>Ga0056128_1012177_pt1 | contig 10534 bp, 5 predicted proteins | sample WorMetLIZISLAND2_FD_71113 | JGI IMG/M metagenome (GOLD analysis project Ga0056128, IMG submission 71113) | Marine gutless worms symbiont microbial communities from Max Planck institute for Marine Microbiology, Germany - Olavius geniculatus... ... | reverse complement strand
CAGTTGCAGCCACATTAGCGTCGTCGACTTTATATGGACAATTTTTCTCCTGCAGGAGTACGTTCCACGTGGAGTCGACATTCCATTCACTAATTATCGACAACGACTTGACTTGACCTTTAAAGCAGCTGTACAGACCGTTAATGCTCACACTTTTCCCAAATTTTTATTTCCCCCATTTTCATGTCTCGTGTTTTCATGTCTCGCTTTTTCCTTACCTGTATTTGCATGCCACGCAGTATGGTGCCGCATTTTCATGTCTCGTATTTTCACGACTTGCATTTTTGATGGTGCCGAATTTTCATTTCTCGCATTTTCAGTCGCCCCTCATTTTGCTCTAAGAGCTTCACCGCGTTGTTCTTGAAAACCTGTACTATGTCGTCTACGTGTTTCAATAAACCTTATAATTAACAGGATACCAGTATCAGTATCACCAACTCTTACCGATACTGAATATTTACTTACCTTTTCGTACACGTAAAATAAATGTCCAGTCATCTGTATACTGTCATTTAAGGTACCGGTTTATAATTCGGCATATGCGAATTTCACAGTTAAATCGACGGAACTAATGTAAAATCCTTACCTTATTTATACTGTGCACGTATCCACTGAACTAAGGTCATGTAACCTGCGATTACGAGCATATCGTTTCCTGGGTTGCATCGTCAAAAATTAGTCACTCATGTCGTGCGCGTTATTGATCTATGCAAATGTGAAGACATACATCAAGTTGACTATAGGCCTACATGCAAGCCCAAAATAGAATAAAATAAAAACTTTAGTTTCTACACTTAATTTGCTAAGTGAATTTTCCGCCTTTAGGCTATAACTACAAAGTAGATTATCAGCGACTATATTTTATTGCTTATTTACACAATTTTATCTTTGTCACAAAATTAGATGAAAACCGACATTCCATAATTTACTGATAAACAGTTAACATCGACGTACTCGTGCTATACAGTAAGGTGAGTTTAATGTCAATGTCTGGATTAGCAGATTAGCCTTAGGATTAACTCATGTGGTTTAAAGCAGTGCACTAGTTTAGAATTTACTGTTTAACGCGCAGTATGCATTCCGATTTTAAGTGAGAAAGTACTTTCATTATATTAGCCTAGAATTAAATCGGATGGTTATATTAAAATATCATGGCGTTAAATGAGTCCGACCATGTTGACCATAATTTTTGATACCACTGAGTTTCTGTATTAGCTAGTTTTCTGCAAATTATTATGTCAAATTATTATGTAACAGGAAGACTATAAGATACCAAATGACGCTTTTTTCATTAACAATAAACAAGTTTCAGTTGATTTAATGTGTTGTCAGTTCACATACATTTTGACTTCTTTAACACAATATACAGAACCAATTATTATGTGAAGTAACCAGTCATGTAGTGTATAAACAAGAGCCCAATGACGTGTTTAAAATTTTGAAAAATAACCGCCGACAACGTAAGCCTGAATATAAAATTACACCGAAGGCCAACACTGTATAGGCTACGTGTGAAAGTGTGCACTGAAGTCTAGGCGAGGAAATATCGTGTAATCAACGTATAAACGTAAAACAAAAAGACGTTTATTACTAACCGGATCTGTTCAGACTACGAACCAACAGCTTAAGTGGACTACACGATTACAAACCAATCAGACATAGTGTGGTACATTCTGTAGCAGCGTGCGCGATTGCTGAGCACTGGCATGGAAAAATTAGTAATATTTTGCATGCAATACGCAGTATGAAGTTTCTGTTTTTCGGCGCTCTGATGCACGTACAATCTTTCGTCCAGGCAACTTTAGTGGTGAGGTCGTATCTGAAGGTGGTTCGCCATCACTCCGGCAATGTTTTCATTGTCGTCGTCGTCGTCGTCGTCATCGGCATCGTTGTTGTTGTCCTGGTCGGCAGTGGATCGCTGATGTAGGACCGACGGCTGCATGTTCCAGACGTTTTCGACGCTGGAGACGCCTAGTGTCTCCGTCTCTTCGATGTCGTCCAGCGGCCGTCGCTCCGGCAGTAGAAGCTCGCTCTGAAACACGTCGTCCCAGGGCCGTGAAGCCGCGTCGTCGTCAGCCGTGGGATCGTCGGGGAAGACGCTAGCGGCCTGCTTGTCGTCGGTCGCCGCCTCTTCCGTCAGTTCGCCGATCAACCGCTGCATGCAGTCGGCGTCGCTGTCTCGATGGTAAAAGTAGTTGAAGTTGGAAACGATCACCGGAACCGGAAGCGCAATAGTGAGAACGCCGGCGATGGCGCACAGTGAGCCTACCAGCTTCCCCCAGACACTGACAGGCATCATGTCGCCGTAGCCGACGGTCGTCATGGTGACGACGGCCCACCAGAACGCAGCCGGGATACTGTGAAAGTGCGAGCCGACAGTGTCTGCTTCGGCGAAATAAACTGCGCTCGAGAACAACACGACACAGATAAGCAGGAAGAAGATAAGCAGGCCGAGTTCGCGCATGCTGGCACGGATTGTCTGGCCGAGAATCTGCAGACCCTTGGAGTGACGGGACAGCTTGAAGATGCGGAAGACGCGGACGAGACGGACGACGCGCAGGACGGACAGAGGCATTGCGTGCGAGCTGCCGCTGCCGTCGACGCTTGCCAACGAAGTGGCCAGGGTCACGAAGTACGGCAGCACGGCGAGCAGGTCGATCACGTTCATCACATTGCGAGCGAACGCTACCCGGCTCGGTGCGGCGGAGAAGCGTAGCAGCAGTTCGGACGTGAACCAGATGATGCAAATCGTTTCAATGAGGAAGAACGGATCGCTGAGTTCCAGACGGCTGCTGGCGTCCGTCATCGTGTCCTTGGTGGTCGTCGTCACCGCGTCGTCGACCAGCTGCGACCAGTTGGACGTCTTGGACGCTGGAACGGCTGTGCCGGTGGCCGATGTCGACATGCTGAACTGAGGCAGCGTCTCGATGCAAAAGACGACAATCGACAACAGAATGACGCTGACTGACAGCAGCGCCACGAGGCGAGCACCCAGCGAACTCTCCGGGTACTCGAGAGCAGTTACCACCACATGTGTACCGGGTACTCGAGCAGTAGCCACAGTCTGCGCTGAAGCTGGTTGACCGGCAACTGTTTCACTTCTTCGCACACGTAACCTTCATCCTGAACGCAGAATCAATGCGTTACCGAACTCGTTGTATAGTTAATTAGACAAAATGAAGGCCTAAATATGCCCAACGTTTTGCCACCAAAACAGTTTGCATAACTTTCTGACAAACCGAAAGAACCAGAGCTATGCAATATATTCAACAGTTGAGTTAAAGCCACACCCTGCTCCAAAATATGACAATTATTATTATCATTATTGTTGTCGACAATTAATGGGCTTTCGGTTTTTTTAAAATGTTACTGGCAGCTCTGTCAAGGAACATAAAGCAAAAATTCATTACTGTACACACACGTCATACGCATACAGCAAAAACAAGTAATTTGAGCAAAGCGAGATAGCAGCGGTCTTGCCACCTGGGCAATCACGTACAGCATGCAATAGAATAATAATGCATTTTGATAGAGTACCCAAATTTGAGGCCTCCATACAGAAGACTCCTTGAAGTTAAGACGTCGAAATTTAGATTGTTAAAAATGGACGTTTTATGTTAAAAAATTTTATAGGCCTACGCAGGTTGTCCAGCTTTATCTCCAGCCACTTCGGCGCAATTCACTCTTGAAATGTGCGCCACAGCCGAAAATTGCAAAAAAACACTAAAATCCCATATTGTTTAAAATTCAAGGTTATTAAAGGTCATCGATATTGACAACATTCTAAAGCTCGTCACTAGTGCTTCTTGTGATAAGCAGCATGTCTGCGCATATCTGCTACTGTTTTTACGCTGGTCAAGCTAATAGCGGTAAAATAAGCACTTTTCAAGGGGTACACCTCTTTAATACTTACCTACGCAGGTCTCCTCAAACCTAAAGGGTCGAGATTTAAATTGCTAAAATTTGAGTTTAATGCCAAAAATTTCATTCTCAGGTTATCGTGGTCTATCTCCAGCCATTTCGTCGCAATTCACTTTTAAAATCTGCCCTTCAGCCAAACAAATTGCAAAAAAATCCACTAAAACCCATTTTTGGAAGTTCAACGTCGTTCGAGATCATCGATGTTAATAAATCTAAAAAGTCCGTCGCCGGTGCTTGTTATGATAAGCAGCATGTATGTACCTATCTGCAATCGTTTTCACGCTATACGAGCCAAAAACAGTAAAATGACAACTTTTTAATGGGCACCCTTCTTTGACGCTTGCTTGCGCAGGCCTCCTTGAACTTAAGGAGTCGTGACTTGGACTGCTAAAATTTACGTTGAATGCTGAAAATTTCATATGCACGTTGTCTGGGTCTATCTCTAGCCATTTCGGCGCAATTTACTTTTAAAATGTGTGTCGCAGCCCGAAATCACAAAAAAAATTACGAAAATTTCTAATTTTGGGGGTTCAGGGTCGCTCTAGGTCATCGATGTTAATAAAATTAAAAAGTCCATGACCAGTGCTTGTTATGATAAGCAACATGTATGTTTCGTTTTCACAGTAGAACAGCCAATAACTGCAAAATAACGTCTTTTTAAGGGGAGTACCCCACTTTGACGCCCTCGTTTGAGAGAACCCTCTTACCCAGGAGCACGAAATTTCGTCACGATAAACTAGAGTCCTTGGGACACTCCGCGGTGAAGATTTCCTGATCCTAGCTTGCACCGTTTTAATACAGATCACGAGTGTGACGGACGGACAGACAGACAGACGGACGGCCGTCGGACGCCTAGACGATGGCTAAGACGCGCGATGCATTCTGCTATCGCGCGTAAAAACCAAACGGTTAAATATAATTATTGTAATAAACATACAGAACAGTCGCAAATAGTAACCGTTAATACAGCAAGTGCTCGAGAAAGACGCGCAAAGTTGCACACTTTCAAGCTTCAACTCATTATTTTTAGTCACAACAAATTTGATATTTTTTTACATTTTTATAGCACATACTATAGTGTGAAAACATTCTCAATGCCTTTTTTTGTGAACATGGCTCCCTTATACTACGCGGCTGTGCCTGAACACCGCTGATCACCGCATATTATTTCTATTAGACGGTTTCCGCAACTCGAGCTGATCGGCAGTAATATGCAGTGTTAGACCGGCAGAACTACGCCAGTGCTTTGCAAACCTCCAGCATCATCATAAGCTCGGCCAGATAAAAAAAGAGCCACAAAGCGGCGGATCCGTGCGTGAATATTCTGAAAAAAAATCTCTGTAAGCGAGCACCTGTAGGTACTGTGCAATGACGTCATCGCCGATGTCGAAGAACTTAAGTTCCTCTGTGAAGACATCAATAGGAACAGTCGGCGGCCGGCGCATTCTGCCACCGCTCTGATAGTAGTACAGGATGGCGTCGAAGCTTGGACGATTCCGGTCAAAGAAGTACTCGTTCCGCCGTTCATCGTAAAAACTGAATAATGACAAATTCACGAAATGCAAACAATAATCAGTAAAAAGTACCAGTTACTTACTGCGCGTTTTAAGACTGCAGTGATCCACTATGTCAGATCCGATTTCGCATAGCCTGTTGAAATTGTGTCCAACTGATATTTGACTTTAATTAAGTAGCATCATCTATTATTCTAATCCTAGTTATGTAGTTGAACGAAAAATGTTAATTCTAATTAGAATTTAAAGTTTTTTTTAACATTGCTGATTATAATTAATTATTTTAAACTTTTACAATTGCTCATCACTGGCTGTTATAAAGCTGCAATTTGTTTATAAATCTCTTTTGAATGAATGGGGTGATGACGATGACGACGTAGTGCAAAGTGCGGTATTGCCATCGTAAGTTGTTTGTCATTCTGTCTGTCCGCCTGTCTGTGTCTAATGTTAATGTATCGTCGCCGTGTACGTTGCGTTACTACTTCCGCCAAGGAGGTTATGTTTTTGTCGGACTTTGTTTGTTTGTCTGTGTGTGAGCAAGATAACTCGAAAAGTTATAGGACGGATCTTTCTGAAATTTTGAGGGTATGTCGGGCATGGCATAAACTACCACTGATTCAATTTTGGGCATGATCTGGCAGGAATCCTGGATTCTGGATCATTTTGAAATTTTCGTTACCATTGCGTTAAAGGGGACATAAGAGAACTGCTGGCAAAGCGAAGACGGTGATGGCACCTGGCGAATAGCTTTGCCTTGGCGAAGGTACCTGCGGGCTACGACTGCTTTTCTAGTTTAGTAAAAAGCCGGATTTAAACCTAATTAGGTCCTGCTGGGTAAAAATGTGGGGCTCCACATAATTTTCTTATATTAACGTACAAAAATACCACGGATTAGAAGTTACAGCTGTATACCTGTACGCAGTTTCGTTGATGTTATCTGACTTGAGATGTGGCTTGAATTCGAAAGCCTTATGGCCAAGTGAATTTTTAAATGTCGCAACACGCCGTAAAACAGGTCTTCACACGCCAGAAAATGTCTGCTGTTTGCCATTTTTTGGCTTGTGAGTGACCCCTTTTTGTGGAGGCCCCTGTTTGGCCATACGTGCTGAACATGCTAAAATCCGCCTCTGATTTGGAAAACAACTATACAAATACTCGGCTAAGAATCATTGCCTCTACGAGATTATCTAGTCGTAAGAAACATGCCAAGTTTTCAGTGATTGTTACTTAAAGGCGTTTTTAAAGGCAGATGTGATTTTACTGTACACGCGTCATTGTGGTAAACTAATACATGCAATGATAATAACCATATTGCAAATTCGATTTTAAAAAAAAACAATAAGCTAACTAGTCAAAGAAAGACAACAAAGTAGACTTTCTGAAAGACACTCAGTCACGAAACTACGCAAAACTGTTACGTGTAAAACCGTTGGTCGTTCTGTTTATTTGTCACGAAGTAACAATCGTTTCCAGGAATTTGCGACCGACGAGAAAAAAGAACGTCGACGTAGGCCTACCGATCGCGTCGTGCGGCGTCGCCGAGCAGAGTTCTGTTGAAACGTTCGACCGTTGACAGGTGCGTTTCAAAGCGCAGACCACTCACGTTGACGACGATACGACGCTCATACGACACTGACATACGACGAGCTACGACTGGGTCAAGACGCTCCCTGGTCGAACGGCCGTCGTCACCACGCCATGCGACACAACCGGCATCCAGTGACATCGAGCTCGGCGCTGGCCTGCACAGCAGTGTATAATTTACTCTATGTAAACACCCCGGAGTTTTTTTGCAGTTATATGACCGTGTGGTCAGATAAGCCAGCTAGACCTTTTTACGCGCGAAAGCAGAATGCTTCGCGCGTCTTTGCCATCGTCTGGGCGTCTGTCCGTCTGTCCGTCCGTCTGTCTGGCACACTCATGATCTGTATCAAAACGGTGCAAGCTAGTTTATATTTATAAGAAAACCGTTCTCAAATTTTACAAAGAAAAAATGTCAGTTTCAGTAACATGTTCATGAAATATGGCTTAAAACTGTTCCAAGTTGTAAATATGTTAATGTTGTCAATGAGACAAGCTGGTATGCAACATGCTCGCTAAGTTGCATCACGACAGGACAGCTCCTATCAATCGGCTGTCCGGCAGACAGACGCACAGCAGACACAGGCAATCAGCCACAAACACGGTGCCTGATAATAAGGGTCGCTTAAAGCTTGCAGCGCAGCGAACCAATTGACACTGATTAAAGCTAGCCCAGTCTATGTTATAGCCAGTAATTTAAAATTGTTCGCCACTTTTGTTCGTTGGTATACCTCTGTAATTCTTTAAAAGTTTATTTGTTTTATATCGTAAATCGCATATACATTACAAAACCGTCTACAAGTATAATTTTGTCGGCCGTGTTGGCGGCGTCTTAACGAAAACATTAATTACTAATTCTGTTCTTGACTCATACTTACTATCGCGTGCAAGACTAAGCTACACAACTTCTTTTGTGCATTCGGCGTCACGCCACGCGAATGTTTTATGTCCAGTGCGTCTTCTACTGAAGAATCTAGCGCTTGCCGCGGCCAACGGCATAAAGTTGCTAGCGACGTACAGCTTGACGTGCATCTTTAAGCGAAAGAAACCGCGACAAATTTGATCAAACATTGTCGCATGCCAGCTTCAGCAATCAACACTATCTTAAGTGCCGGCGACATAAAAATACGGTCATAAAATAAATTGTCGAAAAACGCATAAACTGACAACGGGCTGTATATTTGTGTATTTTTGTTTTGTTTTCTACCACATTGTGTTGGTGAGGTGAATAAAGATTATCATAATGAGCGTTTCGGACTAACTGAAAATTTATGATATGATCTCATTACATGTATGTCGGTGCCTGTTTGATTGAACACTGCAGGAACAATGGAGTGACGTCCATCTATCGTAGTCATCATTCACTCTGTCAATACTCTGGATGTGAACAAAGCACATCATCGTACGTATTCACGGGACTCAATCGCGCTGACGTCTATACGAGAGGGAATAAATATAAAGTAGTCACGGACACACGACGACGACGGCTTGCTTTTCGACAATCAGCTAGCTCTATGACTTGACTGATAGCTTCAGATGCTGTGATGTAGCGATAACGGCAGACCGGTCAAGCTGCTGCAATCAGTATCAGAACAGCAAAGTGCGCTCCAGACAATTGATTACCCGACAATGACCACCACTGATCACCAGGCTAGTTTTTTTTGCCAGACAGTTGTAAACCTTTTTCTAATATGACTTAAATTTGATTTACGTGGCTACATCATGCAATTATGTAATCATTGTAATCCTCTAGTGGATTACTCCAGCGGGATTACTCTGGGAGTTCCTCTGGCGGATTACTCTTGGAGTTCCTCTCAAGAGTTACTCTAGGATTACTCTGTAAGTTTACTCTTTTTACAATTAGTCACATTTATAATAAATCATATAATAATTAATAGTTATAAATTTAAACCAGGAAGTTTTCAGTCCTACGTCGAGGCTAATCAAAGACCCATCCGACCTTTACTAGATTTTTGTGAACCTCTCAGCTTAAGTCAACCTAGCTGCAATGGGGCAAACGTCACAAACGTTTGATGCTGTATGAAACAAAAAATTTGAGCTAATGCTCACGAGACGTGCGAAAGCCTATAGCAGTTCCTGTTCGGAAACTGTCAGTCTATCTGCAGCCATCTCGACGCAGTTCATTCTTGGATTGTGCGCTGCAGCCGAAGATCGCAAAAATCAATAAAAACTCCCTATTTTAGAAGTTCAGGGTCTTTCAAAATCATCGATGTTGATACGACTGAAAAGCTCGTCACTAATGATTGTTGTGATAGGCAGCATGCCCATGCCTCTCTGCAACAGTTTTCACGAAAGACTGGCCAACAACGGTAAGATAACGACTTTTACGTTGGTACCGCAGTTTGATGCCTTCGTGCGCAGGTTTCCTTAAACCTAAAAAATCGAGACTTGGACCGTCGAAATCTACGTTTAATGTTGAAGATTTCATATGCAGCTTTTCTATGTCTATCTTAATTGGTTTCGGCGCAATTCGCTCTTGAAATGTGCCTTGCAGCCCGAAATGACCAAAAAAATCTTAAAAAAACCTATTTTAGCGTTCAAGGTCATCCAAGGTCATTCAATTTGGTGGCAATCGAGAGCCAGTGTAATACTTCTTATTAGTGATTAATAGTAACTTAGTCCCTATCTCGCGCCATTATTGAGATACAGCGACTTATTGGCTAAAAATCGCAAATTTTCTCACGCCCTCTCATTTAGCGTCCTCGTTCTGAATGGCCCCCTTCAAATTTATAGAAAACTTTACAGTTCCTGAAACTAGGCTTTTCCGGGCAGCCCATGGTAAATATTTGGTGATCTTAGATTGCACCGTTTTTGACTGATCCACCCGTGTGACGGACGGACAGACGGACAGAGAGAGAGAATTGCGATGACTAAGACGCGCTGAAAGCAGTAGCTGTTTTCGCGCGTAAAATGACTTGGTCTTGGGTTTGAAATAAAGTCTTATTTACATTACTGCCAGCAGCACGCACTGACCACACATCACGGCAAAATGTCACCGTTACACACGCCAGATTTAGCCGAAGCGATTAGAAACTGTACGAACTGAACAACGAAGATCGGAGACTTTGAAGACGATTGATGTTAAGTACTGAGTAGATCTACACATCAAACAATGGTAGCATATGCCGCAAAAAATATCAACCGACTACTATCAAACGGTGCCATTTACGCTACGGTGCTAGTTTCATGTCCTGTTATTTCATGCCTTGCAACTTGGTCCGTCAATTGTCACATCCTGCATTTTCATGTCCGTCATTATAGCGCCCCCTTTCGACGATCTACACTGTGTCCCAAAAAAACATCCCCGACATTTTCGACTGTAACTTTAAAACCAATTATCAGATTTTGATAATTTCTGATACAAATATTCCTGACAGAACTTGCCATCAAATGACCGTTCAGTTTCCCACCTCACCCAACGTTTGTTTCTGCACTACCTGGGGAAAACCCAACCAGTGAAATATCGCTTTTTTATCCAATGCGATATGATTGCTTAA
>Ga0056128_1012175_pt1 | contig 10539 bp, 5 predicted proteins | sample WorMetLIZISLAND2_FD_71113 | JGI IMG/M metagenome (GOLD analysis project Ga0056128, IMG submission 71113) | Marine gutless worms symbiont microbial communities from Max Planck institute for Marine Microbiology, Germany - Olavius geniculatus... ... | reverse complement strand
CCTTTTCCTTTTCTTCCCTATTCCCGGTATTCCTGCAAGCACAGTTACGGGAGTTTTGCGGAGCACAAAATGCATTTGGAAGCTACTGCAGAGGACAGTAGACTCTAGGCTGTACAAATTTCTGCCTCCTTCGGTCCTTCCCTCTTAAAGGGCTGATAAACTTTGACTGGTGTGGACGCCCAGGCTTCCAGAGGCTGGCTTCCATCCCCCAAAATATGGAATCGAAATCGGGCGCAACTTTCCCCTAGTTTTGGGTTCAGGTTCCCCTAATTTCTGACAAGTTTTCCCCTCTATTTTTGGCTTCTTCCCCCTCTAAGGAGAAAGTTTTGTTAAGGGTGTAGATTGAAAAATAGGGGAAGTGACAAAATAGTGGGAAGTTTTATTAAGGTGTAGTTTGCCCAGTGAAAATAGAGGGAAGCTTTGATAAAGTTGTAAATCAATACTCCCCCTTTATTAATCTACAACCTTATCAAAACTCCCCCTATTTTCCCTGGGCGCAAGCTGCACCCACCAGATATAGGGATAAAAACCACTGGAGGGCGGAGGCTGTGACTGGTCCACATATACAACTGTGATTTGCATATTTCTGATGTGTGCTCTTTTTGTATTTGTCAGTATTCATACCACTCACATGATGCATCTTTTGCAGCTCTTCACTGAAAGTTTGTAAAAAATGTAGCCCAGAGATTTGACTTCAAAGATGTAAGATCCACGCAGAATAATATTCATGGAACTTCCACAGTGAGGAGGTTCAAACGATCGTGGGATCACTGGGATGGTTAGAACCAGTGATTTTCTTACTAATTTTGATCGCCATATTTTCTAGGAAACGGACCTGTTTCAAATAAATCTGTGATTGATTTCATTTTGCAGTGTGCATGCATGCACTATGAACAATATGTTGCTACAGCACTGAAAACTAAAACTGAAATTATTTACAAAAGCAAAAATAACTAAAATATTACTTAAGTCAAGAGAGAGGCATCTTTATGAAGGAAATGTACAGTTAAGTGTGCGCCAAAAACCTGTTTCAGCGTTTGTAACTTAGCAACGCTTAGTGACAGAAAGGCGTGCGATACATCACAAGTTTCGGTAATCAGTATGATGTGTAAAAAATGCTGGATTTCCATTGCTTAGTAGTGCATTGAAATATTTCTGCATAATTTGGGTAAATCTTCATCACCTCTGAATTCATGTCCATATAGGTTATCTGATGGAACCAGTTTGTTTTATTAGTTTCAATTAGGGATTGCAATCCCGTAATCCCGAATCCTGGAATCCCGGCCGTTTTCGCCAATCCTGAATCCCAAGATTGGCGGCGCCCCAATCCCGGGATTTTGGGATTACTAAAATCAGCTAAATTTGTACTTTTTCGCATGCTAAGTGATACAATTAAGAATTGTGCCTGTCTGATGAATAAAATATTTCATATGTGCTAGACTCCTACTCTTTGCTGTGCATTAAACCATGATATGCCGAGAGGTCAGCAGCAAGACCACGAGTCATTCCCTTAAGGGAATTCTCGGAAATTTGGCTTTCTCCAAATTCCGGGAATTTTGGGAAAATACAAGTTTTTGCATTTTCCACTGATTTTTCATCTAGGAAATGGACTAAATTATCGCTTTCATGTGCATCAGGTGTATTAGCAAATAGAAATGCGTCGATTACTAGCGATATGGATGAATATCAAACATTGATATATCCATTGAACCAAGTAATTTGAGCAAAGCTCACGAGAGGCGCGAAAGCCTATAGCAGTTCCTGTTCGCAGGTAATCGTAGTCTATCTCCGTCCATTTCGTCGTAATTCACTCTTTTGCAGCCAAAAATCGCCAAAAAATCACGTTAAATCAATATTTTTAGGGTTCAAGGTCATCGATGTTTGATAAATCTCAAAAGCCTGTCACTAGTGCTTGTTATGATAAGCAGCATGTATGTACTTATCTGCAACCGTTTTCACGCTACACGAGATAATTGCCGTAAAATAACCACTTTTTAGGGGGGTAGCTGTATTTGACGCCTGCCTGCGCCGACCTTCTTGAATCTAGGTTGTCGGGACTTGGACTGCTAAAATCTACGCTGAATGCTGAAAATTTCATATGCAGGTTGTCTTGGTCTATCTCCATCCATTTCGGTGCAATTCAGTGTTGAAATGTGCGCAGCATCCAAAAATTGCGAAAAAATACACTAAAACCCCTTTTTGGGGGGTTCAAGGTTGTTCAAGGTCATCGATGTTGATAAATCTCAAAAGCCTGTCTCTAGTGCTTGTTATGATAAGCAGCATGTATGTACCTATCTGCAACCGTTTTCACATTATTCAAGCCAATAACGGCAAAATGATGTCTTTTTACCCCTCTTTGACGCCCTCGTTCGAGGAGAACCCCTGCACCCAGTGACACGAAATTTTGTCACGATAAACTAGACACCTTGCGGCAACCCACAGTGAAGATTTCGTGATCCTAGCTTGCACCGTTTTGATACAGATCACGAGTGTGACGGACGGGCGAACGGACGGACGGACAGACGCCCAGACGATGGCAAAGACGCGCGAAGCATTCTGCTTTCGCGCGTATTAAAAATATAACATCACTATACAACACTATACAACAGCATGCATATCAAGTTACTGTACGCACACTACAATGCAGGGGTGTGCCGAATACTCAAGTACTCGATTACTCGAATCCAAAACAGGAGTCGAGTAGTTTTAGGAAAATCAGAAAAACTGGTTCGAAAAACTAGACATGTGCGACCGTACGAGTGTGCACTGTGCATGTTTGACTTTTTTCAAGAACTGCTTCCATGCTAAGGTGCAATAACTGAGGTGAAAACTGCTTCCATGCTAAGGTGCAATAATTGAGGTTTAAATAACGAAAATTGAGGGCAGAATGACGAAACAACCTATCTGTTGTCGATGGTGTTTCACGAAAATTGAAAACAACTTTCAACGCAATGCATTTTTTCGGACTCCCCCACCCCAGTGTTTTGAATGTTCTTGTAAAGTTTGCTAACAAATAACACCCAGATTTGTTTGCTATATTTTATTATGTAATGAAATACATATTTAAACAGCAAATTGAAGAACTTTGTCGTTTGTAATAACCACGTTTTACCATAGTCAACTATAGATAAATGTTTCAACATTCTGCCCTCGAACTGCCGTCACTGTTGTGCTGTATCTGATTGCATTCAAAAAAAAAACACCCACTCACGTTTTCTTTTACATCTCCGTAGAAAATGTTTAGATTTGCACAAAATTCTCAGGGAATGTTTAGGAGGAAACGTGTACTGCACGGGTGGTAAAGTTAGATATTCTTTGCTGACTTCACATTCCTATGTTTGTAAATTACAGATTTTACCACTGATGACCAATATTTGATGGAATGTTAAAACACATCAATTTGTCATTGTATTAACTAAACCCAAAAAGCATGTTAATCTGTCATGCAATTTTTCATTGTGAACTGTTTTCTTGGTTTATGTTCTTCGCTGAGTGCGAGATCCTCAAATATGTTAATGTTGGCAAGTATACGTGCCCTGCATCGCCACATGGATGACCACTTGTCTACCATCAGTCAAATGGCTTGACACTGCTGGTCAAGTCAATATTTTTAATTTAAAAATGTCATTTCATCAACATATTCAGTTGTCTGTCCATTGTCCGAAAACATCTTGCATGAACCTGCAGTTCCATTAACCCTTGCTGACTCGAAAACATTTATTGAAATGTCTGTCTTCAATGGTAAAACCCATAATTTATAAGCGCAAAATTATAACGTCAGCATGACATCACTAATAGCAAAGAATATTTAACTTTGCCACCAGTGAAATACTTGTTTCCTCCTAAACATTCCGTGAAAATTTTGTGGAAATATGAACATTTTCCATGGAGATATAAACGGAAACAGTGGGTGTTTTTTCTGAACACAGTGTATACGTCGGCGCCTACGTCCAGCGCATGGTCTGTAAGCTGACACACTCCAGCTGAATGCTTGGTAGAACCACGGACTCCATGGATACGCTGCCCTTACGCACCATCTTCCGCTCTAAATCTGTTCCACAAATGACTGCAACTAAACATCGTACTAACTGTCCCACTCCCGTAGATAATTATTCGCCAATTCCACTTCAGCACACGTACAAATGAATTTAAACATACACTTTCAATTCAGATGGTTATAACGCTTCAAGTATGCTCACAATGTGGCCATGACTATCGCCAGTACTCACTATACCTATACACACAATACACCATCTATTTAAAAAAAAAACAGATGCATAAAAAGTTTCTAACGTGCTGCAGCATCAAAATTAGTAAAGAGCACAAAAGAAAGTGTTTAAATAGCATTTAAAAGTGAAGAAGCAGCCAGGCCGCATTGGCCTAAATGATGTCATTTAATAACAAGCAGCCCGACCCAAGCTACAGTCAACAATGGTCAGATGATACTGACCTTGTTTATACCATACTAACTTACTAAGCCAGAGTCCAAATGCCAGCAAAACTACTAAAATCAAGAACACTGAGTAGACAGATACCCCAGGTAATTGAAACGCTCTTCCAAACAGTCTTGAATGACTAAATTTAGATGCTTACTTCTCATTTTACTAGCACACCAAGCATGTTCGATGTTACAGTGAACGTGCCGTAAAAATTACTTACTTACAAATGTAGATCTTAATCATCATCATAAGCAGCAGCAAGATGAACACTGCTTTCAGCATAGAAAAATGTCGTTGTTTTATTAACGAACAAAAAAGCCCCTATTGGAAAAATGCCTTGCAAAAGTTTTAGGCCTACACGAACTGGCAGAAGTCTTTAGTGAGTTGAAGCCACTGGTTGGCAAACTCGACATGCACTTGGCAGAGCAAAAACACTGCTCCAGCACTATAAAAAGTGTCAACTGAGACCTTCAGTACCACTGAATTTGGTGCTTCTGAAAAAAGTAAGTACACATCTGAAGGTCAAAGTCTCTGAGCTACCTGACAGACGCAAGCCGGCAATGTTGTGGTATTTCCGACCAAGTCGTCCAATCACAGTCCGGTACCGACGAGCGAGTAACGTCACTGGGCGTTTAACAGCCGACGAATCACAGAGCTCACGCAGAAACTGACTGACAGCTGATCCATCTGCGCTAGCCCCGCCGCCACGCTACACAATGCAATTATTATGCATTATTGCATAAGCATTTTAGTCATCACATTAATTACAGACAGTTTTGTCTATTCACATATTAATCAGCTAAGGGACGGTCGTCCCTGTTTATTTGTAATGTTACCTAAATTATTACACAACACATGATCCACTAACTCAAACATTAAAAGACAAAAAAGTCAAAATTGGTGCAAACGTTTTCCAGAGAAGGAATAACCTGTGTGATAAGATCGTGGTAAGGGCTGTGCAGCGTTAGGCAGATAGCCACATAATGCAGCACTGTGCAGAATTGCTTCACTACTTACATATGCACTTTACAATATGTCTTAATCACTGGTTCTTCTAATTCATCTTACCAACTTTTTCATACCTACAAAAAATCATTGGCCAAGGTGACATCTACCAGCAAACCGAAATAGTTCGAGCTACGTCAATTGCTGAAGTGTCAACAAATTACTCACTCTTTCAAAGCAGTGTAATCGAAAAGGAACGTGAAAGAACACCGTTCCCTCAAATACTATCCAGACAAGAGGAAATGGTAATACCATGATACGGTAGCATTCCCCAAAAACAGGCCTGCAAAGGTGAAGTGGAAAATTGCCTCTCCCTATGCACATCTAAAAGCTAAAAAAATAATACAAAACTTGGTGTTACCATATGCAAATTCTGGGATTCAAAAATGCTCAAAACTACATTTGCGGCCAGGGCTCCACTTAGGACCCTGCTGGGAGAGTATAGTGCTCCACTATGCATCCCAGATGAAGTAAAATGGGGCTACTTCTGAGGGGAGGGAGGGGAAAGAAAGAGAGGTCATTGCTGTTACAGCTCCTGTGAGTTTATCAACAGGCACACACCAATGATGTAGTCCTTGAGACCAAAGTCTTGTTCTTAAGAAACCTTGAGAACAAAAAAGAACAAAATATCAGTCATGGTCTTTCGTGAAAAGTCTTGGTCACATCACAGACACAGATACACCAGTTCATAAATAATGTATGTGAGTAGCTGTACGACATCTTCAAGCTTGGCCCACTGCTCATAACCCTAACCCGTAAGTCCGTAACCCTAACCATTACAGACACACACGCATCAGTTCATAGGCAGAGTGTCCGACTAGCTGTACTAGGTACTGAAGCTCCACCCACTGGTCCTAACCCTGACCCCTAACACACACACCAGTTCATAGATGACGTGTCCGAGTGGCTGTAGAAGTCCTTCAAGCTCAGTCCACTGGTCCGCACTGAGATCCAGCAGTATTGCCACCTGTTGACCAGTGCAGCTGACAAACGCTGAGCTGCTGCCATCATCAATGCTGAAACTACGAACACACCAACAACACATCTTCCGTTAAGTTCAGTGGGTCACAGCAAAAAGAAGAGAAAGAGAGAAATTTTGCCCAACTTAAATTCTTGGCTGTCGGAAGATCTTCTTTGTAGAGTAAGTGAATCAACAGCAAAAGATTTAAACAGTTAAGAACCAAATAACAGGATCATCTAGAGCTATTTCCGAAGGGGATACAGTGTATCCAAGCTCTACAATAATGTCCCCAAAAAGTTATGCAAACTATTCCATGATTTAGAAATTTCAAATGTAATCAAATTTCACCATCACTGAAATAAACCATTATCTATATTTGTCACATACGCTGAATATGAAAACATTCTCCCAATTATCCAATATCAATACACACTAATACACAATGCCAAAACACAGTACAGAGAGAATAAAAACGTAAAATGTTAAAACTGAGCAGATAAACCTTGCGTGAGCTGTAAAGCTCATTCTATGGTCATACTGGAGCACGACCTTGCACACCATAGATACATGACCTTCGACCCGGAAAATGTCACCATGTGTTGCAGAGTTCCACAGATCAGCCAGGAACAACTGAGAGACCGACGTCAGATCAGAAGCACTGATGCTATATACAGATGTGCAAATACAGCAAACACGTCAACCAATACTATCAAAAATCTGCTTCAAAAATCCACTGAAAAAGCAGCACCTTCATAGGCTACTTCAGGCAAGTCCGATGGGACTGGAAATCAAGCTGGACCATCAGGTCCAAGGTAATGGAAAGAAAGTCATTCAAAATGCCTCACAATTTCAGAATACAGCTGTAAAAGCATTAATTTTTTAACACATTAACACACTGCGTTAATTTTACCCAGGCCCGTCGAGAGGGAGAGTAGGGGGTTAAGTTACCCTGAGCCACGCAATGTTTGGGAGCCCTGCCTGTAGAATATAAAAAGTTAGAAACACATTATTAAATGTATTATCAACCACAGATCTATACATTAAATATTTAAATAATTACAGTAGTGATGGAACGGCAACTACAGTTTAGTCACTTGAATTCATTCAATTGTCAAATAACTTTTGCTTCATGGAATTTAGTAAATTAACATAAATTTATGTACGTGCGTTAATTTTTTTAACATGCGTTATATTTAAAGGCACATTAATTTATTAACGCAATAATTAATGTGTTAATTTGACAGCTCTATTTAGGAACATATTTCTTCTGGGTTTGAAAGTTTCAAGCCTCACAGTCTTCTGCCTGTTTCTTCCCTCATTTTTAATCACTACAACTTTGCTTACTGAGCGTTTTTTTGCTATACCAATACGTCTCACAGTAGCACATCATGGCAGATAAAATAACCCGATAATATGCGATGTAATTGCTCTCAGCATTTAATTTTTCCAATGATAAATTAGGCTTCCTTGACTGTATGATATACATGTACTTCTGAATTATGAGCTAATTTATTACATCCTCTTCCACAGCCACATTCCAAATGCTCCAATCCTGTTCACACGTAAAATGTGAAGACAACATCACCTAACAATAATAGTAACAACAACCATGCTTTTGGCATTTTCATTACTGAGAATTTTAACAACTGACGGTGATAAGAAAATTAAAAGTGGAAAAGTTTGAAGTATTAGGCAAGGTTGAGAAACAACAGGTTTTTTCCCAAAAAGCCCGACCTGGTAGGTTTAATTTTAGAATTTTGGGTTAGAATTTTTGGCTCTTTGGGTTAAATCCAGGTCTGTAAAAACCCAACTTAATGGGTTTCAGGGTTTTCGTGGCTTTCCAGTTATTAGAATGAGTAATGCATCAAAAAATATACAAAAAATAGCAAATTCATGGGTTTCAAAATTTTAAAAAGTGTAAAATATTTCATCATTAGTGGCACACAAGAAACTAAACTTTGACATTACATTTTTAAGGTGTCTATAGGGGAGTTTACCCAATAACAGCCAATGGGTCCTTGCGAATGCACCCGCCACCCGGATGTCTCAAAACTCTCAACCCTGACATTAAGGGCGCGTTGCACCAACGTCGTTCAACTTTGAACCCGGGTCAAATCTAAATTTGAACCTAGTTCAGGCGTAAATTGCATTGCACCAAAGCGGTTCAAGCGTTGATCTCCGTTCAATTCTGAACTGCCATTTGACCACCGATCAAATTTTGATCTCGGTTCAACTCGCGGTTGAATTTGGAATGTGGCTGTGGAAGAGGATGTAATAAATTAGCTCATAATTCAGAAGTACATGTATATCACACAGGCAATAAGTTTCTTTCCGAGATAAAAAAAATTGTCCAATTCGAATCTTATCCTGTCCAAAAAACTTCCTCATGTCGAATTATAAGACCTCCAATGCAATTATTCTGATGATCTGGATATGTTAGATTTCTGCTTTTTTCGTTTTATGTTCTCTTTGTGCTCAATAAATTAACAAATAGATGAATATATCGCATTTTTCGGTGGCGATGTCTCGCTGGTACAGTAAACATACGATCGAACCCTTACCACAGCGACAAAAACTCATTCATATCAATTTATAAGACGTTAAATTCAATTATACTTGTGATCTAGATATGTTATATTTGTGCTATATCTGTTTCTGTGGTCTTTTTGCTGGATAAATTAATTAATGGATAAATAAACAGCATTCTAGAGTGCTGATGCGCACTTGCTATGCCGTACCTATGGTAAACATATTATCTTGACAACGGACGTGGAATAATTAACGAATATCTATTGGAATATAAAATGTGCATCTTCGGAACTTTATCATGCAACTGTTGATGCAAAAATTGTGTGATAACTTCAGAGAAGCTTAAAATTTGAACAAATTACAGCCAATCTGCACTGTACTGTTTCGTAAGCGTTGCGTGCGACTGTGACGTCACTGTAGTTGGCCCGTAGGCCAAGCATGGTTGACCAATCAGCGTCGTCCACGGTATAACCACGGCCGTTTAACTGAACGGGATCAGCTGATCTGAGTTCAACTTGGTGCAACGTAATTCAGCATGAACTTGGTTCAACTTTTGATCTAGGTTCAGCTGAACCAAGATCATGAACGACGTTGGTGCAACTCACCTTAAGACAGAGTCTGATCACCTCACCTGTGATCCAGCTGACAACTGTCACGGGAGCCGGCCAAGCTAACGACCTGGCACAACGAAGCCACACTGAACACAAAGTACACAGCTCCATTGCCATTCAGTGCGGTCCTTCTATGTAGCCGGTCCATGCGAACCACCGCCCCGGGCAACAGACCCAGCGGGTACTGACTGCGCTCCAGGTTCATGTATACTTTCAGCTCGGCCGATGAGGACAGGTCTCGAATCATCAGAACGATGGTACAGCACTTGGGAACGCAGACTCCTGCAATCAAGCAACCAATAAGTGGTGTCGTGGCAGGGAAGGGAACAATATCTCCCTTAAGTTTTGGGCTTGTGGAAAATCGTCTTCTTGCTGGACAATACTCCATTTAAGGCTGACGAAATTTAAGGGCAGCTGTCTTTTTAAAGCACCAATGACAGAGAGTTAGCTATCAATCTGAGTTGACTTTCTGGCTAGTTGTAGCTAACAGAACTAATCAAACAGAAGACTGCATTAGCTACGGACAGCATACCAATTCTTTCCATCTGTGGAACTGCCTTCCAGGCTTGGTTGCCATCTTGAGGTTTCTGCAGACTCCGTGAAACAATGATGCCTGTGAACGATGCTATCTGTTGTTCTGCTGAAACACTGAAACCAAGCACGTATATGATCAATGTCAATAGTAAATACTACAAAGTGCATTTTCGTGCTGCATCTCAACTGTGCTGAGTACATCAGTAATAATTTCACAACAGCAAAAAAGCCACAAAAATCACTTCCGGTCCTGTCTGACTGATCTGTTTTCCATCTCTTACCACTCCCGCATTTGTACAGTACCTGCACAGTGGTACTTTCTTAATGTGGCTGCTTTAATCATCCATTTTACTTACTTACTTAGATCATATGAATGCACGTTCCAGCAATACCTCAAATAGAGAACGTCTGGCAACAATAATAATAATAATAATAATAATAATAATAATAATAATAATAC
>Ga0056128_1012174_pt1 | contig 10539 bp, 6 predicted proteins | sample WorMetLIZISLAND2_FD_71113 | JGI IMG/M metagenome (GOLD analysis project Ga0056128, IMG submission 71113) | Marine gutless worms symbiont microbial communities from Max Planck institute for Marine Microbiology, Germany - Olavius geniculatus... ... | reverse complement strand
ATTGCGCACTGCCCATACCAAAATAAACCGATCTTGAAAACACCCCATCTGATGCAAAGATCTTCGATACATCTCTTACGTAAGCCGAGTTCTAGCCCATTATGTCCCAAATTTTGTTGCCATGGCAACGAGGGTCGCTCGGGAAAAATTCGCGTGGCATCATTCGATGGCCTATCCCCGAAAACCCCCCACAGACGCAAAAATTTTGCAGATATCTCTTACATAAGCCGAGTTATAGCCAATTTTGTCCCAAAATTCGTTGCCGTGGCAACGGGGTTGGCTGGGGGATAATTTAAATGACACCATCGGATAGCGCGGGCCCGAAAATAGGGGAGTAGGTGCAAACAGCGAGCAAAGTTTGAAGAATCTTTCAAAAAATGAACATATTTTTTTCTCTTTAGCAGCTAATTTAAGCTTCTAGGAGTCTGTGTTTTACTTACGGAAAACCCAAAACGGCGCTTTTATACGATATTAAAACAAGATCATTCGCTTTTTTAGATACCGGTACCGACAAGCGTGGGCAAAGGCTAAAAAATATTGCAAGACATGCTTTACGTATCTGTACCGCTGTTTTCAGGAAAAAGCTTCTTATTTGCTCTTTGCTAACTTCGACGCTACTGTCGCTACGGCAAATCAGAAACTTTTGTGTTTTTTTCCTTATAGCCTAAATTTACGCTTATTGTGTTTTTAGGTAATGTGCATTTTATCTGATCATGATGCTAATCGATCAGTCAATCGATCGGTCGATCAAAATATGACTAACCTCAAAAATGACTAATGGTTTACAATGGTTTACAACATCTTCTATGCCTGAAACCTAAAATGAAATATAAGGATAATATCCGAATTTAAGAAAAAATGTAAAGTTCAGACAAAACGCTCGCTGAACCAGTAATGTTGCTTATGGTGATGAACATGATGAATGGATGCAGTTAGCTGTTACGTGGCGCTGCATGCGTTCGGCAAGTACGCCGACATTAATCCGTATCCGGCTGACTGGTACACAGCGGTCAGTGTCAACGGCCTGACGCTGATACATGCCGTGCTGAGAGGTCTGGTCATGTACGTCTTACAGCCAGGCAACTGCCGCAGCAGCAGCCATCGGTACTTCGACGCTTGGAGCGACCCTGACGCGGCATACCAGCTCATCAGCTACCTCCAGTCTCAGCCAACCGGTATCAACGACTTGGGTTCTCTATCCGCTATTCCATAATGCAGCCAAAAACTGTGTTAGATGACGACAAAACCGCACTTATCAGACGCTAAACCAACTTTAACAGGCCCTAACCCTAACCCTTCGTTATGGCGGGCCGACATCGCATCAACTGTACAGTCCTTTATATTACTGCTAACGTTAGGGTCTATCTGATGTGACAACTATACTATTTGTGAAGGCTTTATAGGTTGTTTGAGCTTTTTCACTAAAAATTTAGTTGTATTTTGATTGATCTGGTTTGTGCGTGTTTTTTGGCTTTTTATTACTACTTAATTCTCCTACTACCGCCATTTTTTACACCCATCCAATACCACTAGAGTCACCGTTGATCCCAATCACCTTTGTCTATTTTTAACACATTTCTGCATGTAAGTTTGCTTCTAATTTGTTATTTATTTGTTATACTTAATTTCATATGCAACAACTGTTGTAACAATATTGTAGATGCAACTGTTGCGGAGTTGTTGCAACAATATTGCAGCAGTTATTCTGGCAATTGTTGTTGCAATTATAGTAGTTATTGTAGTTGCAGCTAATGTAATTATTGCAGCCGATGTTGTTGTTATATTGCAGCAACAGTTGCCGCAGCTGTTGCTAAATTAGCAATTGTTGCCCAAAAGTTGTTGGAACATTGCAGTACTTGTTGCAGCACTTATAAAAATTTTTGCAGCAAATGTTGTTGCCACATTTGCTCGAACTGTTGCAGCAGCTGTTATTGTATAAAATTGTTGCAAAAGTTATTGCAACTGTTGCAGCAGTTGTTGCAAGAGTGTTGCAGCAGCGGATGACAGTCTTTGTGACCGCATTTACTGTAATCATTGCAGCAGGCGTTGTTGCCACATTTGCTGCAACTGTTGTTGTATAAACAATTGTTGCAAACGTGTCTGCAACTGTTGCAGCAATTGTTGCAAGAATGTTGCAGCAAAGGGTGACAGTCCTTGTTGCAGCAGTTTGTGTACTTATTGCAGCAAATGTTGTTGCCACATTTGTTCAATTTGTTGCAGCAGCTGTTGTTGTGCTAAAAATTGTTGCAAGAGTTGTTGCAACTATTGCAGCAAGTGTTGCACCAGTTGTTGCAACAATTTGCAGCAGTGGGTGACAGTCTTCATTGCAATAGTTATTGTAATTATTGCAAGATATGTTGTTGCAAGAGTTGCTGCAACTGTTGCAGCAACTGTTGCTATGCCTCGATAAAAAGTGATCGTTGTATTCTAACGTTCTGAGGTTGCAACAGTGGAGATTTTTTTTAAACTTCATCAACATTTGCAAAAGATGTGGACAAAAGTTTGATATTTTGCTTATCGACTCAATGTGTAGTTATTTGCATCTGCCACATTTATTGTTGCAACAGCTGTTCATTAGTACACAAAGCATCTGCGGTCAACGTTGACCTCAGCTGGTACTCGATGTAAATGTTCGCTAAATTCTATTAATTAACTAGAAAGCAATCAGCTCGCAGGTACCTCCGCCAAAACAATGCTATTCGCTAGGTGGCGTCACCATCTTCGCTTTGCCAGCGGTTCCCGTATGCCCGCTTTAACGCAGTGGTAACGAAAAATTTAAAGTGATGCAGAATCCAGGATTCCTGCTGGATTCCCCCCCCCAAAAATTGAACCACCTGTAGGTTTTGCCATGCCCGACATATCCTCAAAATTTCAGAAAGATCCGTCCATAACTTTTTGAGTTATCTTGCTAACACACAGACAAACAAACAAACAAACAGACAAACAGACAAACAAAGTCTGGCAAAAACATAACCTTCTTGGCGGAGGTAATTATCAATCACATAAAACTGTCATACGTAGATAATGTGTGCACAAAAATGTTAAAAGTCACGAAATTCCAAAATTTTATTTTCAATCACTGCAGAAAAATTACACTAAAAATTTTGTTTTGGGGTCAACGTTGACCCCACGGTATTAGCAGGGTTAATTGTAGTGTTTAGTGATGTCAGTGACTTGGCAAAATAAACTTACAAATAATAAATTAATTCCAGAGCGTGTTGCTGTCGCAGCAAACATCACATTACGGGCGATGTATTCAGTCCAAAGTTACTCTTAATCACTAATAAGAAGTGGCATACGTCCTTACAGATGACGTGAAACTTATTGATCTTGGATGACCTTAAAGGTCAGTACTCCAACAGGAACGGTATAACTGTTTAGCGCGTCTTCGCTAGCTTTTTGTAGTTATTTCACAAGCTAGAAAACTTGGCTGCTCGGCTACTGTTATTTTCGACTATCATGCCATCGTTCTGCGAACAAGTAAATTCTGTGTTGGAAATTAGCTGAGTTGTGTTGCCTAATTCCAATTTTATTCACATGTAATTGCCTATCATTGATTTCTAGATGCGCGTTTGACAGCGGTGACCGGGTTACTTGTATAGGTACGATTATCGTCGGAGCGACTGGCGACGAGCCATTGCGAATATTCGAGCAGTCAGCCGCCGCAGGGGGCGACGATCCCAAGACCACGATGCGAGACGTCCTTGGGGTTGACTTGAGTTCGCTTGCCTTCAATGGAAAGTTCGTCTTCGTGGCGCAGGTCGGAAGTCCTCAGAAAGTCGTCATGGAACTGAGAGACAATTCAGCACCGCATGCTATTGACATGGATGTTCTGATCACAGGTTGGTTAATAAAGGCAATGGTGCAAGTATTAACTTATCACAGCCGAATCAGCATTTTCCTCGTATATAGTAAGTAAGTAATTTATGCAGCGCGTTAACTGTCATAACTTCGAACGCGATCGGTGTGCTAGGAAAATAAAAAGTTTATGTTTTAGCTGACGTAAAAAGTAGGTAAAGAGTATATGATGCATTTCAGAACATATTAATCTTTGCCGTACATAAAAGCAATTATGATGGATGTCAAGTAATTTTTACTTTGACTTTAGCTGCACGCATCATTTTAAAGGCGTTAATGAACAGTAACTTGGACGTGAATCACGCGCATGAATAAAATCATTGCTTTCGTTCTCTTGCATGCAATCATTTCTTGTAAACATAATATCCACAAAAACATAAAAGGGTTTGATTAGATTATTAAAACGGAAACGGAGCGTGGCCTCATGACCGATAAATAATATATTTCGGTGGAGGGGCGCATCTGGGATTGTGAGATCAAGATTCAGGGTTACTGGCTCGGATCTAGCGCTGCTAAGCCTGAGTCATTCTTTGTTGAAGACATGTTTAGTTTTTTTGCGTTCGTATTTGATTAGTCTTTTTGCGATCCAAGTTGTAATTTTCCAATCGTTGACGGTTGCACTTTAATTAATTTTTGTCTGTCTCTTGTTTTAGTATTAAATGTGACGTGGATTCAGCAGACGTTCGTGTTTGATGCTATGCAGGTGAAGAGTTGGATGCTGAGTTTGTGAGGGTTACCGGCTGAACAGTCGTCATATATACATACTAGTTATCGGAATTCTGTCAGGCAGAGTTTCGACTGACCGACAGAGAACCACGTCCACTAAAATCTGAGATTTCCACTGCTATAAAGGCCCTATCTTGCACCGTGACGGACGGACGACAAACACGCACGCTGTACACTGATTGACTGCTGCTGTCGCACGTCACGTGAACTTTGCTCAAATTACTTGTCCACTTCATAAGAAACTAAGAAATCGGTGCTCCATTTTCAGTCAACCCATGTCAAAACCGCGTGTCGCCAAATGTTGGCCGTGTTAATGACCGTGGCCTCCAGATGCGCGCAGTGAGGACAGTGGGCGTCGTGTCCCTTGCACCCGGGCAGTGCTTGCCATTTGAAAATGAGAGGCGATTGAAAAATCGATCGCGCCGCACAGGGTAGGCGATCGATAGACGATCGATTATGAGAGGGAACATAAGTACCACCGTTGAGTGTATACGCTAAGATCAGAGGTCTTTCCCTTGAGTGCCAAAAAACAACCACCCTCAAATCACATCAACCCCTCTTTTTTCTTTTTTCTTTTTTCTTTTTTCTTTCCTCCTTCTTTTACTCATTCTGCTTTCTTCTTTTTCTTTTTTTCCAGGAGTCTACAAAAACCGGGGCGGAGCTTCGGCCGCAAATGCATTTGTATTATTTTTCGAGCTGTAAAACGCATCTTACGGTAACACATTGATATTAGACATAACACAGCAACAATGCTACAAAAAAAATTTAAAATGTGGTAACTGAAAAAATTGTACAAAAGCAGCATGTTTTGACAGAGTTTTCGTATCGTATACACGTGCAAAGGTTCGCTACTCAATTATTAAATAATGGCAATGACCAATCGCAAATTTGCGTAAACTTGGCAACCAAAAAGCATTGATCGTGGCCAGCGAGTGGGGGATCGAATTTCGATCGCCTGGCGGGCATTTAGGCGATCGACCGATCGATCGCTTTGAACGGCAAGCCTTGCCCCCCCCCAAAAAAAAAAATAATGTTCAAAAAATTGTTTTGTATAAAAAGCATTTTGAACACGTTCTAGAGTAGAGATGACCATAGGAATGGGATTCCCTATGGGAATGGGAATCCCATGGGAATTCCATGAAAATGGGAATTGATGACAAAATTGGGAATGGGAATGGGAAGGAATGGGAAGGAATGGGAAACAACCTGCATGGGAATGAGAATGGCCCTTATTCCCATGGAATAAATTCCCATCGACGATTGGTTTTGATGACAGTCCTGTTCTGCATAGAAAACTACAATTAGTCAAAATAGAGTACCATTGAGCATATTTTCTTTAGTTTGTGATGTTCAGTTATGATGAAAAGTAATGCAGTAAAGCTGTCGTGATCAGTTTTACGCGCAATAGTAGAATGCCTCGCGCGTCTTACCGTCAAAGAGGGGTACCCCCCCCCTCTAAAAACGTTATTTTGACCCTATTGGCTCTTCTAATGTGAAAGCGGTTGCATTACCTACACGAAGTCTAGCACTATGCTATAGAAGTCACGGCATTGTTTGTTTTATAGACTCACTGAGCACACTGCACGACGGCTGAGTTTATTCTATACACTAACGGACGCAGAGTCGTTGTTTCTCAGTTTCGCTCCATTAAGAGCGTTAGAATAAAATTTTCGTATTGCAAAGGGTAGGCCAAAAATCTAAGCCTCCAACTTCTGTCCATATTTTTGCCAATAATTATTTATTGACTTTTAAGCTCTGCCGCAAATTTCTAGTTAACATTTTTACAGCACGAGCTATTTTGATTACGTTGGTCACTTCGATCTATCTTACGGAACGAAGCAAATGATTGTAAATACACGTAATAAATTTTGCACCGAACAATACATGCATGTACCTGTACATTGCACAATGACACGGTGCGCAAAACAGCAGTATATACAATATTGCTAATTACAAATTTAGCAATTAAATTAATACAGGCTTATTTTATCGTCGTCTATAATAATTGCCTAATCATGTTACAGGGGCCAATACAGTAACACGTAAAAGTATAGGCCTACATATCTGAATGCAACGTTGAAAGAATAGTTGTTAAAATCGGTTGACATAACACTGTAGGCCTACACAGCAAATTACTTCACTAAGTCAATTAGGCTCAAAGAGAAACAACTGCGGTGGTGTTGTGGCAAGGGGGGCAAGGAGGACAATCCCCCTCTAACGGTTATCCTGTACAACCATTTTTTTCAAATACAAACTTGGGGCTAAAAAGCATCCGTTTAGAGTGAAGAGAAATTTAGCGGCAAAATTGAAATTATAAGCATTCCTGCACGCATAGTCTCCTCTGTCGGAAATTTGCTGCTGTTATGTCGGAACAACTTCCTGTCATCCCGCTCCCCTACTTTTTATCACATTACGCCGCCGAAAGAATAGCATTGATCGGGAGTCTCTGAAAATGTGGATAGCGCCCCCGTCAGAGAGGTGGCAGTAGCTTATGGACAGTCAGTCAGTGTAACATAGCGAGTGCGATCAAGACTGTAAGCCTACTCGGAGAGATCGGCGTCGGTCTGACTGTAGTAATCGGCGAAGCACGACGAGTCTGGTGTGGACCGGCTGCAGACCGCATCCAGAGCAGCAGAGTCAAACTGCACCAAGTCTTTCTGACGCTGGGCGTCGTGATGGTGGAAGCTGAAAGTCTGGACCTTTGCGCCGCCGTGTGATAGATGTTGAGACGATTGCGTCACTCACAGTCTCCGACTTAACCTCGGCCTTGGACCAAGTGGACTGGACGGAGTAGAAGTCTACATGACTGCGACTGCGGACTCAAACTGCGTCAGTTGTTGCTGGCGGCGGTCGCTGAAAGTCTGGGCCGGGTGCGAATGGCGTGACGAGTGATGCTGCGATGGTGATGTGACCAGATCCAGAGTCTGTCTGTAGGCTGCTGCTGATGCTGCACCACCGCCCAGTAGCAACGTCACATCGGCTGCTGATGCTGATGTATCGTCGTACAGGTGACTTCGCTCACTCAGCTCCGACCTACCGACACAACCATAGCTCATTTAAGGGTTAAAGGACTAAATGGTATAGCTTTTCATTGAAACCTATCTCAAAGCTACGCAGCGTCACCTGCCATATGGGATCGCACACCCGACACAGGTAAACGCGCCTGCCTCAACCCCAGCCAAACAAGCCGATACTCGATTTACCTAACCAGGAGGGATGAAAGGCTGAGTTAACCTTGGTGTTGGTTATAACATAGGCTACCGAGATGGCTTATTTGTCCGCTTGATGGCTAGCGTCCCGACGGGGAGTCGAACCAAAGACCTCGCGACTACAAATCCAACGTTCTACCGTTACACACTGACGGCAGAAAAAAAAACTTATGATAGCTCATGTAAAATATATTTTTATTCTAACGATAAAACATTGCAGTTATGAAAAGAGAAGAATAAGAAGATACTATAAAGAAGCTAACCATTCGTGCATTTACTACCAAAGTAACCAAACGTACTGCGCGCTACATAAAATGAAGAACTGCTCGAGTTAATAAATGTATTTGTGTTGCCTACTGATTGTGGCGTGTTCTATTGGTTAACATGCTATGTGCTATATCAACGAACTTAGAACTTGGATGGGTGATTGTCAGCAAACGGATAAACCATCTCGGTATGTAACTAGCCATCCGTGTCAACTCAGCCTAGCCGTCTCCCTCATGAAAAATCAGCTGAAAAAAAAATAATCGTGGCATTAACGTGCTTCTTCGACTATTAAAATCTTTCTTTCCTCGTGAAGAAATGTCTCCCGCCATTAAAATTACGTCGTAGTCGGCGTAATGGAATCGCCCGGGTGTAAAAAACGCGGCAAATGTAAATAATCGGCGGGGAAGACTTGACAGGGGATCCTATAACGGAGGATTACGGAACACAAACGCAGTGCAAGCGCTGAAGCGGAAAGAAACACCACTTAGGCCCAGTGATGCTCCAAATAACCGGTTCTTGTCGACGCAGCGCAAGCCTATGAGCGGTGGACAGCGATCATCTCAAAGGCCGGTATTTAGTGAGTCGTACGCGGTTACTGAGCCAATGGTTCGCCGCAGAACGATCGACTAGTCACTGGCCGGTGGCGGCAATTTGCAGCAATTACACGACGATGTCGAACGTGATACTTAAAGCTCTGTGTCGAGTGCATGGACAGACTAGGACTAGAACTATAGACATTAAACACTGAACGGCTGGCTGGGGGCAACTGAAATCGCGAGACCTGACATCGCGAGAATGGACAACGTGGCACCAGATCGCAAGGGTGGACATTGCGAGACAATGCGAAGTAACGCTAAATGACGCATAAAATTAACTTTAATTGCACGTATTATATAAAAACATTGCATCAACAGTTGGCACGCGTTTTGCAAAATAACACAATACAGCAGTATTATATAAAAAAATTCTATAAAAAGAAAGATCAGTCAGTTCAACATTGAGTAAACTGTGACACACGTTTAGTTAGAAAAATATTATACTGACCAAACTTGACACACTTCGCGGACCACGAGACGTCTAGACCGGCTTTTAGTCTTGACGTCACTAATGTTGGCAGTTTTCGTTTGGTGCCATCAGTTGATGACAAGGCCTACTAACTGACAAGTGCATGCCATGTGACTTTGCGGCCGGCTGGCCACGCTTCATTAGTCGGACTGACAGTACAGTTGTCTATGCTCGCTGATGAAGGCACCCTTTTTGCTCAACTCCTGATCTGGTGCCGCGTTGTCAGGTCTCGCGATGTCAGATCTCGCGATTTCAGCGCCCCCCAGTGGCTGGCTGCAGTACGCAATCACAGCAGCAGCAAGCGCGTCGTCGCCAGCGCACTAACCCTGCAGTCACGAGCAGCGTGCAGACGGTGCAGGGCGGGTAGCGCTAGCTATTTTCGCATCATTTGCCATCATATCATATCGTATTATTTACTGTACTGTAGCGTATGGTGCCCCTCATCCGCATAGCACAGAAGCGTCATTTATGCAACTGTCGCAGTGCAAAAACATACAGTAACAAAAATAAAATAAAAAATACGATAAAAAAAACCCAGCTGTCGCTAGGGAAAGCCGACCGTATTGTCTGTGTCCGAAGGCCCGCGAATGTAAATGTTATTTATTGCTAACTTGGGCCTATATAACTTGCAAACGTGGTACCACAGGTAACAGTTAGCGGTCGGTATATTTTTCTCTTCAGACAGTTTTCCTGTAAAACCCGGTTTAACCACAATACATTCGTTACAGACATACAGACAGACAGACAGACAGACAACAGACAAAACAGTGTGCCGTAATAAGCGCGACCATTAATACGGTCGGCTAATAAAAAACAAGGCCACTACTAAAACACAGTTCTATATACTCCCGTGTAAGTTTCTAAAAGTAAGCTAGTCAAACAATGAAGAATCGAATGAGTACAAACTGATCGTGGATGTCAGAAGAAGTGACTGAAGCTGCAACGTCAGGCGCTGGATCGGCGACAAATGCAGACTGACCTATGCACACAGCAATGTTCAGCATTTTGAAATATTTCGTGCATTTATTATATGTATTTTAATTGCGGATATGATGGCGGCCCGGCCGTAAACAAAAACGACGGTGAAACCTGAAAACAACGGTTGCGATAACTGACATTAGAGATCTGCGCTTCTCATAGTTGTTATGCATTTTGTATTTTACACAAAATGCAATACGTGCTTTTTAAAAATATTTAAAATACTTTAACAAACACGTATTTTAAAATACTATTCTGAATAATTTGAAACTAGTTCAAAACGTATTTAAATAGTTAGCCCAGTCAGTTCTTGCAATGATTAGAAGGCACTTTGAAGTAATAGATAAAGAAGATTTTATGGTACTGTACAAAACATACATACGTCCACACTTAGAATATTGTGTTCAAGTTTGGTCACCGCATTTGAAGAAAGATA
>Ga0056128_1012173_pt1 | contig 10540 bp, 6 predicted proteins | sample WorMetLIZISLAND2_FD_71113 | JGI IMG/M metagenome (GOLD analysis project Ga0056128, IMG submission 71113) | Marine gutless worms symbiont microbial communities from Max Planck institute for Marine Microbiology, Germany - Olavius geniculatus... ... | reverse complement strand
TGCCTTTCTTCATCATAGCATTAAGCGGTGCAGCAGTTTCGGCATACCCATTAACGAATCGACGGTAATACCCTGCTAGTCCAAGGAAGCTTCGTAGTTGGCGAAGGTCACGTGGTGTCGGCCACTCCTTGACAAGACTAACTTTTTCCGGGTCTGTGGCAATCCCCTCACCGGAGATGACGTGTCCAAGGAAGTTCACCTTGACTTGCATCAAGCAGCACTTGTTCGGTTTCAGTTTCAAGTTGACTTTCCTGAGGCACTCGAGAACTTGTTCCAATCGGACGAGGTATTGTTCTGGTGTGCAGGAGAAGATGATAATGTCGTCCAGGTAGGCCAAGCACACTTCTAAATTGAGTCCGGTAAGCGTCAAGTCCATTAAACGTTGGAACGTTGCGCCGGCGTTGCAAAGGCCGAAGGACATGGTCCGAAACCTGTACATTCCTCAACGGGTGATGAAGGCCGTTTTATCTACGTCACTCGGGTCCAATGCTACCTGGTGGTACGAGCTCCTGAGGTCGAAAGTAGAGAACTAGTTGGAACCAGACATTGCGTCGAGGCAGTCACGTGCCAACATATCAGTGATAATGAGATCAGCCTTCCTTCCGTCAGCGGGTGGTGCTGGTGTTGCTTCCTCCACAGGCACGAGTGGTTGAAGGTTACTGAGAAGCGTACCTTTGCTGACGACAACAGGGGCACTCGTTGTGTTCAAGACTCTCACCGGTACATCATCAACTTTGTCTGGGACTACAGTGCGGGCGACCAGTAAGCCATCCTTCACTCTAGTAGACTCGATACCCCATACTTCTTGCTGCTTTCGTGGTACGAAGTCCAAACTGTCGTAGACCAGCTTGGTTGAAACGTCGACCTGGGCGTGTGCCGGAACGACGGTGTCTTCAGCCAAAACGACTCGTCTGCACCAACGATTTCCCTGTCGCTTGGCGGTCAACTTGAAGCGTTGGTCATTAAGAAGTATCTCGGATCTGGCGAAGTCCCATGTGACACCGTTGGCCTGGAGCCAATCGATCCGCAACATAACGTCCGAGTCGTGTTCCGAAACAAGGCCGTCGATGTCAATGAACTGAGACCCAATCTGTGCGTTGAGGGTAGTACATCCGAGTACGGGTATCTGAGTTCCGTTAGCAGCCAGCAAACGTTGCGCTGATGGGCGCATCTCGAAAGGCATCACGACACTAGCTGGTAGCACTGTGACGTCGCAGCCAGTATCCAAGAGGCAAAGTCGAACACGCCTGTTAATCTTAACCTGCAGGTAAGCCTTGCTAGCACGTAGATCGATCCCAGTGGCGCCTCTAATGCGGGTGGATTCAGGGTTTTGTTGTGGTTGTTGGTTGTCAGGAGGGCGCGGCTCTCCTGTCAGATGGGGACATTGGCGGCGGATGTGGCCGACCTCACCGCAATGGTAGCAGGTGATCGGTAGAGGGGGTTGCCCCAGGGCGCATTGTATGACAAAGGAATACTCATCAAGGGCTTGGGGTAATACGGCGTCTGTTGCTGCGCATGATACTGTTGCGGTACAGTGACAGGCTGGGCGTGCTGCTGCTGCAAGGTGGCCTTAGCTACGTTTAGTTCTTCCGTGAGACGCTGGACTTCACCCTTGAGGTCTTGTATTTCCCGCAATTGGGTCTGAGTTGTGGCCAGATAGTTTGGCATCGACTGACGCTTTTCTTTCGCCCCTTTTTGCTGATCGCTTCTACCGCCGTGGCGGTCAACAGTTTCGGGTACTGGCTGCTCCATGGGTTGTTCCGATTCGTTTGATTAAGCTGCCCGAACGTACTTCGGTTTGGCGGACTCTTTCTGCATCTCACATGCCTTGTGCAGAACCTCCAGCTTCATCGACAGGGTGAGGGTGGCGTTGAGACTTCCGGGTTCTTTCTCCCTTATTTTGAACTCCAGCGCTGGGTTATCGAGAGCATCAATGAAAGCATCGTGACCCAAAGTGTCAAGCAGCGTTCGGTCCACTGCCGGGTAAGCCAAAGCCGTCAAGTGTTCAATATCTTGCGCGAGTTCCTGGAGGGACTCACTGTTCCGGCGGTGACGGTAGCGCAGTTCAACGCGGAACTTCTCTTGCTGCTCTCGGGAACCGTATCTCCGATGCAACTTTTCCGACAGCTGGTCAAAAGTGGCGTCTTCGGAATCTCACAACAAGAGGGCGGCCAGGCCCGTTAAGCAGTTCATCAAATGAGCGGCTTTGTCCGCAGATTGCCAGTTATTGTAACGAGCGCAAGCATTGAATTTGACCAAAAACGTTTCCACACAGGCCGAACCGTCGTATTTCTCGGGCTTGATTCCGCGTCGCTCCTCCCCTGTAGGCTTGATTGCAGGCTTGCTAGAGGCTTTGGCTGGTTCAGTGGGTTGGTGCTTTGCAGCAGCATCCTCCAGTGACTTGACCGGCTTTCCCTTTTCTTGGGGACGTGGGCTTGCATTCTCACCAATGCTGCGACTTCGGCGGATGGGCTTGTGTTCATCTTCCTTTGTTACGATGTGGATGGAATTTCTTCTTTCGGGTGGTGTGACGTTCATCGTCCGACGTAGAGGAATCATCTGTTTCACTTGCTGCTGGCGTGCGTTGAGGACGAAGTTTGCTGCGTCGATGCGCATTCGGGAGAGTCAATACGGTGACATCGGGAGGCAAGGTTGTTGCCTTCTTTGAATGATGACGTTTCTCGCTGATAGGACTGTCAATGACCGGAGACAAAAAATTGTGCTGGCCTGGCACATCGTCGGGTGGTGGTCGACTCGATGACCGTGGGACGGACTCTGCCGCAGCTACAGGAATAGGTGGTAGCGTTCTACGTCGGCGTGTAGGTGGTACTTCCGGGAGTTGTCTTCGCTGTTTTACTGCAGAGGCGACAGTGTTGAACAGTCTAGATGACGACATACGTGGGCTGTTCGGGACACCGATGCTTGCCTCAAGCTCGCGGATACGGTCTTCTACGAGACGGATCTGGTCATCAAGACTGGTGGGAGCCGGCAGGTCAGCAGGATGACGCTCAGATGGCAGGTGACGATTCAAATCCGATGCCCGATCAGCAGCTTTGCGGAGACGACTGTGACGGTCCGCGGGGGTACATACGGGCGGGGAAGCAGTCGACGTGTAGACACTCGGAGCTATCACAAACTGACGGCGGTTGATGTTGAACACAGGGATGTCGTCGGCTAAACCTGGGCGAACAGAAGCACTCGGTGCCCCACGTTGGGCGCCAATTGTGGCGGGGCTGGCCGACGTGCCGCCACTGCCGCGGCCTCCCACGGCCATGAGTCCCCCACCCGTGGGTGGAGTCAAGTCGCCGCCGACCGAGTCCTGCATAGAAGGCCACGGAGGTACGGAGATCATACTGGAGGTCCGGAGGTGATACTCGGAGGTACCGGAGGTATGGAGGTGATACTGAAGGTCCAGAGGTACCGGAGGTACAGAGGTGATACCGGAGGTACGGAGGTACCGGAGGTACGCAGTGATATCGGAAGGTATGTCCGCCCCCAGGCCCTAGAGTAAGGCGCCAAGCCTCACGAAAGTTAGGTAGCAGGTGTCCGCAAGTCGGTATCCCTCACCTGACCTCCCCCTTTTTTCCCGAGATACACAGACAATCGACAGTCCAAACACAATAGGTCATGTCTCACACAACTCAATACAAACTTGTACAGTCAGTGACTAAAAGCTCGAGTTTCACAGCCCCGCGCGTGTGGCACAAGGTCCGGCATCAATTCAGTTCAAATTCAAACAAATAGTGACTTACCAAAACGAGCACTACAGCAAACTAATGCAGCAAATGCGCCGTGCTGCCGCACGGGTAGCCATTTTAACCGGAAGTCGTTTCTCTAATGTCAACAACCTTAACTAAAGAAAATAAGTGAGTAAGTAAAAAAAGGTGTTCAGGTCAGTCGCGTGGCGGACCCGGTCCGCCACAGTGACATCATTTATATATTTTAAATACGGCGACGTTGCCATTGAGATTATCCTGTAAGAAACAGTGTTGCCGTTACTGTTTTGTTTTGTGGGGAAAAAGACTTGATGTAACTCAGATTTATTCTCAGATGCATCCAGTATATGGCGACAAATGTTTTATGAAACCAACAGTACACATTTGGTGTAAGAAAATGCTAGGGGGGCAGATATTTGCGTTGAATACCTAGGTGCAATCAGTCGTTCGTCAATGCCATGAACAGCAGCCAGCATCAGTGTCACACCTCAACGCACGTCGACGAATGCGCTCTTCGACTACATCTGCGCTGGTCGTTCCAAGCACTGTGCATTCTACCATTGGCGACCGCACCTTTCCAGCGACTGCTGCATCGGTCTGGAACAGTTTGCCAAAGACGGTCCGGTCGTCTCCGTCATTGCAAGTTTTCCGCGGCAAACTGAAAACCGAACTTTTTGCCTGGTCTTACAGTCATGACTAACAACGTCTCATTGCACTGACTACTATTACGAGACTTCACTGTTTAGGCTTATTGTTACGTGTACTTGTAGTCTTAGTCTAAAGTTAATTCGTCCTTCATCATCATCATCATCATCATCATCATTCTTTGCATCAGGCATTCAGAAACTTGTTGACATATGGGACAGGACAAACGCTTGAACGAATTTGGATGATAAGTTGAAAATGAAATGCTTATGTTAAGCATTTAAAAAAGAGACATTTATTTCAGTTTATTTATCGCTCCTGCATGCTGTTTGACGTGTTTGTCACTTGTTAGTGGTGATGGATTACTGGTGGGAAAATAACACAGACTGTGTTCTATAAACAGGTGACATCACAATAATGATGTCATCACCATAAAATTTCCACATATGTTCTGAAAAAAATTCCATACAAAATGTATATTTCAGATTTTTTTTATTTTAAAAATTAATGGAGTCGTGCGATTTTGTAAACTTATTTACCGAATGACCTTAAAACAGCTTTAAACAACCAATTCAGTGAATTTCATTGAGTCAAATGGGGTCTAGAGGTTATATGCAGGTGTTTTAAAAGTCCAACCTGATGGGTTTTAGGCTCTACATAATTTTTACGTTATTCTAATGAGCACTACTATATACCACACATATCAAATACATTTCCAAAACGGTGCAAATGCATAAATTTCAAAAGTTTTAGAAACTTGAAGGCTAAGTCGCACAAAAAACGATATTGGCTAAATATGTGTAAAATGTAACAGTAATTATTAATACGCTGATCCAATGAAATGAAAACATCGCTTTGAAGTAATTTTATCACAAATGCCAGCCGAACGCACAAGAACGTGCCGCAAATACTGATGACGTCACTCACAGGATGCTTGGCTAAGAAAACTGACATTCACATAAAATACTAAATCTGTTAATTTTTCTCAGAATTATGTTAGATTTATAGTACAAGTAATGATGTATAGGTGACACCAGTAATTACCTAATTGTTAATTTGTACACTACTAGAGGTGTGCGGTCTGTAAAATTAATGATGTGCTGGAATATTGTAGTTTTTAGTGGGTTAACTACTGACAGAAAATTTGGCTTTTTGAGGCTATTTGGCTGTATATGCATTTGACCTCAAGGCAATAAAGCTAGTTAGCAACCCTCCTGCAGATGATGTCACAGTTCTGAATATGGCCGAAGCTGTGAAAAGAGAAAAGTGAGTACTTTAAACCTGATTTTAGGGTATTAAGATGTACTAGCAACCAGAACATTAATGAACATTGACAAATTAGCATTTGATTAAGCCTATTAGCACTTTATAACAGTTACGTAAAATAATACGACTATGATTTTAACCATAACATACAATATCGTTAGTACTGGTAATGTAACAATAAGTGGCAGTTCCTGTTGCACTCATGCTGGTTGTGTGTCTTCCAGGGATAAATAATCAGACATGATTAGGGTCAGGGTCAGACTTAGAATTAAAACTAGCCGTAGTATTTGAATGGGAAAATTTCGCAACAGGCTCGACAATCAGTTTACAGTAACTATATGCTCAGATCGCCGAGATGAGGCAGCCATTTTTTATTATTATTTATATCGATATGTAAAGATTGCTATGTATAACAGAGATGTGCAGACTGCAGACGTGTTAATCTGTGGACGCAGATCTGCAAGATTTTTTTGCGGATGTGGACTGACAGCGGATCAAATGTAGACAAAATTTGCAAACACGGACTGACGAGGATCCTGTTCTATGACGAGTGTATTTTTAACATCTGCTAACGTACTTTAAAAAGCAAGTTTAATTCCGTTTACTAAGGCCTTTACAACCGTTAATGTTACCTTCCGTTCGTATGGTTGGAAGAATACGTCGTGAAACGGCTATCTTCCGTCTGTAGCCTATAGATGGAAGACTGCGTATCTAGGCGCTATTTTTTGTCCGCAAAGTCTCGCTTGTGGTATATCTGGCAAAGTTGACAGTATGTGCTATTTGCATTTATGTATATTTACTAGTTATGTACTTTGCTTAGACTTATTTTGGTGTGTATTTTTACTGTGGTTGGTGCTGATTGTGTCATTGCAAAGTGTTATTGTGTGTTTCTTCTTGTGCAAAAAATAACTGAGTGACACTGCAGCTGCAGAGAAATTTCTTTGCTAGTTGTGCCTTACTCAGACTAACTTAGTTTTTGCTTTATAGCTAATAGTAGGTGTGCACATATGCTAGTTTAAGAAACAACACACATCGCAGTGAGTTACAGCATTTGTTTAATTTAGTGAAAGGAAAAGAAATGCAAGAAACAAGACATACAAGCTGTAGGTTACTGCCTTAAAAGAAGATAAAGGAGTAAAAACACGTACCTTAGTTTACTTCCTAGTCATGATCGCAAAACCAATAGGCAGCAGTTTAGGTTGTAAAGTTGCAAAGCCTTTCCGTTATAAAGAGATGCACAGATTGGCTTAGTTTATCATGCCTAAGTCTTTACGGACGGAAGATAGCCGTTTCGCGACGTATTCTTCCGTCCGTGGAAGATAACACCGAGCCTTTACTACTGTCATTTTGTTAGTTAAATTGCAATCTGCTAGGAACCTACTGGCCTACCATCCATACTAAAAACTAGGCCTATTTAATGCGGACGCGAACTGACAGCGGATCCAATATTTCTCTCTCGTTTCGGACGCGGATCCTTGGTCAAAATACGCGTACTGACGCGGATTCGAAATTTCGGGATCCGCGCATCTCTGATGTATTTAACACAACTGCATCCGGCACAGTTGCAAACTAAACTCACTCTCCGATCCGAATGATTTGGCAACAGTTCGTCGGACATATTTTATACCCTTTTCATTCTCTTCTTTCTCTATATATTTTGACGCGGCAGCTAACGTTTCAAAAAACTTCAAAACCATAATTATTTTGTGTGTTTTTGTTTACTTTAGACAGGAAACACTTTACGCTGCCTCGGCATCAAATTTAGAGATGGGCAAACCGAGTAATTTGTTTAAAAAATTAAAAAAGGAAACGACTACTGCAACGCGTGTGGGATTGGTACCGTAGCTTTGGGTCTATCAGTTTTTAACAGGCAATTTCATATTCTAATAACTATTTCTGAGTGCTGCTATAATTTATAGATAACGATTTGTATGATGTCATTCGAGGGTTTTAATTTTGTGCCAAAAAAACGTAACTACAAGACCTAAAACTTCCAAAAACCTAATTTCACGCTTATGATCAACACCTACACCTATTGACGTTTTAATTTATGCATTTACAAAAAATATTTGTCATTTTTATTTTGCACTCCACGACACATACGAACATATTCTTTTGTGTTTACCTTATTTAATGTGTCACTAATTCTTCTAATTATGTTTGAATATCAGTAGGCCTAGATAACAAAAGATGACAGAAAAATAAAAACTAGTGCCAGTTGTAAAGATGTCTAAAAATGGGAAACCCAGAATGGTCACCAAACCAAAAACTGCCATGAACGAGTTATGACCCAGGACTTGAACTGGGAAAATAAGTGCCGAAAAGGTAGTTTCTTCTTTCTCTCCACTCACCTCCTCTTCCCTGCTGAAAGTTGGGGTGTTCACACTAAGTTAATATACAAATACCAAATTCTTTATCTGGATCGCACAACGATAGTTCTGTGGCGCCACCTTGTAAATGATGTAGACTTGTGCCGCAGCCAAAATCGCCAAAAAAATCCATAAAACCCCCTATTTTGGTGTTCAAGGTCATTCAAGGTCACTGAATTCGGCGCCAATCGAGAGGCAGTGTACGACTTCCTATTAGTGATTAATAGTAACCTAGGCCCTATCTCGCACCGTTACTGAGATACAGCAACTTATTGGCCTAAAATCGCACATTTTACCCACCCCCCTCTCATTTAGCGACCTCGTTCGGGGTGACCCCTTTCAAATTTACAAAAAAGCTTTACGGTTCCTGAAACTAAGTCTTCCAGGCAGCCGACGGTGAAAATTTGGTGATTTTAGCTGGCACCGCTTTTGACTGATCCACCCGTGTGACAGACAGATGGACAGAATTGTGATGGCTAAAACGCGCTGAAAGCATAATAATACAAATTATTATCACATATCACGCGTGATACGTGATACAAATCACGCGTAATAATACAAATATACCATCTGACATTGAACGGGAAGACAGATAATATGTTGCATTGTTTTTTTAGTGGAGGATTTTCTGGTGTACCATAACTTGAAGGTTTGCCAACTGGAGTATGGAAATACCAATTACTGTAAATTTGCAATTTTAGAGAAATTTTGCTGCAAAATTTCACTGTCTGGCAGTCTGGCTTTATTCCTCAAATCAGGCACTAAATTTTCAACTAAGCAATAACACTCAACCTTCGCATTAATACGAAAGTAACGAATGATTTTATGGCAGATGGTACCAGTAAAATTATGGCCTTTTTGTCAGCAAAAAACATTACATTTGGCACTTCCAGCCAAGCAGAATTGGAAATCTGATGCACTGATGGAATTCAGCACTGAATAAAACAATGCACAGATATGCAATGAAATGAGAGACTAAAGGGATGTCAGACGAACGACAAAGTCGCCCGACTTTTGTGGGCGTGGTTGAGTTGCTCGACAAAATCGACCGGCAAAATCGGTGAACCATGACACACGGCTGACACTTTCGTCTGCTACTTCGTACGATATCAGCTAGCACAACAGCCGAATGCAGATCGCAAAATAATACTTGCATCACTTTTTTTCTGCATCTAATGAACGAAAATAATAACAAGCACAATAAATAACTAAGATAAATATTCATCTTCCATTGTAAACAATCACCATGGCAACATAAACAAAATTTGTTGTCCGATATATGAAAAGTCGGCCGACAAAATCGTCGAAGATGGAACACGCTCTATCTTGGCCGACAAAATCGGACGATTTTTGCATGACACATGACAGATTTTTGTCGGGCGATTTTGTCGGCAGATAAAATCGGCCGATTTTGTCGTTCGTCTGACATTAAGGGAGCAGAAAAGTCATCATGTTGGTGTCCAGCCTAAGTTGTTGTTGCCAGCCATGACATGTATCTGTGGATGATAGGCAGGTCCAGTGCTGTGCAGCTGATTGTTCATTACTATCCGATATTCCTCAATGTTCTGTGTCCGACCAAGCTCGGTCACTAGATGGTCAGCCACCATCAGCATGTGACCCATCAGCTAGACACAAACAACATACACTACACACCGCTGCTCATTCAATTCCTGTTTATCCCTTGTAAAACTAGAAATATACAAATTCTTGGATAGTCATTTCATATCGATAGTATCTGGCATTGCTTATTCTAAAAATGGAAAAATCAGTAAAAACAGTTTTTTCAGCAAAACTGGAAGCAAACTAAAAACTGCACAAAACATTTTCGAGGGTCCAATAAAAATTTTTAGATGTAGGTTTTTAGGGATGCATGGCAACTGGAGATACGGGGATTTTTCAGGCCCAACCTGAAAACAAAAAAACATTAAAAACTGAAGTCAGTGCAAACATTCATATTGATGGTATCTGGCATTGCTTATTCTAAGAATGGAAAACTCAGCCCGTTAAAAACAAAGGTTAAACCCCAAGAAAACCCAATAAAATGCAATTTTCCCAACCTTGCACCAAAAAAAATTAAGATGGAGACCATTTTAAGATGCGGAAGGCAGTTCTCCTCCTGAGCTGAGAAGATAAAACTAATTAAATTGGCCAAAGTAGCACGCCTTCTACTTGAAGTTTTACACCGTAAACTTTCTTGTTATGGCAGTAGTCAAAACTGTACAGCAGGAGCAGCATCCTTTGGCCAACTTGTCACCAAATACTTGCTAGTCACAGTGTAGCACGGTAGTGTGTAACACTGTTGTAAGGGCGACTATCAAAGTCAATGGAAAACCCCAGATTTTGGGCACCCGTAGCCCCCAAATCCCTGAATCAATCAAATTAAAATTTGACTTGGCTGATTACGTCGGCGGTCTGACCCTACGTGCCAAAAATGGTACAAATCGGCCCAGTGGGGTCGGCGGGGCAAAGGGGTGAAATGTAATGTTCAATTGGGTTATTTTTTTCTTTTTTTACTTTTCTTGCCAAGCTCTGGAGAACACATTT
>Ga0056128_1012171_pt1 | contig 10541 bp, 8 predicted proteins | sample WorMetLIZISLAND2_FD_71113 | JGI IMG/M metagenome (GOLD analysis project Ga0056128, IMG submission 71113) | Marine gutless worms symbiont microbial communities from Max Planck institute for Marine Microbiology, Germany - Olavius geniculatus... ... | reverse complement strand
ACTGTTTCATTACTTAATACCATTTATGACATTTGTGCGATAGGGTTATTGTTTTGATAATGTCAGGGAAATTGTCATTCCATGACTGGATAAGTCAGGGAATTTTGCTACAGAAAACCTGTAGGAACCCTGGCTGATGTATTTCCAGCAAATGTTTGCTAGTAGTTGATTTAAAAAATAGTGAAACTTGTTAGGGGTTGAGCATAGAAAGATCAAGACGCAGCAGCTGGCAGCAGGTTGTTTTCATTGTCATGATGAGCCCGCCAGGCACTGCCTATGTCGGCAGAGGGGGGGGCGCTGCAGATGTCTGGAAGTGATCAGGAATTTCACCAGGTTGTCACTATCCTGGAACACATCTGATATGTGATTTATGTCAATGGAGTCACCAAAGTACTGTTGGCATTTTACTGCCCTCTTTGGGCAGCAGATAAAGGCATACAGAGCTTGACTGTCTGTTTTTACGCACGGAAGCAGCTACTGCTGTCAGCGCGTCTTAGCCATCACAATTCTGTCAGTCCGTCTGTCTGTCACATGGGTGGATAAGTAAAAAATGGTGCAAGCTAGGATCACCAAATCTTCACCATCGGCTGCCTGGAAGACTCTAGTTTTAGGACCCGTAAAGCTTTTCCATAAATTCAAAGGGGATCACCTTGAACAAGGGTGTTAAATGAGAAGGGGGTAAGAAAAATTTGCGATTTTTAGCCAATAAGTCACTGTATCTCAATAACGGTGCGAGATAGAGCCTAGGTTACTATTAATCAGTAATAGGAAGTCATACACTGGCTCTTGATTGCCACCAAATTCAATGACCTTGGATGACCTTGAATGCCAAAATAGGGGTTTTTATTGATTTTTTAGCAATTTCAGGCTGTGAGACATTTCAAGAGCAAATTGCACCGAAACCATTTGAGATAGACATGGAAAAGCTGCATGTGAAATTTTCAGCATTGAACGTAGATTTAGAAGGTCCAAGTCTCGATTTTCTAGGTTCAAGGAAACCTGCGCACGAGGGCGTCAAAGAGCAGTACCCCCGTAAAAGTCGTTGTGAGCCAGTCTTTCGTGAAAACGGTTGTAGATAGGCATGGGCATGCTTCCTATCACAACAAACGCTAGTGATGAGCTTTTCAGTCGTATCAACATCGATGACTTTGAAAGACCCTAAATTTCTGAAATAAGGGTTTTTTTTATTGATTTTTGTGACCTTTTGCTGCAGTGCACACACTCCAAGAATGAACTGCGATGAAATGGCTGGAGATAGGCTGACAGTTTGCTAACAGGAACTCCTATAGGCTTTCACGCATCTCGTGAGCATTAGCTCAAATTTCTTGTAAGTTTTAGTTTAAGGTATATTACATCAAGTACCTTTTTCTGAAAAGAGTATCTTCTGCAAGTTGACTAATTGTGCCACTTTTAGCATTCCAATGAAGAGTTTATGTCTTCAAATCTGTCTGTTTGTAAGAAAATAAGCCAAGAAGTTATGAGTGGATTTAGATGAGATTTTTTGGAGGGTTGGAGCGAAAGAATTGATAGGATTTTGGTGGCGATGTGGATTCTTTTGTGGATTTCCGATCCTTTAGTATTATTTGTCATTATAAATAGGACATAAACTGAGACTACTTTGTGCACAGTACACCAGGTGGCAGCAGTTTTTTTTGGTCATCTTGTTATTACCGCAAGTTTATGTTGCAGAGCTACAGAGCATCACCTGCCATATGGGATCACACAGTGCTACCTGCCACCTGACCCAGGTGAATGCACCTTGCCACTATTACTTTTACCATCACTGAGCAGCTATTGTGGTTGTGGTTTGTAGGGAGATTTAAGTCGTATGTGGAACGAACCGTTTCTTGCCAAATCGTCACCGAAGTACATCAACGTATAACTACGCTACTCATCAGCCCTCCATCTGTCCGTCCATCGATTGAATTGTGGGAAATGTTGTCGTATATTTTCTGTTGAGCGTTGGTTTTTGTTCAGTGTTGTTCATCGTGGCTGGCATTTTTTGTTTTTTCTCGGACGTGAACCGAACTTGGCCTCAGTTATTTTGGTAGTTAATTACCGTAAGTCTTCTAATTTAAGTCTGAGTCTCCAATACGTGGCAGGTGGCCACCAGTTTACTAAGTGTGACACTGTTAAGGTGGCCTTTTGCCATTTAAATCAGCAGTTTTAGACAGTGCATGTAAGTCGATTTGGGTTCGCCATTCCGAAGGGCCAAAAGTTGTTTTTGATGATGACAAAACCGAACTTATTATATGCTAAAGTAACTCTAACACTGATCCCAAATCCTAACTTTGTCCCTAACTGTGGCAGCCTCTCGGAATGACAGACCTTCGGAATGGTGGGCCAACAGCTGTAGATCATGGCATATGTTGCGTCGAGAAAATGAATTGTAAATGCATTAGCTCAGCGGCATCGTTCAATAAGAGGTTGGTGGGTCTGTAATAGTAAATTGGTGCTAAGTCACTTGTTCCAACAGAAGCGAAGGATCTGTATTAGAAGTTTTATGTTCTTACATACATCAAGTGCATCATTTTTCCTCGACAGTTTACTGACACAGGGGTGGGCAAACATTTTGGGTGATAAAACACAAATTGGGAGTAGGCTTTTTGGACAGTCAGCTGTTAATGCCAGTCAGTGGTGGAGGTTTAAAGAGCTCTTTTGAGCCGTTTCCAAGGTTAGTATGTTTATAACTCCTGGGAAAAATTGTTGATTCCACAAACCATGATTAGTGGGTGTTGAAGGGGGTTGCCCATTCGTCTGTAACATTTGGGATCTTGCGTGTGAAAATTCCATTGCCCATAGATTGCCCATCTCTGTCCTCCACTACTTAACAATATGTGACGTTGTCTGTGTATGTCTGAAACGAGGTTTAGTTCTAAGTCTTGATCGTTTTGTCGGCCTTGTGCAATAATTCCGATTTCTCTTAACCATTATGTTGTATGCTACATGTGCTAATTTCAGTTCTATTTGCTGTACACTGTGAGCCGTAAAAACTGTGCCACTTTACTTTTGACCATATCTTTGCCAAAATTGACCGATTTACAAAATTCTTTCACCGGCACACTCTGCAGAAATTTGCAATTATGTGATTATTATATATCCCACCACACGGTAAATGCATTTCTACACTACCTTGTGAAATATAAATGTAAGCAAAAACTAGTAATAACTAGAATGCAGTCATAGCCTGCATACCTCCGCCAAGGCAATGTTGTTCGCTAGGTGGCAGCACCATCTTCGGTTTGCCAGTGGTTCCCTTATGCTCCATTGAAAGCAGTGTTAACGAAAATCCAGGATTCCTTCCGGATCACCCCCAAAATTGAATCACTTGTATTTTTTGCCATTCCCGACATGCCCTCAAAATTTCGGAAAGATCCGTCCAGAACTTCTTGAGTTATCTTGCTGACTCACAGACAGACACAAGCAAAGTCTGGCAAAAACATTACCTCCTTGGCGGAGGTAATAACAAAGATTTAGGTAAATGAAAAAACGCTTCAGACCAACACTTTGATATGATCTGTATGACACTAGACTGTGTTATACCCACACAGTCTAGTGTCATACAGATCATTCACTGCAATGTTGGTCTGAAGTGTTTTTTTTTCAATTTTACCATCATGTTTGTTATTATCGTTATGTATGCATATTTCACTGATATTTCACAAGTTAGTGTAGAGATGCATTTACGTTGTGATGGGATCTATAATAATCAAATTATTGCAAATTGTCTGCAGAGCGTGCCAGTGAAAGAATTTTGAAAATCTGTCAATAACTGGCGAAGATATGGACAAAAGAAAAGTGACACGTTTTTTGACCCACCATGTACATCTTACAGCACGGACAGATGTCGAATGCGCTGCGGCGTTGTTGTTAATACTGTGCCAATAAAAAAGCTTCTGAACAGAGCTGTACTGGATAATGATTTTTTGTTGCTGTTGAAGTGCCAAATACAAATATTTGGCTGTTTTTAGTGGCCAAATGCAAATACCACAACTGATAATCTGCTGCTAGTCTAAAATGTAATGCTGTGATATTATTCTTGATCAAATGAATATTTTCAAATTAGCATCAGTATGTCGCTAAGTACCAAGCAAATATTCTGTACAGTTCTGTTATTGAATGGCATTTGAAATGCCTGTGAATTTCTATGATAGTCAGCTACATTGTTGCAATCACAGCAAGAAGCAAGCAGGATATCATGACTGTAGGCGTTGTAGTTAATTCTGTAACACCAGTCATCTGCTTGCTTACTTACTAGCGAACTGTTTTTTGTGTGCATTAGCAGCATTATTGCCGCATTTCTGCTGTAGTAATGCTTGTTTTTACGGTGGATTGTGTTTTATTTTAACCAGTCATCATTTACCTGCAACTGTGCTTTGACAAAGCTGTGTATTCCGCAATAAATCACAAATAAACATTATATTAAAAGCATTAATCGTTGTTCCGGCAGTTGTGTAACCTGCTATCCTTAGCCGATACATGTCCGTTATTTATTGCTGTATTTATTTATGCCACGATCATAGTCATAAGTGTCATTCATGTCTAAGCCTTGTGTTATGTTTCCATGTGTGGTGACTGTCTGTAGCTTTTCGTATGTTTGTTTTTTTATTTTCTAACATGATTTAAAAAATTTAAATTTGAAGTTGTTTTAGTGATAATATGTTGTCCAGTGGTCGTTAGAATTGCGTGATGTTCTGTGGCGTTTTTCTAGTAATCGTTTCATTTATAAGTCTACAGAACTCTGAATCTGTTTGACAGACTGACATTAGCAAAGGTGTGTACGGTATCGTTGAGTTTATTTGTAGCGTATGGTAGATATTGTCATAAGTTCGTGCTGTTAGTCTGTGAGTGTTAAAGACGTTGTTTATTTGCATTTATGGCTTTTGTACTACTGACATGTTTTTACGTGCCAGAATAGCTATGGCGCGTATTAGCTGCGGTAATTCTGTCCGTCCGTCACGACCCAGTACCATTTGGAGACCAGGTGAGATAGAGACTTCGGATTTTCACCGTATGATAGCCTAGAGTCTCTAGTATTTCGGGGCAAAATTTCATGTTCCTAAGTCAAGGGATCCCCACGAACAATGGGTGAAAGAGTAGCACCCCCTCTAAAAAGACGTTATTTTACCGGTATTGGGTCATCTAACGTAAAAAATAGTTGCAGATAGGCACAGACATGCTGCTTATCACAACAAGCACTGGCAACGAGCTTTTTACAAATGTCAACATTGATGACCTTGAACCCCCAAAATAAAGGGTTTTAGTGAATTTTTCGCGATTTTGGGCTGATGCGTATTTCAAGAGTGAATTGCACCAAAGTGGCTGGAGATGGACCAAGACAACGTATGAAATGAAATTTCCAGCATTAAATGTAGATTTTAGTAGTCCAAGTCTGGACGCTGTAGATTCAAGGAGGCCCGCGCACACGGGTGTCAAGGAGGGGTACTCCTCTAACAAATGGTTATTTATCCGCTGTTGGCTTGTCTATCATGTAAACAGTTGCAGATAGGCACAGACATGTTGCTTACCATAACAAGCACCAATAGCATGCTTGTAATGGTATCAACATTGATTACCTTGAACTCTAAAATAAGGGTTTTTAGTTACTTTTTTGCAATTTTCGGCTGCAAAAGTGAATTGTGACGAAACAGATGGACATAGACCAAGATTACCTGCAAACAGGAACTGCTATAGGCTCTGGCGCGTTTCATGAGCATTAGCTCAGATTTCTTGTTAGACCCTTGACGTAAGCCACTTTCAGTTTCATTTCCCAGCTTAGTCCACTTTGTGGCTGAATTTCTGTGCCCGGCTCAGTCAACAAATTTTGGTTACTTCACACTGGTGAGATTTTCACAACCTATTTTAGTTACAGATGAAGACTTCCAGACCTGACCATCATTAATGACTAAGATCGTTCGAAGCACGACCACATATTTGAGAAGTTGACTCATATATAAATTAGATGGTTGTGCATATATTTGAAATTGGAAAATTTGAACTCTGAATGAGGTGTTTGCATGGTCACAGCAAATTGATCCAAAGTTACTGTCATGCGTCAAAATTTCCATTTTTTTTCATGACAGCAAAGCTCTGTTTTAATGTGTGTGAAGTGTCTGTGCACAGTGTTAGTACCATGTCATTACTTAATAGTCAAGTCTTAGCAAGCTCTTGTCAAGTCTTTTACTAAGTTTTGTTGTACTGTCATCACACTCCAATAGACAGCATTATGAGATTGATGACTGTCTAGAGGATAACAGGGAAGATTATTAGAACTACCGTTATTTTTAATTACGTATGCACACATATAATGGAGTTCTTACAATTTTAGGTGTAGCCCATTTTTTTGTGTTTCGGTAAAGGTTAAACTTTCTGTTTCTTAATTGTAGAGTTTAAACTTACTGTTCTACTGTTCTGTTATTATGTGTTTGTGTGCATTCTGTCTGGAAAGGCGGTCCCTGAAATGACCTATACTGTGTCGGGCGGGACGATAAACCCTACTCACTTACTCTGGACTCTTAAAAAAACGTTTCCCTAAATCATTTTTGTTTCAGATGTACTAATAACGCATTCAGCGCACTAGAGATTTCTTCGAAATGATAGTATGCTGTATAAATGTTCACTTATTATTATTATTACTGCTCACTTTCCAGAGTGTAGACTAGATGGTCATCTCCCTGTGCAGGCCATTGAGCCCATAGATCAGTGATTTTCAACCGGGGTTCCGCGAGCATCTGCTAAGGGTTCCGCGGCTGACCTGCAGTAAAATGACCTTGCTTGCGAATTCATGCCAGACATGCCATAGAAATACTCAGCATCGATTTTTTTTTGGTTTGAAATTGCGTTTTTACGCGTCTTTTTTGCATAGACTTACTGTGTTGAATCATTTTTGTTGTTAGTAAAATTTTTGGCAATTTGCATTTTAGGTCTATATTATAACGTAGGCCTAAACTTCCTATGCACAACATTATTAAACTCCAATTAGGCATAATCGGAAAATGGAAATGAAGAAGAAAAGAAGTATGTATTGATTGATAAAGGTTATGGTTACGAATACGAAATCATTTGGCCATTTACCTAGCTAATTCAATTCTGTAAAAACTCACCTAAGGAGAATTAAAAAGACACGTAGGCCTGTCTTTTTTGAGAGCGTCTACGTGATAAATTTTCTGGGTTGGTGGCGGGGCTAAGCGGGCGTTCACTTCCGCCTCGCCCGTCGTGTTTGGTTAAATACAATAACCTACTCTTGCCTACTAATGCGGTCAAATTTCATATTAAAATTGTTTATCTTTGTTTGCTTTGTCATCCTCATGACGGCTCTGCCCTCAGTGCCCTGCTATGCAAATGAGTCCGTAGACACCCTATAGCTTCATTCTCGTGTACATCACTGGACTCGCGGATCAATTCGTGGGGTTCCGTGAGAGACCTTGACACTTGACACAAGGAGATTCAAAGTGAACGAAAGGTTTTACATACCAGTCACTACACCCAAGAGCATCAAAGCACTAAAGGATGACACTGTTCCCAGCAGCGTCGACAAGGCAAGAAGACAGTTGCAAATTTCTGACAGAGGAAATAGAAATACTCTAAATTTTAATGTTGCCCTTAACTTTGGTTCACAGTAGGGATTTCCAGCCCCCAATTTTCTTTTATTATTGGAAGAAAATTTTCTCATGAAAATAATTTTCCAGCCGGCTGAAATTTAGGAGGGTGCAATTATTGTCTCCCCCTGCCTTCTATTGTCTTTCCTGCTGCCCAGTGGTCAAAATACAAGAACTGTACAATAATACATCAAACACCAAAGGGGCGTAAACAGTTACAGGATAACTAGTGACAGAACAAATTGCACAAGCATGTTAACAGTTAAAAACATTCACGTTTAAGAGAAACACCTGGCATATTTAGTACAACCGACACTAACATGCTGAAATCCACATTCTAAGGCAGTGAATTCCACACATTTAGAATGCATCAACTAAAAATGTTAACTGCAAGGAACACAGGTCTAAAAAATATTAGCAACAACAATTAATGCACGGGACATGGTATAAACAGGAAACTAGACCCCATTGAGCTCGAAACAAAAACAGCGTCTACAGTTTCTACACCGTGCAGAATACTGAGCCAGCTCAGACTATGTTAATTATTTTATAACAATACAACAATAGCAGTAACACACAATTCGCAATATCAACATGTACACCTATGCTATGACAATCATATGGTAATGTAAGAATGATTCAGACACTGGTCATTGACACACATGACACACACTGCCATGAATGGTAACGATTAAAAAATGGCAATTCACTTTTCAAAAATTAATAGTTAACTTCCAATAAAAATAACTGTGATGACTGTTGAAGAAAATGCATATTTTGTTCAACAGCTGTATAGATAGCAGTCACAAATGCACTGACACCATCATCAGTACTGGGTGTGTCTATAAAAATAATGTGTTTGACCTAGTATTAGACAGACTGTTCACAGATCCCTGTGATGTATCCACTTATAAAGTTATGAAGTAGTTATAAAGTATGGACCTTATTATGCTTTCTTAGTGAGATAACTAAGAATTCAACAACTTTTTATTGACAAATTGTGGGATCGGCCATTAATTTCATGATCATTCAGTACTTCAGTATCGCTGACTGTCGAGAAGGTCATATATAAATGATTCAACCGGTGCATCGCCAATCAGTCGACTAGCAAACAAATGACTGGTGCACTTCAGTCCAATGCTCCGTAGTGATGGCAGACGTAGCATGAGCTTGGCAAACCGGTCCGGGTCCTCAAAGTGCGTCTGTCGACAGTAGTCATCCAATGACCTGTAGACTTCATCACGTAATGACTCCACCTGTTCACTGCAGCTCAGGCCAGGACTGTCTGATAACGTACACATCACACAACTTCAAACTCATTAAGCTACACAAGCTCATCAAAATTCATACATACTGAAACAGTTAAGATTTATGATCAATATTTATACAGCTAAGTCACTGCTTCCACTGATGCATATATTTTAAAATTTACTGGTAAGTCATTTTCAGCACTGGTGATAACTGAGCAAACACATTAGTCCCATACCTGAAAATACGCAAATCATCACATATTGTCACATTTGGGCTTAGAAACGTTATTATATGCAAGAAAATATGCGATATGCAGACATTTAAGCGATAAATAATGTGATGCCATATTCACATATCCATAGTCAGTAACACCTCTGTATTCTTTCGACTCAAGTGCGCTATATAGGCCTAGACACTGTATTATCACTAAAAAAATTATCACTGTATTACTATGATTACAGCAAAAAATGTACCAGGATTAAAGAGGACAATGGCTCGCAGGCAGCCAAGTTCAGTTCGGTCCATCACTAATTCTCTCATCTTGAAGACAAGCTCGGCAAGGATACGGTCAAAGATGAGTCCAAAGTTGAGTTGATGAGCGTTGTTACGGTAGACATGCAGACCACGGGCAAGCACGATACAGTCACTGGTTGCTGTTGACTGGAATGCTAGGGATGCTATGAGTAACTCATTCCAACCTAAAACATAACACAACTGTTACTAGCAGAGGTTCAAGTCACCTGGAAATGAAAAATCAGCTTGAAAAAAACTAGTTTTTAGGTTATAAAGATCAAAAGTCCAAATTTTGAAGTTTTTTTATTTGTCGTGCAATTCAAACAACCGACAGTATTTCATTTCATATTTTAATGATAACTGTGATTTTAGACTTTTACTATAATTCATAGAAATGATATGACAGGGAGAATGGTGTACAAGATGTTCTTCCTACATCACATTTTTTTGTATACAGACCTTGTTTAGTGATCCTCGGATGAAAATGTTTGTTCAAACCCACTATAACAATAAGACCAATATATTCAGATAGCAGTCTGTCTTAGTTATTAGTAAAAATACCTTTACACTGCCTTCATTTTCACACTGATTTTTATTTACATCACCCAGCATAGCAGACCTGAGCGCAAAAGAGCGACTTGATCAGGCAGCGGCAGCAGCATAAATGGTGGCAGGTGTCTTGCCCACTCGACGAGCATCAACAAATGCTTATCAACGGCATCGCAGAGCACTGCATCATCATCTGACGTAAGATCAGCAAACTCAGCCACTTCAATGTCAGCAGCCTCCGCAGCCAGCTCGGCATCCAGGATCACACTGGCTGCTAGACTACTGATGGGCACCAGGCCGGGTAGCGTCGTGCTGACGAGACGATCGGACAACATCTCTGACTGAGTCAATACTTTCTGTCTCTCCTCCTGAACCGCTGAAGCCAGCAAAGTGAAAAGTGAGTCAAACTGTGGGAGACGTAAATTTTTATCATAGCTTAACAAAATCTCAAGTGATATTCAAAATATCATGCCACCATAATCACATTTAATTTACAACAATAATGATTATAATGTTTCACTAGCAATCATTTATTATGCAGCATTATATTGTTTTGCATTTAATTAGACATTTTAGCTAGGCTTAGACCGATACCAGTACTCGGTATCGGTATCGGGCCGATACCACTGG
>Ga0056128_1012165_pt1 | contig 10542 bp, 7 predicted proteins | sample WorMetLIZISLAND2_FD_71113 | JGI IMG/M metagenome (GOLD analysis project Ga0056128, IMG submission 71113) | Marine gutless worms symbiont microbial communities from Max Planck institute for Marine Microbiology, Germany - Olavius geniculatus... ... | reverse complement strand
CTGGACTGGATAACGACGACTTACTGCAGTCGGTGGAAGATAGAAGAAATTGGAGGATGATCGTTCATAAAGCGGCCAACCCTCGGACCGAGGACGGCTGAAGGCAAGGCAAGGCAAGGCTGGCGATAGACAAGACAATCTGCATACGAAATTTTCAGCATTCAACGTAGATTTTAGCAGTTCAAGTCCCGTCCCCTAGGTTCAAGGAGGCCGGCACAGGCGGGCGTCAAAGACAGCTACCCCCCTAAAAAGTGGTTATTTTACCGCAATTATCTCTTGTAGCGTGCAAATGGTTGCAGATAGGTACAGACATGCTGCTTATCATAACAAGCACTAGTGACAGGCTTTTTAAATTTATCAACGTCGATGACCTTGAATGACCTTGAACCCTAAAAATATTGATTTAACGTAATTTTTTGGCGATTTTTGGCTGCAAAAGAGTGAATTACGACGAAATGGATGGAGATAGACTACAATTACCTACGAACAAGAACTGCTATAGGCTTTCGCGCGTCTCGTGAGCTTTGCTCAAATTACTTGTTTTACCATGTGAGCGATAGTAATTGCGTTAACCAATCAATTAGCCCGAGTAGGTCATCAAACTGCTCGACAGACAGCTGAAAGTATCACTGGAACATAGCTGGGTCAGAGCGTAGCTATATACTGTATCAGATGCTGATAGTCGCCCTGGTCGTCCCAGTTGGCGATGACGGGATGAATCCAAAATCTAGGCCTACGTTTTCTCTTTTTTTCCTACGCAACACGTATGTGCAACAAGCTGCTGCTCCCAACAGCAACAATCTTCGTATTTGTCGGCCATATTAACTCATTAATATACTTCCCAAAAATGTCTCCGCCCTTTTCAACGCGCGTTGCAGCGCGTTTAAACGCGTTCAAACGCAACGCAACGCGCAGCCGTAGTGGAAATAAACCTTCATAGCACGTTTGACTTACGATTAGGAGATGGTAGGTTCGACTCTTTATCACGTCGCTATCAAGTGGTTATTACCTGAATGGGTGATTGTCTACGGTAAACCATCTCGGTATATAACTAACCGCCAAGGTCAACTTAGCCTTCCATACCTCCGGGGTAGGTAGACTGCTCGACTGGGGTTAAGGTGGGGCGCGTTTAGGCCTACCTGTGTCGGGTGGCAGGTAACACTGTATAGCAGGTGACGCTTCGTAGCTCTAAGATAAGAACCTGTAAAAGTTATAGAGAACTTTTATCTTTTTAACATTTAACTAATACCGTACTTGTCTCTGACGGCGATGATGCGATCTTCCTGCTGGCACAGAGCTAGCGTCGCGTCGCCGACCTCCAGTCCCATCTTCTGCATGTGTCTCGCTTCATGCAGCAGCTCCAGGATCTGAGGGTCGAGGTTTACAAGGTAAAGGTCGTCCACGTCGGGATGCTTTGTGAGCAGTGAACAGGTGAGACTTGAACGGACAGCGTCCACTGCTTTGTACCAGCCGCGGTGATACAGCATCTAGCCAGACATTTTTATATTCTCGAATTTCAGTTGCATTTAATTCAGAACTTTGTGCAATATCCTTAAAGTTATTTTTCGAACGCGACAAATGCAATGTAACAAAATATCAAGTACAAAAGTTAAACTTTAAAGTTTGTACACATCGCTGTCTTTAACGTTAAATACGAATGACTAATGCAATCCCGAAACAATAATTTAAACTCAACAACAACAATAAATAAATAAAATAATTAATAAAAAAACACGTGCCTCGTATTCCAGTAGAACGCTGGCTGTCTTGTTATAGTTGCGAGAAATTTTGCGTCCATCATTCGTCTGCAGAAATAGTTCACAACAAACTCAGATGCACACATGACGAGCTTTTGTAATTTCATTTAGTCGGCCAATATCTGGCTACGTGTTGTCTCAGTCTTATTGTAGAGCCGAAATTGTCACGCCTGTTTACAAGCGACACGTTCTAAAATCTAGATGTGGTAAGATCTTTAAATTCATTACTGAGTGCCCCAGTGTAATAATCAATTTTAAATAATTTCTACGAAATTGTGTAACACAATGCAGACACGCAGACATTTTGTACAGAGTGTGAAGTGGTGACTTTGCTATATATCATGATATCTCTCATCGTATGACCTGGAGTATATCCGAATGCTTCTTGAACACTTTCATCGGAGCTTCGATGCGTCTAAACAACTGTCTGGCCCAAGCGATGCGTCCAGCAATGGGTGGGAGGTTACGCGGAGCAGTGGGGCTGGTCCTCTCAGCGTGGTAAAGCGCTCGTACGTGCTCCAAGTCGCGTCCGTACGATGACAAGACCTTCATGTACTTGCCGGTCACGTCCAACTGACACGCGTCAATCTGCTCGAACTTCACGAGTAGCTTCAAATACTGCTCTGTCTGCAGAAACACAACGCACATTCACACAAACACGATGTGTGTACGAGATGACGGCTGTAAGCACCAGTTTAGCCTTGCTGCGTTCGAGCACAGTGCTTAAGGTATGTTTTATGCGCCCTGATTCTTTCCGAGACTTTGGCGCTTTATAAACCATTTACTTACCTACTTACTTACTTACTTACTTTCATCGCTGTTCTAGCTGCTGTATGTGTTGATAAGTAAAATATGTATTCGTATGCATGCATGTAGGGCCTATGCATAAAATGAATGATACATCACCGTTAGACTTTTCTGAAACCAAGCGTCCATGGTGCACTGAAGTTTTGCATGCAACGCGTCACACTGTCTGCGAAATTCGGCGTAGTCCACTTCAAACTGCAACAACATTATCCTCATTAGATCGTTAGCCATTAACAAAATTTTCTCACGTAAGTTTTAATTCTTGCCAAAGTTAAGCCATTAACAACACGCAGATTTGCTGTTAGTAAAATACAATTCTTGCATGCATAATGTCAAAAGTTAAGACAATTTTCTGTAACTAAATTACTGCAAATGACGCTGTTACAGCATTAGTCACATACAGTTACTTGTTACACATACATGCAATTACATACAGATATCAGTACAATTCAATTTTTTACTTCTTGTTTGCGATAATCAAGAATGTCGTAGTTTTTGTTCTTCGTGGCATCAACAAGACTTTGGTACTGAAGAATAACTGTTTCCAGGCCTTCAATCCTGCTATCTTCTAGTCCAGCAAACGTGTCCATTGTCGATATCATATCAGCAATCTTTCTAATCCGCTTCACGAACGTGTCAAACTTTCCAAAAATGTAGTTCTCGCTGTTAACCAAAATCATACATAGTTAATTGGTAACATGTCTGAAGACTCTTATTTGCCAAAAATAATAATAGCAAAAACTATAAAATGACAATAATGTCCATTACTACTAATAATAAACAAAAACAGATTATGCAATAACATAATACAATAGCATAAAACTGGCTGAAAAATCTAACTGTTATGTGTTAAAAAACCAAATCAAATCAAACATTCAGACAGCAAGGTACATATATGAAATAATAATATTACTAATGATATGGAGCTACAATCTACTATATAAACTACAAGTATTGTATAAAAATAATGCAACAATATAAAATTAATTGTAAGTTAATTAATTTTAACTTTTGCAACACCAAGTTAACCGATGGTAGCAAAAAATAAACAATAAAGAAGTAAACTAGTGAAGAACCTGAAATCAAATTGTCGTTCAGACGGCGACTCGTTGAGTTTTTGCTTGGTCTTGGTGTACTGACGCTGGTAAGCTTCGTTCAGTTGAATGCAGTCGTTGATGCGTTTCGTGAGCTCGCAGTGAGTGTGCTGCCAAACGCTCGTCACCCCGTCTCTGATGTACTCCTTGCAAGTCGCTATCATCTGGTTCGTTACCTTGCACACGCACAGCACAGCAGTGCTAGAACGGATTATAACTAGATCTTATCAAATAGTGTGGTTATTGTCGCCTGCAATAGGCTATGTCAAAATGTCAAGTTAAATATGTGTTAAACCACGGTCGAGGTGCATCAAGTGGGTGTTAGACGAACATACACAGTCCGGACAGTGCTGATGATGACTGGTTTTTATTATATGGAGACTGACATTTTTCCCCGGACTCCTCCCTCCGGACGTTTCCCCCCTGCTTTTTGCATACCCGGACATTCCCCCTCTCCTTCTGTATGACGAGCGCGTGAATGGCCTTCCTCCCCGAGTCTGACGTCGTCGACGGCTTGCAGCTAGGTGCTGCACGGCTGCGTTACCGACGTGGAGGAAACCGACAAGTTAAACGGTGAGTGAGTGAGTAGTTTCTTAACGGCACATCAGCACAAAATAGGCCATCCAGTGCCACACGTGGTTAAAATTAGTTAAAAGCAGTTAATATATGTATTAAAAGCAAAGTTAAAATACTTTTTAAGACAAGTTACAGTCGCTGCTAGCGACCTGCTGCAACGGCTGACGACGACGACGACACACCGTCGGTGTGGTACGCCATCGAGTCACTGCAGCAGGCTGTCCGGCATTCTTATTTTATTGGTTTAACAAAAATTGAACGAACACAGTCTAGCACAAAGCTCAAACAACAGCAGATACACGTAACTGTAACTGTGCATCATCATCAATGACGAACGAAATATTTAATGCGTCCTGTAGAAGCAATCAATTAGTTATTAAAACCTTGACGAAAAGCGATGTCATTCGCTCGGGTGTGTTGTAGTACGATGAAATGCTGTAAATCATTCGCACGGCGTTTATCAGGCCTGGCAGCAACTCCAACATCGTCTCCTGCAGTATGCCGTCAATAGAACTTCATTCAGTGCTTGTAAATATCACTTACGAAAATATTGTTATGTGTTATATAAAAATTTCATAAAATTTTCGATTGTAATTCATCCCGTTTACTTAAAAATTGTTCCTCCAACAACCGACTACTTCATCCTTTAATCAGACGGATCCCAACAAACAACGCATACAGTTTTTGACACTTTTATTTGACAAAGTAACGTAAAGACAAGTTTCATACGTGGCGGCAATTATAACCTATTACTGCATTTTTTCTGCAAAATGTGTCGATAGCAAGATTTTTTAAAAAATCAATATTTAGTGAAACTATGTATTTTTGCTAATACTCAATTATACTTTTTATTTGTTTAAGTGTTCTCTTCTATTTGCAGACTAGAATAATGTTACGGCAGCACAAAAGAAAATATGTGCTGACCGGATTGCACTTGACAAGTGGTCCAAAGAACTTGTCCAGCGTGTAAAGATATTTCACATTGTCTTTGGCCTCATTCGCATAGTCTGTGATACGTGAATCCTATTTGCAACATCACAAAAACCGTTATCGACCACACACTCAGTAAACTGCAACTCAAAACAGAAATAAAATGTGAAAGAAACAAGGAACATATTAACATCAGAGTAGTATAATATGGACAGATGTCGACTGCAGCACGGATATAATTAATCTTACGAGTTGTCGCCATTTGCTGAGCTGTTTCGACTGCGCTGCATTTAGGATACCAATAACAGCTTTGCAGCGCGCTTGTTTCACCTGCTCCATTAAACTACAACGCAGACGCACATCAATGACGTGCAGTGTGTACATGTATAAAACATTCTGTGGATTTTCTTTTGTGTTCTAAAAAAAGTAAAATCAGTTCAACATCAGACATCAGAGTTGGAGATGCAGTTGATTGGCGATATCTAAGCATAAACATAGACTTGTTTACGGACTACGTTCACGTGACCATGTTACAGCGGCGGCCATCGAACTGCACTGGTTACCAATCGAAGCTCGTATTCAGTACAAACTATGTTTGTTAGTTCACTTAGCCATAAATAGCACTGGTAAAGCTCCATTATACATTTCAAACCTTCTTCAATCAGTTTCGGCACTGCCAGATCGTCCCACCGTCTTGCGATCAGCCACGAAATCGGATCTGCAAGTCCCAAGGACACGCCTGAAGTTTGGAGAGCACGCCTTCAGCGTGGCGGCCCCCAAGGCGTGGAACGATCTGCCATTGTACCTGCGCGCCATTACTAACACTGACACATTTAAGCGGAGACTAAAAAACTTACATTTTCTGTAAATTTTATGACTTTGAGTATGATTTTATGTAGGCTTAGTCATTTTATTGTAATTAATTCAACTGTATTTTATTGTTATAGACTGTTCACTGTTCAGCTCCGCTGTAAGTTGACACTGTTGGACATTATCATTATCATTATTATTATCATTAAACATAAACTGCGCGGTATAGGGCCTAGCTGCAACTTTCGCTATCGTCTGCAATTTTTTGAGGCACCGAGCACCATTTTCCTGTGGCCGATACCACTTAGGCTATACTGCTTAGTTAGTGACAAATGCACACGTATGTGGACAACTTGCCCAGAGTTAAGCCACGACTGCCAAACTGTCGAGAATCGAACCTGCAACTTCTCGATCGCAAGCACATTGCTGACTGTTAGACTATAACAGAAAGTCGCGATGGCTTTGTGTTGTATAAGCTAACTGTCATAATTATGTTCATAATTTTTATACAAATAATTAAACAGACAAGCCTGAGTATCAGAGGCAAAGAACAATAGCCAGACAGGCAGGCAAAACTGACCAGTTAAACTCAGCCATGCGACTTTTCCAGTACATTAGTTCAGCGCTGGGCCCGACGTCATCCGCCTCACGACGCACCTGCTCGCTCTGTGTCAGTACTTGCTCAATCTGTCGATGCCACACTGATAGCAACTCCTCCGCATGCTTCACCATATCGCCGTTGTTACCTGCAGTATCGATGATAATGTTGCGCACCAGCTTATAAGTACGGTTTTTACACGCACCATGTTATTGCATGGGTGGGTGATGTCAGCGTATGCCGACTCTCCGGCTGTCTTGTCAATGTCAATGCCAATGTCAATATTGAATTTACATGGCGCAATATCACGAAGCATCTTTATTGCGCTGACGTGTGTGGATTTTCAACCTAAAAGTGGCCGTATGTCAGAGACGGTGAGAGATAGGGCCAATGTAACTACTGATCACTAATAGGAAATTGCATAAACATTTTCAATTGATGCAAAATCATGAGCTTTACAATCACGGAAGTGGCAGCTGATTAATTTGAGCTAATGATACCGCGGCGCACTATGCGGCGCACTATGCGGCCATCCATTGTCCACGCCAACGGACACTCAACCCGCGATGCAGTCAGCAGACATATCAGCCAGCCCATAACCCGTAAACTACTACTCATTTCTTGTCTCACTAAGGGTAGGAGGCCGAGTTGACCTGAGCACAACTTGCTCACGTTGCTTGCAAATGACCCGCAGTAACATTCAAACCATAACCGAAAAGTCGCGAGTCTGATACTATACAATAATATCTACAGAAGCACATGAATGCGAACAACTTGCCCAAAATTGTTATTTGATAGCAAATCGACCGAGGATCGAACTTATCGGTCGCGAATTCGATGACCTAACCATTGAGCCAAAACAATATTCGACTTACTTGCACTTCTGTAGTCGGCTGCAGTGCGCATACTGTCCAACTGAGCGGCGTGTTCGCCGTCAGCCAGGACGAGATGGTTTTTCATGTTATCCTTGGCAGTAAGAAGACTGCGTGAAAACGAACTCAGCGAGTCCAAGAACTCCGCCACCAAATCACTGCGTTCCGACAACACTGAACCCCAGCTCTGTGTACAGCAGAGGCAGTTGAAAACTAAACCTATCAAAAAGTTCTGTGTACGGCTGCTTAACAGGGAAAATTAAAATTTGCCAAAACATGTTTTGAGATATGCTGCAGTGAGACTTCTATAAACCGGTATTTCTTGAGGTTTTAAAAAATTACGATTTTGGTCTAGTACTGATAAAAGAAAACGAATAATGCTGGAAACGCCGTATGCATTAGCCGAAAAACAAGTGCACAATTTATATCCACCAGTAACTCATCAACACATTCGTAGTTATATACTGACTTTCTGTAACAACTGTTGTTTCTTATTCTACGTTTTATGGCGCTGTATAAATGTGCTTTCAACTTGCATCTTTATCTAATTTTTTATAATATCCAATTAGCAGACAACATGAACGTCGACAAGTGCGTACTTTTTGCGACTGAAGTACTGGTACAAGGATTTGACTCATGACGCTCTCGAAGCCTTCAATGATGTTTCCGTTGCAGCAGTCCATCCACATAAATGTCACTTCCGATGCAATGTTTTCAACCGTTATCTTACATGCATTGTTGATTCTCAGGAAAAACAAACAGAGTCCGTTCAATCCCTGTCAACCAAAACGACAGCATTACCAGCACACATGTTATAACTAGTATAGCTTCTGACTTTGTTGTTTCTAACAAAACTAACAGTAAGTTAAAAGCAATTCGACTTGACAAAATCAGTTAACTACACACTAAGTTTTAGCTGCCTTAATTTCTGAATGACACTTTGGTTACTAGCAATTATGTTCTCTGACAGCTGATTCCATAAACACGAAAGTGGTGCATTGTATAACCTCTGGATTCAAGATAACTATCAGTAAATTTGGCAACTGCTGTGCTGTGATTTCATGTCCAAAACTGCTTTGTCAGTCACGATTTTCTGGTTCAGCCGAAACGCAGCCATAAATTTGGTAAACTGTGAGAAGTTTGAGCCACAACTTAGCTTCGCCGCTGTTTTCTAGCTTAGCTCAAAAGTAGTCATAAAATTAGGCCTTACACGAGCCAGCCATAGGTCCTAAATATGAAAAAAAATTCGACGTCAAGTAGAAAGGAAAACACTATGAACGTGTTAACCTCATCAGTGCCTTGCGTTATAAACAGTTTCTTTTGTTCGTTCTGACCGGCATTTTCCTAGCACAAAATACGGTAAAATTTGCAAACAAAATTGCTATGATAAACGATAGTGCAACGCTATATCAACAAAGCAGCACGGCTCTGAAGTTAAGTTTAACATTTTATTACAAAGTTTGTGGTGTAACATGATGTAATAATATAGCTAATATAGCTCATTAAACACACTAAACTGGCGCTTCATGTTTACCAATCCTGTATGTCATAGTGCTTACCTGCTGTTTGAAACTCACTGCCAAAAATGTGGAATTCTGGAATTAATTACGTCATTTAACGTCTTCAAATATTGAACATAAACATTTTTTGCGTGTCGTCAAGCTTTCAAAACTTACTTGTCTATAGCGCGACGATAGTGCACGCTATAAAAATGATTAATTTACTACGATCATGATGATCATGATGATAATTATTATGATATTAATATAAACGCACAAACACGCACCGATATCACCTGATAGAAAAACATCAGTTTTCGACTGCCATTAGCAGCAAAGAACTCATGAATACAGTGGTACTGAAACGACACACAATACATTTATAGGCACAGGTAACTAAACAAACGTGCACTGTTTGTAACTACTGACGTACACAAATTGTTTTATAAACCGTTAACCGTTATAAAATTATCTAATAAATTAACGCTTAAAGTGCACGAGTGTGACAGACAGATAGAAAGACGTACAGACCGCACCTGTTGCAACAGGCGGCAATGCTTTGAGCTATGCCGCTTAATAAAAAACTAAAACAACGATGACCATAACGATCTACTACTTACCGTTATGCAAGTAAAAGCACAAACGTTTTAAGTTTCAGATGAGTGCATAAATGTACTCCATTACTTTTACCTCGTTTCAGATAAAGTAAAGCAGGTTCTTACTTTATTAATAGGCGTCGCGTATGTAGTAGGCAGTCAATAAGTGTCACATAACGCATGAAGTAAAGTAGAAAAATTTAACTTAAATAAATTAAGCGAATACTGACTCGGTCGTCAACTAGAAGTTGGTCTTCTACGAATGATTCGTCCAGCTCCAATGCGTTGGCAAGCTGATGAAAAATACAAAAGCATTTCTAAAGCTAAATAACTAAACTTAACCAGAAAACAAACGCGTTCTCAATAAACAAGCTTTCTTTAAAATAACTAAAATATGGTTAATTAAAAAAACTCGCAAAAAAATCTACAAATCGAGATAGAATACAAACTCAATTACTATGCTGACAAAAATAGCAATCAAAAACACAATTAATAGTAAGAGCTCTAAGCTTTATACCTTGCCGAATATAAACGAATGTCGTCCATCATGCTGCAACAAAACAAACAATGATTAATTTGTAATTAACCAATTACTTGCAACACAAAGGCGAGCAGCTGTTTGTATTATTAAAGCAAAAAAACTTTCACCGTTTACAAAGCTAGGTAAAGGCGATACGAGTCAACACTCGAAAACAGCAAAAATGGTTTTGGGGCGATATTATCATCATATATTATTATCATCAGACCATCAAACAGCCCGGGCCCAAAAATAGGGAAATAGGTGAAAACAGCGCGCAATTATCTTGTACGGGGACTGAGTTATAGTCATTTTTGTCCCGAAATTCGTTGCCATTGCAACAGTCGTCGTTAGGGGGTAAATTTTAATGAAACCATCAGATAGCCCGGGGCAGAAAATAAGGGATAGGTTTAAACAGCGTGCGTGTATCGTTTACGGGGACCGAGGTATACCGCTTTGAAATCTCCATTAACTGTAATGCAAAAT
>Ga0056128_1012164_pt1 | contig 10543 bp, 11 predicted proteins | sample WorMetLIZISLAND2_FD_71113 | JGI IMG/M metagenome (GOLD analysis project Ga0056128, IMG submission 71113) | Marine gutless worms symbiont microbial communities from Max Planck institute for Marine Microbiology, Germany - Olavius geniculatus... ... | reverse complement strand
CATATTTGGTAACTACTTTCGCGTGCCGCCCGTGCTGACGTTTGCAATGACGTCATGTGCTAAAAATAGTACGGTACCGCTATATAATGCGGTCCGTCTTGCCTGCGCTCACATTTTGCCGTCAACATTACGCATCGCGCATATCGCAAGTCGCCTGCCGCAAGATTGTATTACTGCACGCGCTTTCAGAGCGGTTACGTAACAGAACTGTCAATTTAGTTTGAAAGACCTAGAATAATTATTTCCGGGTTACCCGGTGCAGTCCCAAGGTCATCAGGTGCAGCACATGTGTTATCAATCACTGAGCGGCACGTACCAGTACGCCTGCCATAACCCTAAGCCTAGTCTGTCTATCTGCAGCGCACGTGTTATCAGTTATCGCGGCGCCAGCCAGCCGCCTCATAAAAAAATAACCCCGTGCCAGCGCGTACCACACTGCGCTGCGCATGTATCGGTAGAGTGGCATGACTCATGCGCGCACGTGTTATCGGTGTGAGTCCGGAAGCGACTTCTATATTTGGTAACTATTTCCGTACCAGCGCGTACCGTCTGCAGTAGCTGCGAGCGTATCATGCTGACGTTAGCAATGACGTCATGTGCTAAAAATAGCATCATACCGATGCGCGCGTATCGGTTGTCTGCAGTACCGGCGGCATGAGTCATGCAGCGCACGTGTTATCGGTTATCGTGGCCCGTGCAGTCCCGGGGTCATCAAGTGCAGCACGTGTCTTACCAATCATCACGACAACGCGTGCCGGTACGCCTGTCGTAACATTAACTATATAACATCTATCTGCAGCGTACATGTTACCTGTTATCCGACTGCTGGGAAAATAACCACCACGTGCCGGCGCGTACCAAGCTGCTTGCAACACGGCACGACGCATGCCACCTGCTGCGAACGTAACGGCTATCTGCAGCGTCGGCGGCATTACTCATGCAGTGCGCATGTTATCGCTTATCACGACGCGGGTCCGGAAATAACTTTCGTATTTCCGTGCCAGCGCGTACCACACTGCATGCAGTACTTACGTCATCAATCAGACTTAGCTGCGAACGTATCATTCTTGCGTTCGCAATCACATAAAATAGTATCGTGCCGCTGGCTGCAGCGGCGGCGTCGTGACTCATGTGCATGTGCTATCAATTACGGCAACGACGCGTACCACCAAGCAGCAAGACCCATGCAGCAGAGCAGGCTGCGGACGTATTATGCTTACGTTAGTAATGGTACTATGCACTATGTATTCTCGTGCTGATAGTGTAAACATGTTGCACCTGCAGCGGCGGCGGCGTCGATGACCACTCGAGTGCAGTTCTTGCGTCAAGTATGTTGCGTACACGGCACATACTTTACGCAGCAACGTCCACGCTGCAGACCAGATTACACTTACATATTTGCATGAGGCACACTTGCATGACTTGTTGCGTACACGGGGTTTTGCGGCAGTTAAGAAACCTCGGTTAGCTCATTGTAGTGTCCCAGGGCAAGCCGCAAGTCGTGGGCAGACAATTCTCTATCTTCGTTAGATATGGGGCTTTGGAATGGGGTCCTATCCGACGAACAAGAAACTGCCAATTTCTGGCCAGGTGCCTGAGTCCGGGGAGAATTGTATCCTACATCTCCTATGATCTCTTCATAAAGTTTTATCTCAATATCCGAGTTCTGGTTCATAATTGGCTTTTAGCAAGACAACAGTTTATGCTAAGCGCTACAGTATATTTAGACGACAACTTGTCACGAATGTTCAAGATATTATTACGGACTTGGGCCAAATTGGGAAACTTGTGCCAAATTTGGAAACTTGGGCCTGGTGCCTAATTTGTGACTTGCGCCTAATTTTTGGGAACCTGGAACTTGGTGCCAAATTTGGGGAACCTGTGCCTTATTTGTGACTGCTGCCTGGTTTGTAACTGGTGCCTAATTTGGGAACTTGATGCCAAATTTTGGGAACTTGTGCCAAATTTTGGTACGTGTGTCAAATTCGGGGACCAGTCAGTTGGGCCGTACTGTCAGTCTAGTCCTGTACAGTCAGTCATCAGCTACTAACTCACCAAGACCACAAGCCTGGTCTCAAACATCAACAATTTCAACAATCGATGTGCTCAGTACGACGTCCAACGTTCAACTGACAGATAGCAAACCAATGTCACTGATCCTGCCCGCTATTTATACGGTTTCCGCGGGACTGATTAACCAATCAGCGTTCACGTTACAAACTAGCACATGGAACAACAGGCGAGGGTTTTAGAAACGACGTCTGTGATTAGCCACGTGTACTAAACTGCGCCTTATGATTGGCCGTATTTAATGAATATTTATATAATTGACGCTATCGGCCCGTAGGAGCACATCTTGCAGCGAGAGACCAGGTTTTTTGGGGGTGATAAGGTGTTATTAATTAATTAATTTTAATTAATGGGAACCTCGACAAAAATAATGATTAAACACCAATATTGCTGAAAGACCCTAGTTTAAGTTGAGCGTAAACAAATTAGGCGGTTTGATAAATTTAAAAGAAAATAAAGGAAGAAAGATGGATGACTCATAGAGAACAGATAGGCTATCGTGATGGCGTGGTTATCACATTTTTCTCGGCTGGTACCAAAATGTCCCCATTTTGGGTTACAGAAAGGTAGGCTCAACGTATTATGATACAATACAATCATGCAAACATCATACAATGAACCAGGAAACTAACTACTGAACGTTACAGCTACAAAGTAAAGTTAACCGTTACACAATCGTTAGCATTGCCTAACAATGTTTTCAATCAATTTTTTTTTTATTAAGCAGTTTCCTTTAAAACAGTTTATTATAGGCTACGTCAGTGATACATCATAATAAAAAGAAAAATAGTTTTTCAAACACAATCATTCATCATCAATCGTTCAAGCTGCTTCAACGAAAAAAACATAGCCTTTCAAAACAAACTCGTTACTCATTAAAGATAAATGCAGTAATGCAACAGTTTTTGCACAATTTATTCAGAATACACAATACAAAGTAACCACTGTTAATTTTCAATTATCAACCACCAACATTACATACTAATGTTTTTATGCACAATCGAACACAAAAATAACATGAAACGTCATGCAGCTTTAAGTTACACAGGTATGGGCTGCTGGATAAGATACAAAGTACAAGTTTTTTAATGCACAGTTACTTTTTGCTAATCAGTTGAGGTTAATTTGTTTAGCAACAGAAACATTCTGCTTTAACTAAATCACAAACAAATGTAACATCATAACGACTTGGTAACATACAATGTTAAAACAAAATTAATCAAAATCAAAAACAGCACAAACATTATTTTGTCTAATCAACATTCATTAACCTGTGGTAACAACACCATGTCCACAACGAACAACCAATCTCAAAATCATCCACTAGTTTATCTACAGTAAACCATATCAATCATTGTATAGTTTTCAAAAAGGGACAGAAAGTCACTGTACCGGACACAAAAAACAGTTTCAAATACCACAACCGCAGAACATTATAAAAACATATAACATCAACAGTCACATATCTAAAAAGAAAGCTGTTAGAACTCAAAACATCTAGCACAATCAGGCATTGACCAGTATCCATTGTAAAAGAAAAAGCCAACATTATTTTACTAAGCCTAATACAGGCATAAATCAAAACAGCATCACGGAATTACGACAGCACTCAAGAAATCATAACCTTACCATACATTTTTGTCACGGCATCATCTAGGAAACAAAAGAAAAAGAAAGGCAAGACAAATATGTTCAGATATGACAGCGTTCAAAACACTGTGGGCATATTGAGGCCATTACTAGAGCAGTTATGTTTTAGACCTTTTGGGACGACCTCAGACTTTCCTGTGCAACTTACAAACACCACTGCACACTCTACCGAAAGACTGGGTTCCCTACGTTAAAAGTCCTATTACATGCTCACTCTGTCAGAAACAGACATTAGGCCTATATTACTCTAGCGCGTAAAAAGTATGGTTCCCTGTATTGTCGTGGCCAATCCACCAGACCATCAAGGACAACCACGGACTTACCCCGTGCGACTTAGGACCAACGTCTGCGCACTATTGCCGGGCTCTTACATCTTAGGTCTTAAGCCTCAGGCCTACGAACGGTTCAGCCTTCTCATACAAATATGCACAAGTATGGTTTTCTAGACTCACTGTGGCCAATTATCAGACCAACTAGGACAACCGCGGACTGAAGCCTATTCCATGTGACTTATGATACTGCGCATTTAGGCTTACTACCGGGCTCCTATGTTTCAAGTCTTACCACCCAGGCCATCAATCGTGCTACGTAACTCATACTAAAAGCATTTGTCTATCACAGGCTTGGTCTGACATTTTGGCATTCCGGTTTGCATCACAACACCCGTGACTTCCCGCAAAATCTGGTCCAAAAACTTGTCGGATCCTATGCCTATAGACCTAAGTTCATGGCTCAGAAATTTTGCCGGTTATTCTACGTCACATAGTCTTGACACATAGGGTAAAAATAGTAAAAAGAAAAAAAATTGTAAAGTAAAAAAATAGAGGTATATAGTCCATGGTCTAACCAGATAACAGTATTATTTGACAGTGACTTGAAGATCCAAAGGCTTATGTCGTGACAAAGTTTAAGGTTAAGCTTGCACTACACAATACAGTATGCACAATATAGTTCGGAAAACACGCAAATTACCTACTTATGATCAGAAACTCAAACACACGCACTATTTACAAACACAGGTTCTCACAGTCACAGCACGAAGTCTTTGAGATAACCAGACTGCCGAACAGCACGACGTGGACGCTGCAGCCGTTGGGTCGCGGACATCGGGTCTCCTGCGATTGCCGGGTCACCGTATCATGTTGTCGACTTCTTCACCGCTTGACCAGCATCTGTTGATGGTTGGCGGAAAAATTCCGCCTGCCTGAACCTCGTACTTGCCTGTGGACGTCTTGTGACATCGTCGTCGTCACGATCATGACCGAATGTGTACGTCTTCGGTCCGTCTCCATTAGTTCGGTCGCTTTTATAACGTACGCGTTTATAGCGTTGCGACCAATCAGAAACGTTTGTTGGGTCGCATGTATAACGTCGTGACCAATCACGAACAGTTGGGCCGCCGTCATAGCTTCGCGGCCATTGATGCTGTTTGAACAGCATAATATCAGCGCCACCAGAGGCTCGGTTGTCGTCGCGATTGCCTCTGGTGCCAGCTCGTTGTCCGCCATCGAGTCCGTTGCTCGGTCCCTGACGATCTCCAACCACGCCCAGGTTTTTTTGTCCATTGGCCCGATGCGTAACCTCGCCATTGACCGTGGCATCCCTCCGAATGACCTGATCAAGTTGCTCGCCTGTCCAACCCGAAGCCACAGCGTTGTTGACAACGTTCCCGAAAATGTCCACACCCGGAGACTGGGGTTTGACGTTGTGCCCGGAAAATGTACCTTGACCGGTTACGTCGCTAGCGTCTCTCGGCCCGTGTTGTCCTCCGTCAGCACCACCATTGACCAAGCCCGGTATTTTAACATCAGTTGCCTTGCCATTGCCCACGTTATTGACAGCGTCGTCCAAGCCGTGGCCGTCGTCACAAGCGTCGGCCATGCTCGGAACCTTGACAGCAGTTGCCCCGTCACCACCCACGTCGCTGACAGCATCGTCCGGGCCATGGCCATCGTCACAGGCGTCGGCCACGCTCGGAACCTTGACAGCAGTTGCCTCACCAGACGTTTGGTTGACATCAGCTTTGATCACCCATGGTTCCGCAATTTTGACCACTCCGTCAGAATGCCCGGAATTGTCCACATGCAGGACTGCGTCTCCATCGGCATCCGCCTGTTCACCGGCGTCGCGTAAATTGACCATGCCTAATGCTACGCCTCCGTTAGCACTCATCCTGTGGTCCGTCTTGCCATCGTCCATATGATCGTCCGTCAACCACGATCTTGGCGGGTTATCTGTGTGCCAAGACTTTAGTTTGTCTACATGGGCTACGAATCGGTCGGCTTCTTCTTGTCTTTTGAGTAAGATAGTTTACTGGAAGTAATTCCTTTATCACAAGGTAAGCCAAGAATTTTCTCTGCTATTTCCGCTGTCGGCCTTGAAATTTCCGTGGGTTGTAGTACAACACCCATTCTCCACAGTGAAACTTCAAAGGCCTGACCCTGAGATCGTACTGTCGCTTCATCCTTTCAGCGGTCACACCCAAGTTCTTGCACACAAGGCCATAAGCCTGCCTTTTCCGGTTTTCCAAGCTAGTCACATAGTCGTCATAAGATGCCGGTGGTTCTTCTGCAGCAATATCAAAGACCAAGTCTACTGGAGCTCGTACTTCACGCCCAAACATAAGATAGTTTGGCGAGAAACCTGTTGACTGATGGACGGACGCTCTGTAGGCTGCCATTACATGTGGCAAAAGAAGATCCCATTCCTTTTGATGGTTGCTCACCATGCGTCTTTTTATTACGTTGAGGGTCGCGTGAAACCTTTCTGCCACTGAATTGGTTTCCGGCCTGTAGAAACTCGTCCGTTGTTTATCGATTTTTAACAGTCGGCATAGTTCTTGCATAAGATGTCCGTCCAGTTCTCCAACATTATCACTAAGGAGTGCAACAGGTGTTCCAAGTCGGCAAAATACTTGTTCCACAAGAACTCTGGCCACTATTTTGGCTTCTCTATTTGGAAAAGCAAATGCCTCTGCCCATTTGGAGAAAAAATCCACAAATGTCAGAATGTACTTGGATTCTCGCGGTGTCTGTGGATGAGGACTAGTAATGTCTATGTGACATCTTTCCAGAATACTGCCAGTGAGTATTGGTTGCAGTGGTCCTGCATGATGAAGACGCTCACGATGATTGCTGGAACAATTCTGACACTGTCGGCAATAGTTCTGGACATCACGAGGCCAACCGTACCAAAAGCCTCTTCTTCTCACCTGTTTCAAAGTGGACCGGAAAGCACGATGTCCGCCCGTCATTCCCTCGTGACAGGACTTTATGAACTCGGTTCGTTTGGCAGTTGGAACCGCAAGCTGCAATGCCGGAGGTCGACCATTTTTAGCATACAGTCTTCGGAACAAGATTTTGTCTCTCACCACTAGGCAATGCCACTGGCTCCAGAGATTCTTTGCAGCTTCTGACTCGGTTAGTATTTCTTCAGGGCGAGGTTAATGGTCCTGCTGGAGTCGAAGCTTAAGGATCCGGATCCTGCGATTGCAGAGTAGCCAAATATTCCTCGGCTGAAAGTGTTTCCTGTTTTGTATTTCCAGGAGACGTGACTACCCGCAGTTTACGAACATACTTATCTTGGCAGTTTTCGGAATTGGCAATTGGTCGTCGGGATAAGGCATCAGCATTTCGGTGCTGAGTCCCTGGTCGATGTCGAATTTCGAAGTCAAATTGTTTGATAAAGGCTTGTTAACGGGCCTGCTGTCCAATAGGCTCGGGCGTCCTCCTCAGTGACTGTAAGGCGGGGTGGTCTGTCCGTATCACACATCGTCTGCCGAAGAGGTACTGACGATATATCCTGAGACCATATATAACTGCCAAGACCTCGCGACGGGTGACTTCGTAGTTTTTTTTCCGTTCTGGTCAGTGTCTTTGAGGCATATGTCAGGACATTTCTTGCCCATTCTGTTCTTGTAACAGCACGGCACCGAGGCCAAAGTCCGATGCGTCTGTATCCAAATAGTAGACGCCCTCGTCTTGAGGCATGCCTAAGATTGGTGCCGAAGTGAGTCTTTCCTTCAGCTTATGGAAAGCTTCTTCTTGCTCAAGACCCCACCTGAATCGAGCATTCTTCCGAGTGAGTGCATGGAGGGGCGCTGTTAGGTCAGCAAAGCCTGCGATGAACCTCCGATAATATGAACAGAGTCCCACAAAGGACCGCAGCTCTGTCAGATTACGAGGTGTTGGCCAATTATTGACAGCTTCCACTTTTTGCGGCTGGACTTCGATTCCGGTTTTCGTCAACACATGTCCAAGGAAATTGACCCGTCGCTGAAAGAGACTACACTTCTTCATGTGGACCTTCAGGTTAGCGGATCTCAGACAAGTGAAGATCTTTTTGAGTCGGCTGAGGTGTGTGTCAAAATCACGGCTAAACACAATTATGTCATCTAAGTAGACCAAACAGGTTTCGTAGGTGAGACCACTGAGTACAAGGTCCATCAAACGTTGGAAGACAGAAGGTGCACATGTCAGTTCAAACGGCATGACTTTATATCTGAAGCATCCGCGTCTGGTGACAAATGCCGTTTTGTCTCAGTGATCCTGCTGGATTGGAATACTGTGATAACCTGACCGAAGGTCCAGTGTTGAGAACCAGATTGCACCGTTCATGGAACTAAGACAAGTATCAATATGAGGCAAAGGATATGTGCCTTTATAAGTAACTGCATTTAGTCGCCTGTAGTCAACACACAGTCTGTAGGATCCATTTTTCTTTCTGAATAGAACGACATTCGAGGCCCACGGGCTCGCTGCCGGCTCAATGAAGTCGTTCTGGAAGAGTTCGTCTACCTGTCGGTCTATTTCCTCCAGATGTGCCCATGGATGCCGGCGAAGAGGTTGCCTTATGGGACGATTGGATCCAGTGTCGATCGTACGTTCGACTAGAGTCGTTCGGCCCATGTCATAGGCACCAAGGGAAAACATATCGTCAAATTCTTGCAGGAAGCTGAGCACCTGGTTTTGTTGCGAAGCTGTAATGTCTGTCGGCAAATTCTTCAGGACTGGCTCTACCAGATCAGTGAACGTCGGGTTCGAATTTGATGACTCCCCTTCATTCAAGCCAACATTTCTTTGGTCACTTGTTGGCAGAGTCACCGGCACGGCTGATCCCAAACAGAAATTCTGGAGAATAGGTTGAGGTTTTCCTGCGGTGTTGGAAACACGTACCTTCACATTATGATGACTAGCGGGAAGCAACGTCGTGCCCACGTAATGTCCGGGACGTAGTTTTTTGGCGTCGACTATAGTATGCTCCGGAATTTTTCGTGTTGAGAGTAATGTTACTCGAGCCATAATATCCTTTTGGGATTGTGGCGGAATTACCTGATACTCTTGAGCCAAAACTCTTTGGCATCAGAAATGTCCCTTGCGTCTCAAAGTAACTGTCTCCTGCCCGTCGATAGTCAGACGTTTTGTGTTAAAATCCCAAACACATTTGTGATCCTCCAACCAGTCAATGCCCAGCATAACTTCTTCGACGTCTTCAGAAATTAAGACCGGGGTCCGTAAGCACCGTCCATCCAATTTAAAAGGTAGTTCAGTCTTTCCATTAATTTGAATAGCAGTATTGCTAGCAGCCCAAATCTGCCGCGATGAAGGTTTGGCTTCCAAAAGTACTTGAACCGATCGGTCAGGCTTTTTGGAACAATAGTAAGGTCACAGCCACTGTCCACCAAGCATGGGATCTTCTTGCCCAGAAGTTTCGTCATAATGTATACGTTAGTCTGGCCCTGGAAATCCTTCGACCCTCGATTTGCCAAAACATTAGGTGGAGGACCAAGTAAACCAAGCTCGGTAAAACAATTGCGCTTTATGTGTCCTGGAAAACCGCAGCCATAGCATATGACTGGTGGATACTGATACTGAAAGGCATTCTGCATGACAGGTCGTCCAACAGTTTGTTTTAAAATTGTACTACATTGTACTGCAAAGACTCAACAAGTTTTTGTCTTAATACAGACAACTGAGATCCAGAATCAAACAGACTGTTCACTTTCACAGCATCACCATTATCATCTTTCACACATAAATCAACAAAGTGAAATGACACATCACTGTCAGCAACAAAACGATGCATATCGAACTGAACATTGGTCATATTGACATTTTCTCTTACGCTTGCTTTATTAATCACACTGCATTCACACTCATCAAACAATGACAGCATGTTTTTAACATTCACATCTTCATCGTCACGTTTATTAAATACTTCATCAGCACAAGCGTCAGTCATTGGTCTAGATTCGGCATCGCGCTCAGTGGAAATATCAGGTGATCTAGCACTAGGCCAGTCATCAATCTGGCTGCCTGCTGGCTTCGCAAAGTCCTTTTTTTGAATTCCACTTTGCAGTATTAACTGCATTAGCAGCCTCGGCACCACGGCCTCGTCCATTCACCTGGTTCCGCCCCTCTACTGACTGCGGCTGTGACTGTGACTGCAGCTGCTGGTCTGTAGGCTTAGCGGTCGTATTATTAACACAGACCGGTGCGTCCGTCCGCTTAGGACATACTGCTCTCAAATGATTAGGCGAGTCACATATGGTGCATCTACGGCCATTAGCATTTCTAAAATAAGCCGCAGTGGATGTTGGCTTCGCAAAGTCCTTTTGTGACTTGTCGTTTTACCCTGCAGTATTACCTGCATTAGCAGCCACGGCACCACGGCCTCGTTTATTAACCTGGTTCGGCCCCTCTATTGACTGTGACTGTGACTGCAGCTGCGAGCCCGGCTGCGACTGCGACTGGAGTTGCGACTGCGGCTGACCTATATACGTTGCACGTGCACAGGTGCCCGGGCCAGGTTCGACTGTCGCTAT
>Ga0056128_1012163_pt1 | contig 10544 bp, 10 predicted proteins | sample WorMetLIZISLAND2_FD_71113 | JGI IMG/M metagenome (GOLD analysis project Ga0056128, IMG submission 71113) | Marine gutless worms symbiont microbial communities from Max Planck institute for Marine Microbiology, Germany - Olavius geniculatus... ... | reverse complement strand
CGAATTTATGGAAAAGCTTTACGGTTCCTGAAACTAGAGTCTTCCAGGCAGCCGATGGTGAAGATTTGGTGATCCTAGCTTGCACCGTTTTTGACTGATCCACCCGTGTGACAGACAGACGGACAGACAGAACTGCAATGGCTAAGACGCACTGAAAGCAGTAGCTGCTTTCGCACGTAAAAAGTAAGAAATGGGGAAAGTTTTGTTAAGGGTGTAGTTTGCTTAGTGAAAATAGGGAAGTTTTGATATACCGGTACAACCTTATCAAAACTTAACCCCCCTACTTTTCAGTGGGCACAAGCTGCACCCACCAGGTATAGGGATAGAAGCCACAGTGACTGTGGACTGAGATAAAAAGAATAAAATGGAAAAAGTTATTCTGGTCCATTTTTGCCGCTAGTTTTTTCCACACATTCGGCGTCTCGAATATAACATAGCACAACATCAGCTAACTTGTTATTAACTTCCAGTCACACAAATCTATGCCATATTCGAAAAAACATCCCGAACATTATCGATTGTCACTTAAAGAAGGGATATAATTTTAAAATAATTTTTGGTACAAATATTTCGGGCACAACTGGCCATCAAATAACCGTTCAATATTCCATCTCACCCAATGTCCGCTTCTGCACTACCTGGGAAAACCCAAACAGGCAAAATAAGATAAAAATGCAATATTTTGTTGATTTTGTTTCCCCAGATACAGCAGAAGCAGACAATGTGTGCGGTGGAAAATTGAACAGTCGTTTAATCGCCAGTTGCATCAGAAATATTGGTGTCAAAAATTGTCAAAATCTGATAATCCCTTTTAAAGTTACAATCGAAAATGTCCAAGATGTTTTTTCCAGACACGGTGTACATCCAGGAGAAACAATTCGCTAGTCTCCTGAATAACTATTCATGATTTAAGAAATAATGACAACTTCATTAATACTCGAATCATAGTTTTTCAATAGCAAAAACATAAGTAACGGTACCGATAAACATTAACATTGCTTACCCAACACTTTCCCCCGAAACTGCTGCATACATTCCGTGCTTTAGCTATCTAAGCCATGCATGAAGTATACACTAGTGACATATAAAAGAAATAACAGCATAACAATGCAAATATAAACCATCCAAAACACTGCTGCTAAGTTTTTATGGACCACCATGAAAAAAAGTCATAAGATATGAAATAGCTAAGTAGTGAAGAATCAAACCTCCTTTTTGAATTCGTCGACAAGAAATCGGAGCAGAGTGTTGTCAAAGTCCTCTCCGCCAAGCAGAGTGTCACCATTGGTTGATTTCACTTCAAACACCCCCTTCTGTATCTCCAGGATCGATATGTCAAACGTCCCGCCACCGAGGTCATACACCGCAATTCTACAAAACCATCAGCATTCAGGGCATTAATTTGCTGCTTATTCCATGCTTACATTTGTACTGACAATCTCCACCATTCTGTCTGGAGTGTTACAATGGGCACGGTGCGGTGGGTTAAGAATAAAGGGACAGAAAGTCGCAATTTTCAAACAGAGGAGAATTATAGGCGCTCGTGACACGCAAATTACCCCAAAACGACAACTTTCAGCTACAAGTTCTGCATTTTTGCAAAAAACTTTTCTAACAAAAAAAATTAAAATTCATACGAATTGCCGCCTGTGACCACACCACTGATATTGGGTCATTAACTTCATTTGTGCAACAAGTACTATCAGTGACCATGCAGCAAATGAAAGGCTAAACCATTTCAAATAGGGCTGTACCGAATAGCAGATTTTAGTATTCGGCCAAATAAAAATAATGTGTCATTATTCGGCCGAATACGAACAGAATACGAATAGTTGACGCAAGTTCAAACAGATTGCCAAATGCCCTGGTTTCGTCACGGAGCGGTGAAAAATTTTGAAAATGGGGCATTTTGTATCCATGTTAATAAAATTATGCTGACAAAGATTACTGATTAACATTACATGACAGTGACTTATGGCAGACTCTTGACACTGAGCAAACGAAATGGCTAAGAAAATGCCATAATGCATCACGTGTGGGTGTTATGCTGCCGAGATAGCTGGGCAGCCGTCTTTGAGACTGAATTACTTGTATTCGAGACACTACTATTCGGCCGAATACGAACACACTATTCGACCTACTATTCAAGCCAAATAGAATACAAATAGAATATTTGGTACAGCCCTAACTTTTAAACACTAACCAGTTAACCACTAGAATCAATGGGCTTACTCTAAATTAGAAAATTAAATCTCCTTTGTCGGCAACATTTGCATATGCCAATCTACACTCCTGTTAGGGTGCTTTTTGTTCCAACGGCAACCTGACTGACTAACTTTTCAAATAGCTCTTTGAAAACATGCGTTCTTCATTACAAAACATAAACATGTCAAATAAATCTTGCGAAGGTTAGACTAACCCAAATAAATAATTATGTAGGCAGAAAACCGTGTGATGGTCCTAGAAAGATATTATCAGCAGGAAAATTAAAACAAAAACATAAGGTGCAGTAAATTGCAAGAATACATTTTGTCGTCAGTTTTATCGAGTCCGTACGCCAGTGCAGCAGCCGTTGGTTCGTTAATCACTCGCAGAACATTCAACCCGGCAATCTGACCTGCGTCCTTCGTCGCCTGCACAGTGCACATTAAACTATAAGCACCTTTATTCACCAACGGCAGACGATAAAACAATACAAAGCCACACAATACAAAAATATGCCGTAGCTAAATTACAATAAACATGTGATGTACCGACAGAGAAAAAGAGAGACAAAAAAAATACGCAGATGAAAAAATGCAAAACCAGTCAATTCAGTTCAGATCAGAAAAAAAATGATGTACCATAAACATTCTTAACTGTCACTACACTAAATTACTTTTTACGGCCACATTTTAAGTTTTGCAAGGTAGTGCAGCAACAGGTTTCAGGTGAGATGGTACCGGTAGGTCATATAACACCTGCCATCCATTGTTAAACTCAGAATGCAAGACTTGCACAGAATTAAAGTTTACAACAATAAATGCATTTAAACGACACTATGAATATGTTCAGGCTAATGTGACAATAGCAATAATGGTGCAGCGCTTCAATGCTGTTTTGTTGCACGACAGTTTGCCGGCTGCCGACTGCATGGACCAACGATCGTACCCACCTTTGTATTGCGTAGTTAATTTTTAGACTCCCTCGGAAACGGAGTACCGAGGGTAAAAAAATAATAATAATAAATGCTTCTGTAGTTCGTCCAAACTTTAATATGCAGTTACAGTTATCACTTTCAATATTGCTGATAAGACAATTTTATATCAGTATACAGCATCTGAAATAATAACGCGTCTTCAAGAAATTGGCCTCGATCTCAAAAACAAAGTACAGTGGCCTTGACCTGGATAACAAAGGCCTTTGCCTCAAGACTTGTGGTCCTTGTCCTAAGTCACTGTCCTTATTTTTTCTGTTAGATAAACCCTAGATCACCTTGGCTTTGAATACGAAGTCCTTGAATACATTGAACTGAGATGACGTGAAGACTGTGGAAAATTGACGTAACTCAACATTGCAATCCAAGGATTGATTTCTCAATTCCGTGATCTAGGATTTTAAAATTTGAAATAAAAGGTTTTATGCACGAAAGCAGCTACTGCTTTCAGCGCGTCTTAGCCATTGTAATTTTGTCTGTCCGTCACACGGGTGGATCAGTCAAAAAAGGTGCAAGCTAGGATCACCAAATCTTCAAAGTCACCTGCCTGGAAGTCTCTATTTTCAGGAACCGTAAAGATTTTCCATAAATTCAAAGAGGGTGACCTCGAACGAGAGCGCTAAATGAGAAGAGGTTGGCAAAATTTGCGATTTTTGGCCAATAAGTAACGGTGCGAGATAGGGCCTAGGTAACTATTAATCACTAATACGAAGTCGTACACTGGCTCTCGATTGGTGCCGAATTCAATGACCTTGAATGACCTTGAATGCCAAAATAGGGGGTTTTATGGATATTTTTGGCGATTTCGGGCTGCGACACAAGTCTATATCATTCACAAGGTGACGCCACAAAACTATCGTTATGTGATCCAGATAGAGAATTTGGTATTTGTATATTAACTTAGTGTGACCACCCAAATTTTCACCTAAACTACTGAACCGGAACTGCTATAGGCTTTCGCGCGTCTCGTGAACATTAGCTCAAATTCGTTGTCAAGATTATGATTGCAAATTGGTCATTATTGAGAAACTCTACAGTACCCTTGCTAGACTACCTTCATGCATAAAATGCAGCAGGCCCCTAATGGATACCGTCAAAATGCAACCTACAGTGCATAGCAAGCACTCTTTGTACATACGAATACTTTTCATCAAATGGCTAAAATTGTCATTCTATCATCTAACAGTCAAAGAAGTATTACTTCGGCGAATTTTTGTAATCCCAAAATCCCGGAATTGGGATATCACAAATCCTGGCATTCAGGATTGGCTAAAGTGGCCAGGTCCCGAGATTTCAAATCCTGGGATTGCAATCACTACTCTACAGACACCGACCTGTCTCTGAGAGTCATTGAAATATGCAGGAACAGTAATTACAGCATTCTTCACGTTCGTTCCCAGATAGTTCTCTACAACGATATCACACACACATTTTGTACCTTGGCAGGTTTCCATCGACATAGCACTCTATATAAATCGATTTACTTACTTACAACACGAGTCCAACTGATACACATGCTACATGGTTGTTTATGTTCTTGTTTTCCTTTTTGGTAAAATAATTTTTGTGATATTTATCTAAGGACGTATTGTAATCATGGCGAAGAACAATAAAGCCAAATTTAGTAACACGAACGACAACTTGGCCGGTCGAGCGCAGTTTGGGGCGGCGTTGGCGTCGAAGTCCGACGAAGATGTGGCGAACATGTGTGATCAGCATTCCCTCGTGGGCAAGTTGCAAGCAAAAATCAAGCTTCTGAAGCACAGTGAGCGCCTTGGAGCATCAGGTCGGTTTCCTGTTGACCTTTGTTCGAGCAGTGGATTGTAGTCCTACACCAGCTGAGGCTGATGACATTCCTGGTGGGTCGAATGTGGTTGGTGAAGCTTTGCCATCCAAGGTTGATGGAATTGATAACTACAACCCGCCGATTAGTAGTGTTAAACAGTCGTTCCTATGTCAAGCTGTTACTACTGCCGTCTACGTCGACATGCGGAACAGTGAGAAGAAAGCCAGAAACGTTATTATTTCAGGTTTGGAGGAGACAGACTGAGATGGATAGAAACTTGGCCAGTAACTTATTTTCTGCTGAGTTTGGAGAGCAGCCTAATATCGTTTATTCAAGGCGTCTGGGTAAACAGAATGCTACAACTGGTCGGCAAGCTCGTCCACTACTTATTTCATTTGACAATCCTCAAACAGCGGAACATTATATTACAAACGCCAAACATTTGCGTAATTCAGAGAATGTTACGGTGCGTGATCATGTATTCATTAACAAAGATTTTAACGAAGGCACAGGCATAGGCGGCTTATGAGCTAAGATGTCGGCAGCGGGCCGCTGCTGCTTTTAGGCCGACTGGCAGCACTACGTGTGTGTCTTGACCTTCTTCATGCACCATGTCACTAGACTCCTTGAGGAAAACTCCTACGTGCGTTGCTTAATGATTGACTTTAGTAAAGATTTTGACATTGTTTGTCATGATGTGTTGGGTGCTAAATTTGCCCAGCTTAAGCTACCTCCTTCTGTTTTGCAGTGGATTATTTCTTTTCTTAATGATAGGACTCAGCAGGTAAACCATGCATCATCTTTCTCTTCTTTTAAGCCAATCAACATGGGCATAGTTCAAGGCTGGGTCTGGGCCTCACTTTGTACATTGTTATGGCTAGTGATTTGAAACCTTTGATGGTAATAAATATATTGTTCAAGTTTGCCGATGACGTGACATTCCTTGTACCAGAAAATACGGTATATAAGACATTTCTGTAGAGTTTGAACACTTCCTTTGCTTGGCGAAAGATAACCACATGATTATTAATCTTTTAACAAAAGAAATAGTTTTTGTAGACCATCTGCTCGCTCATTCTTGCCATCATGTTTGACAAGAACTGAACGTGTGGTGTCTGCTAAGCTTCTTGGTGTCACATTTAGTAGTAACTTAAAATTTGATGAACATGTTAAAAACATTTTAACTATCTGTTCTCAGCGTTATTATTTGTTGAAGTGTTTAAAAGCGCAAGGTCTTCCTGCCAAGCAATTGAATCTTGTTTTTTCTGCTATTGTCGTATCTTGTATTATCTATGCTTTGCCTGCCTGGGGTGGATTTCTTAGTTAATGATTTAATAGCTAAACTTGATGCTTTTTTAAAAAAAGCTTTCCGCTGGGGCTACAGCTGTAATTTGAGACATTTGTCTGTTTTATTGCATGATGCAGATGAGCACATATTTCATAAAATGGTTTATAACAAGGATCACTGTATTAACCAGTTATTACCTCCAAAAAAAATTTTACCCATGAAACTCCGGGCCATTAATTGTATTTTTGCTTTGCCTCTGTATCACTTTAACCTTGTACAAACGATCATTTGTATTACAATATCTGCTTGGTGATGCATATTAGACTTTGTATGTAGATCTGTTGTAGCTCTATCATATTTCATTTCAGCTTATTTCGTTTTTTTCTTATTGATATTGTACTGATTCTGCTATGTTATGTTCTGTTTTGCAATGGCGTTTGACCGTTGTTTAATAAAAGATTACTTACTTACTTACACGCTCATCGTATCAGAACCAAGAAAGTCAAATATTTCACAAACAAATCAGAATGCCGATTTAAAATATAATTACAAACACAAAGTCTTCTGAATTAGCAACAAGAACACGCAAGCAAGAACTTGAAACAGTCTGCCATCAGAAGTGCAAAACACATGCAACGTACATTTATGTATTTGGCAGTGAAAAACAACCCCCACGCCTTCGAAAAAAAATTTGTCCAACGTGCCACTTAATATACTATAGCAATTACCTGTCTTTGGTTAATTTTACCTGCAGTTTCCTTCATCTTGCCGAGAACAAAAGCTCCAATCTGACTTGGTGAATAAACTTTGCCCTGAGCCTCGACCCATGCGTCACCATTGCTTGCTCTCACAATTTTGTATGACATGTTCTTCCTAAAATCCACACGCTCTCGATGAGTAGAAATATACTTTTCAGCAGACACAACCTATGGATATTTAGAAGAAAACTTCAGCTAATCAACAATACAAATTTAAACCAAAAATGTCAGCCATTCAAATTGACAGGGTCAACCTACTAAATTACTGAATCATTCTTTAATGAAAATAGTTCTTTGCATCAAAATCCAACATAAACATGCCGTGTGTCACTGAAATACCAAAAAAAGCACATTTCCATTTTATTATCATATTTCATAATGTGGAATTAGTCATTTAACATCTGGACTTACCTACTAGAGCTGTGCATGGGCCCGTAACGAGCCAGGCCAGGCTTGAAAATTTCTTCTAGAAATCAGGCTGGGCCGAGTAGTTACCGGTCTGGGCCGGTTTGCGTAAGCCCGTAAAATGACAATTAGTCAGATTTCCATATTATGGCACCATGAAAATCGGGAGTTGTGGACTCTGGGCCCATTAGGTCGACAGGGGAGGCAGAATGACACCCTCTGGTCCACGGTTGGCTGTCTGCCAATGGCCTCCTATATACTTCCATGCCATTCCCTCTTTTGATAGCGGCACGGTGGAGATCACTTCAAAGTGGCAGTAGCAATTAAAGCACTCCAGACTGACCTAAGTTACCGAGCAGTAGGCCTCAGATTACGCTGGAATGACGCCTATTCCTACTTCCTCTTGCCAGCTAGTGGTGGCCATCGCATCTGGCCTCTTGTCAGGGGTTTGCAGCTTCGCAGTACCTTCCTGTTGCACAGCGAGTGAGCGATCGCTCAGTGTTGCTGGATGCACTGAGTCCATATCTGAACGTCGCACTGGTCTTTCACCAGACAACGTTAACAACATTCTGTTCTTGCATTAGCCTAGATATGCTTAATCTTACATATTCTAATAAGCAGGTCCGACGATTCTAACTATTTCAGTTTTGGACTGTTGTCATTTAATAATCGATTGGCGGCATTTGTGCAAAACGTTGTTTTTTTTTAAAATTGGTCTACGGGCTGGGATGGGCCGGGCTTCAATTATGCCAGGCCGAGCCGGGCGAAATATCACAAGTAGTTAACGGGCCTGGCCGGGTCGAAACGACGTCAGGCCAGGCCGAGCCGGGCAATGAAATTCCGGCCCATGCAGAGCTCTATTACCTATCACTGCTGTGAAAAACTAGCTAGCAAAGTGCAAAGCTGGGCTTAAGCAGTCAAAGCTATAGCACCATAAGTCTCTCAGATTGAATAAATGCTAAACATATAATTTTAGCTCATCGTAATATTACCGGAGCGCACTAGTCTTCCAGCTAATGCAAATCGTCAGCTTCTGTCCTAAGTTTAACAAAAGTTGTGGCACTTACATGTCCTTCTTGATCTCCGGGTCATCGTATCGTCGTCCAATCAGGCGCTTGGTAGCGTAGAGGGTATTCTGAGAGTTGGTGACAGCCTGTCGTCTGGCTGGGGCTCCCACAATCCTTTCCTCGTCCGATGTGAATGCAACAACAGATGGAGTCGTCCGAGCTCCTTCGCTGTTTTCCAACACTTTCGGGTTCTTGCCCTCCATCACCGAGACACAGGAGTTCGTTGTTCCCAGATCAATGCCGATCACGTGACCTTTGACCTTGTCCGACCTTCAAAACAATAAACACACAACCAACATAACAGAGATTAAAACTCCAAATAAGATGCCATTTGCTACACAAAATGAACTTTTCACTTAACTGGCCAGCCACAAACTCGCTTTTCAAAAGTTATCCGAAGTTTGGTTACTCTGCGTTAAGCCGGTACTAAATCTCTTCAGTATTTTTTGAAGCCTCTTCCTGTAACTAACCAATATCATAAAAGTACTGAAATGCTGCATAAAATAACCACACAATATAGAAATTGGAAGAGCACAAAATCTCACAGCATTTTCATGTTTAATTATCAGATTGCTGAATAGTTTTCTGCATCAACAAAGTGAACGTTACTTACGACCATCGAACTTGACACATGCTGGGCTTAGCCCGTGTGACGTGTTGCACAACATTCTGCACAAACAGAAAACAATAAACTCCATATAAAATTTATAAAAAAAATAGAAGCCAAAAGTCTGAACTGTCTTTAACTAAGTACAAAACTATCAAACGACTAACAAAGCTATCAATCTTACATCATTTAGGCCTACATGAACATTATTTTGCTTGAATGACATCCAGCAATAGAAAATCTGAGACAGCATAAAACCCGGCTTTTGTTCACGTTTACCGTTTATACAAAATTAAACTCTGTTACACTCTGGCAAAACAAAAGGTAGCTCTTAGATTGTTCGACAATTCAAATGAAATTTTGCTGCTAGCTGAACAATGTACTGAGGACGATGGAAAAAAGCAATGGTTATGGATAGGGTTAAGATTATGGTTAGGATTAGGCTTAGAGATAAGGTTGGGGTTAGGAATGGGGTTAGGAGATGGTTTAGCTAACAAATTACCGCTTAATTACCGAGTTAACTGTTGCGACATCCGCAGATCCGCAAATCAGCAATCCGCTTTTTACCCGTAGCCATGTACTGAGAAGTTGGCAGTATGAACTTGAGTAATGCTGGTCTACTATAAACTAGAAAAAGCTGCGATTTTGACTAGGTTACTCGGTACAAATTAAGCATCCATGATTAGCCACAAAAGATAATAAAGAGCATAAAGGTGCCGTTATGACGAAAGAATTGACATTACATTGTCAATTCGTTATCATAAACATGCTCACGCAACATGCTGCAATAACCGATCCTTACTTTCTGTCGAAGATAGCTGGAAAATTGTCTGTTTGCCACTGCCACACCATTTCTCAGACAACGCTGTACACTAACGGAACAGGACAACATGATTTACTCTATTTAATTCACAAAATTAACAAATAAACTTCCTAAACGCACGCTTCGCAACCACCCACGCAATTACCGGAAGCACGAGAAATGAGTCAATGTCAACAATGTCAAGGTTACCAAGCTGGTACTCGGGAACTTCAGTGTTACCGAGCGATAAACGGAGTTGTCGAGTCGAGTCCGACCAAAAAAATAGTCGACGATTAGTCGACTAGTGAAATAGTCGATAGCGACAGCACTGCAAGTATTTGTTGAAAGAATCTGTTCTATTTGCAATTTTATATGCTCACATAGGCAGGATGCGACCAATCTGTTTGATATACAAGCATGAAAAAGTAGGATTTTGGCCGACCGCTATGTCAAGTCTCTGAAACGGTGTCCTCTGTCGTCGTCGTCTGTCTGTAACGCATGTGTTGTGGCTAAACGGTAAGTTGCCAATGATATCATTAATAGAAAGTCGCATAAGCCCTTTCAGATGACCTTGGATGGCCTTGGAGGGTCATTCTGTTATACCAATCGTGCGATATTGTGGCTAAACGGTAAGT
>Ga0056128_1012159_pt1 | contig 10546 bp, 8 predicted proteins | sample WorMetLIZISLAND2_FD_71113 | JGI IMG/M metagenome (GOLD analysis project Ga0056128, IMG submission 71113) | Marine gutless worms symbiont microbial communities from Max Planck institute for Marine Microbiology, Germany - Olavius geniculatus... ... | reverse complement strand
TCAGTGCCATACATGGTTAAAATTAGTTAAAAGCAGTTAATGTATGTATTAAAAGCAAAGTTAAAATACTTGTTAAGATCAAGGCTATTAAGCTAATGTAAAAACAACATTATATACGATCGTAAAAGCCGATATCTTTAACATAAGCGATGATGTTGCGAGATGCAACATTTTCAAAAACGTCCTTGATAGTGTCCACTCCAAAATATCTCTGACGTGCTGCACTGTAACAGGTGCAGTCTACCAAAAAGTGCTTAGACTCCAGGAGGCTGGAGCAGCATGAACACAATCTAAATGACATGAAAAAAGCACTGCTGCAACGCCTGGACAGCCAACAGAAAAAAAGATGATGCAGGAGCTGAGAATTCAGCATCAGCTCAATCAAGAGTTTCAGCAAACCATACAGGCTGTTGAGCAGCGGCGTTATTGCCATGGTTGCTGCTGCATATTGTAATAGGCTATTACCATTATGTAGCTTTATACTACTGTTTGCTAACTACTATTAGTACTATAAGCCACTCAGAACTGATCGAACATAACAGCTGTCTTAGCATTTAATTATGTGTACCATGCTAGTGTTTCAAAACTGTCACCATTCTACTGCAAATTTAGTGAGATGACACACAGTCTATAAAATCCACTGATATTTTGGGCTGATTATCGCCTAATGGAATTCTGTCATGTGAGATGCAAAAAAAAACAATTTGATTATTGGGAATAGAATACGTTCTAATCTCGATAAAATCGACCAAACCACTGTGCTGCAAACAGCTGGTTGTCGAGTCATTCAGTGGCAACAGTGAGATCAAACTTTTGGTTGTGCTAGCCACAATGACGGCAACTAAAAACGTAAATACTGTAAAGCACACCAGCACCAGGCCCGCAAATAATACTACTGTCACAAGCACGACGTTGCCATGTGATCTAACACATCTGCATCTAGAAGGAAACATTGGCCTTTATTATGTGCGTGGCTATTTGCTATGAAAACTACTGAAATGGCACAACTGTGTGGACTGTGACATTATGTTGCAAGAGATTCAGCGTGCTGCTGACTCTGTAAATAAGTATTTGAGACAACAGTCTTTCACGCAGCAGTCTCGTAACTGTGTCTTCATGTTTCTATGAATATGTGATGGACTACGAGCAAATTTCTGCGACAGTGTTTGAGTTGAGTGAAAATGACACAAAACTTTTGCGAAGACTAGTCAGCTGTTTGTCAGAAGCGAGCACAACTGTAAACTGTGCATCATTTCCGAATACAAAATTTCTGCAGGCGTTTGACGCACACAAATTTATTACAGTCTGAAATTTTGTAACCACAATCTGAAACAAAAAACACCAGAGAAAAAAGCGTAAAAAAGATCTCCAAAATTCAGCACACTGCAACTGTGAACGAATACTGAATACAGAGCTACTGCATGGATAGTGACAGCTATGCTGAACATGCTGTTTAGGCATACTTATAACATCACTCATACGCTTACTAAAGAAAAGTCAAGTGCGACAAAAAGTGATATACAAGCTTCTTTCATCGGTGTAATATACAGCTGATGCTGGCTACAGAGGCTGCAGTCAGTCACCATGACTAGCTGGGAAGATGGCAGCTGTAATAGCTGTGTCTGACACAGTGTATGGCTAAAAAGTGATGACACACTTGACAAGTTGGCAGCAACGACTTAACAGAGTGGGCAGCAGTACCGTTCGTGCGGCTCGTTTGGAGACTTCTGAAGAAGCTGAAGGAATTCCGGAACATCAAGCAGATCATGGTCCTGGAAGTACTGCACCGGAAACATCCCGTCGCATGGCCAATGCGGCCATCCGTGCCGGCCTACAACAGGCAGGTCGGCAAGACAAACGATCTGCTGCAGGCGGTGGCCCAGTACAGCTTCAACGGAGTCGACTTTTGCCAACACAGCAGACAACTTCATCATCCGCGTCTCGTGGGCAACGACGATGTTCATCTGACAGCTGAAGGTGTCGCGAAGTATTGGAGAAGCGTACGGGGCGCCATTCTGAGTGCTGTGCGAACAACCTCTAGACAGTTACAATGCTTCTGCAGTATTTCAAGACACCTTCGTCTTTTCAGCTTATGAAACTAAAAAGCCCACCTGACACTAGGAAAGACGCGCTACAGCCCAAACGCTTCTTCTTGTAGTACTGATCTTTTATGTCATCCAAGGTTGATGATTTTCATCTTATCTGAAAGGGCTTGCGCCACTACTTATTTTAATATCAACCTCGGCCCTTTCTGTTATTGTTTAGGAACAGTAATGCGTACTGACCATCAAGGTCACCCAAAAACATCATTTTGTTGTTCAGATGAATAATTAGCAACGTAAGTGTTGTTTACTGACACAGAAAGCCAAAACGATGATATTTTTGCTTCTTTTTGCGTCCGTTTCTTTTATTCTTTTTTTATCTGTGTACAATGTGTTGCTGCTGTCTGTCTGGCGAAATAAAAATATACATAATGAATGTTTTGTGGTCACCAGATTTGAATTTGAAGACTAACTGCAGAGCCTTTAAAAGCAGCTTGCTCTCCATGTTCAGTGTCAAAATGGAAAGTCAGCATCAGGTTTATTATACTACATCTAAAAGGCAAATATCAACTCAACTCACCAGTAAAGGTTGCAATACTATTACTCAAGAAGTGCGAATGAATGAGTAGCATTTAATGGCATATCAGCACAGTATAGGCCATTCAGCGCCATAAATGGCTTCAAGCATTTAATTTAGTGGATGCAAACGAAAGATAACAATGATCCAGTATTGGCATACAATACCACATATACATTCCCAGAGTTGAAGGTCCCTATGTCCCACTTCGAGGTGGCTTTAGCCCCCTCAGCCCATCTATGTCTACATTATTGATACAGCAGCCTACAATCTGCAGTCTAGCCAGAATACTTAATGAGAAAATGAAGTGTGGCATACATCTTATTGATAGCACAGTTGATCTAATTCAAATCAGTCAGAAATCAGTAAAAAAAACTGTGAAGTTGCACTGTAGAATGGATTTCTATTAAAGAGGTCCGCAGTTCAGAATATGCTGTTTCTTCACAGCTCTGGATGGAAAAAATATAGAAAAGAGCTGAACTTTCCAGATATCTTCCATTACCATGCACAGTACTATAGCAGGTTTACTGAGAAAAATTGGATTTTGCGAGCAACGATACAATCAGAGAAGCGTAAGTCTGGTGCAAATAATTTTTTTAAAATAACTAGTGCATCATAACCAAAAAAAGGCTTTGCAGTCAGGGAATCCAGATCAGGTCTTGCAGCAACATGAGGATACGAATGCCACTCGTCGAAAGCGGAAGAGCTCGGGAACATTTGTTCGTCATCGTTTAAAGCCGGGGGCTGTTCCGTCTGTGTTTGAGAACGTTCCAAAGTATCTGTCGAAGACGAATGGAATGCCGGGGTGAACTGTCACTGCAACATCATCCAGTCGATGTCAGAAGGAGGCAGCAAACCTGCGAGACCTGGAAGATGCAATGTACGCCGACGACGATGTGTCGTCTGCTACGTTGTCTGAACTGCTGCAGAAACTACAGTCTAAAACAACTGCACCTTCGGGCTACAAAAGTCACGAGGCAGACTTGGTTTGGTGATTTATTGGCTGTCGGTTGACGACGACGTGGCAAAAGTCGCAGCCAGTGTGATCGTAAAACGTGACTTGACTCTAGTGGCGAGTGTAAACGGAGGCATCATTCCAGCTTCTCTGCTAGCAGCCTTGGTCAAAGGTCCGATTGAGCGGATGTCGCAGCTGATCAACGTCATGGCAAGAGTAAAAGGATACGGTGAAGATCCGCATTCGATGACACTGCAGTACAGCATCCACATGGCAGCGACTGTGCTGAAGAGAAGTCTGCAGAACCGCAATAAAGCCGACGACGACGAATGCCGCAAGATCCGCTTTGTCATTGAACAGCTACAACTTCTGATGACGGACAAATTCGCTCGCCATTATTCACAACAGCTTATGATTATGTCATTTAGAGTCTGCAGCGCCAGCATGGTGGCATACACGGCTTTGCTAGAAGAAAAGGTTCTGTGTCTACCATCCATCAGCACTCTGAAGAAAATCACCAGACGTCTAAATACTGACACTGGCATGGACAATTCGACTTACTTGCGAATGCGGGTTTCAAAGCTCAATGAGTTTGAGCACAAGGTGGTGCTGATGACTGACGAAATCTACATCACAAGGCGGGTTGAGTACAGCGGCGGAGAGGTTATAGGATTGACACCAGACGGATCTGTTGCGACGACATTGCTGTGTTTCATGATTAAATCATTAACCAGCAAGTTCCAAGACTTGGTTGCCATATTTCCGATGAACAAACTTACTGCTGACAAGCAGCTCGAGTGCTACAACTCGGTATCGACCCAGCTGAACAGCATCACCTTGCAACTTGTGGCCATATCTGTCGACAATGCCGCCTCGAATCGCAAGTTCTTCGTCGACTGTCTGTGTGGAGGCACTCTGACAACCAGCATCATCGATTCGGTTACCGGACAGCCAATATTGTAGATATTTGATCCGGTCCATGATATCAAAAATGTCTACAACAACTTCCAGGGACGCAAGGTGTTTCAGTGCCCAATGATGCCTCGGAACTTGCCAAACGGCTGTGCAGCTCGTTTCCAGGACGTCGTCGACCTGTTCATACGTTTATGCTGGCAGTGCATTGCTGGCGAGTGTACGACGAAATCAAGGCGACTGATGTGCTGAAGAAACAGTTTTTAGCAGCAAACAACCAGTGCTGTCTGTTCACGAAGGTGATGGAACGCGCCACTGTCAGCCAACTTACCGATAGCATGCTGGCGTTCGGCAACTACTGTACCAGTGGCCACGATTTGCAGGCACTCGTCGTGCAGAGGTTCTTTAACTGCGTTGCAAAGAACATGGCCAAAGAGCTGACAGGAAGTGCTAATGCTGACGACTCTACGAAGAAGAAGCGTAAGTCGCGAAACTCATAAGTCAGCTACATCACTGAGCGGAGTTCATGCAGGTCAATTATTATATTTGGTGTCCAGCTTATTATAACGTCCAATACTCATCAATATTGTTTATTGTATAATGTATATGTGTAGACTATAAATTAGTCCTATTATTTAGCATTGTAATTAACGACTACATTTGTTGTACAAAAAGTTGATCAGTGTTGCACAAAACAGCATGGGATGCTGCATAGCTGCAGTGCTGCTGCGGCCTGGTTTGGCAAGCGCTCAGCCAGGCTAACTTTCAAATCGCTATCTATATAAGACTTGTGTCTACTCACGCCTAATTAACTCTGTTCCAGCAATCGTGCTGCATGCCAAGAGACAGGACTTCAGTTTACAACAGCACCATGTAGGCCTACCAATGACTACATAAAGCCAGAGACACACAAGCTGCACATCCAGTGTGTCGTACCCGAACATGGCAGTCGTTGCGTGTCAGCTGCTGGGCGTGCCTGCTAACTTGGTGGCCAGCGAGCGACTTTTCTTGAAAGCCGGTGAATTATACATTATAACGAAAAAACGCAACCGCCTGGAATTGTCAAAGGCCGACAATGTCATTTTCTTATAGAGAATCTGTGCGCTTAATAGGCCTATAGCAGATCGGACAGCAATAGGAGAGCTGCGTTAGGACAGCAACAATGTAGTATGAAGAAGATTAACGTGTCTGGATTTACTGCTTGACTGTTTGGCTTAATGAAATAGCATTTATGAATAAATGTGACAGAGGCACATTAGCAGAGGGAAACTAGCACTAAAATGGCCAAAAGAAATTATTTAGAAACAAAAATATATGATAGGCCTAATTTTAAAGCAACTATATAAAATCAAAAGACATTTAAGCAAAAATGACCGCTTAAGAAGATTAGTGCGGCCCTCGTGCATGCACTATCAGGAAGCAGAGTGTAGGAGGCGATGAGAATTAAATTGACCAATAATTGCTGGGCAAACCTACACAGCCGTTTAAGGGCTTCACGGCTTCACCGAGAGACATTTGCACTTAATTAGCTAGTCGCCAGAGGTGAGTCTAAACAGGGACTACTCGATAATAGCTAGTGGACGCGCAGCTCTAGCTGCAAGCCGAGGGCTGCCTTTCTGCTGGCGGCCTAGCTTATCGCTGCTATAGCCACGGCCAGCCAGCCGCTGAAGCCGTACAGCATCTACAGCATCTAAGCCTGCTGCCTTCCTGCATTCCAGTGTATCTGGCGGTGCATTTTGAAAGTATACGTAGCGCACGTGCGTCCTTATACGTGTATAGTTTACTGCGATTCTTTCCTAATATCGTCGTAATATCGTTTATATATAGATGCTAATGTACAGAGTATAGTGTATGTAATAGTCTCTCTGTTTGCGTCAAGGCGTGCTTGTATACTCGTTGCGATCACAGTTGGATATACGTGAATATAGCGATCATTATGGTTAACAAATGTGCAGCATTCGGACGTAAAAGCGGCTATAAGAGTCACGAGACGGAGAGCTCCGTCACTTTTCATGGTTTTCCGAACGACCCAGAACTTCGGAAGACGTGGAGACGAGCCAATCCACGAAAAGACTTGGTGCAGATCAAGCCTTGACCGACTCATTAAAAAAATCGATGCTGGATTATTACCTGTTGACGGAGTCATTGGTCGCATTCATCGCTGGCCACGGCCAGTAAGGACTGCAGCAAATGTCGCGCGTGTCAAGGAGCTGATCTGTAGTCAGGAGGATGCACCTGGCACCCACAAGAGTCCTCAGGAAATTGAGCGGCAAACTGGCATCTCACGCTCATCAATACTACGAATTGCCAAGCTGGATCTGAATCTGAAAACGTTTAAGAGAATATCTGGACAGAAGCTAAACAATGACAGCAAACAGAATTGTTTCAAAAAATGTCAGAGACTGCTTCAGCGTTCTAGAATAAAGGTCTCCTTGGTCTAGACCATTGTCTGCCTTCCCCACACCACTCATTCATTCAAATCTGACAAGCCTCATCCTCCCCCCTTACGCACGTGGTATGGCGCCACTGGCGCCAACGGCTATCTGAACTTTGATGGTATAACACCCGCGGCGAGACGAGGCGGCCAGGCCGCCGCTCGTCTCGCCGCCGGCACAGTCAAGACTCTAGAGCTGGGCCAGTTTGAAATCGAGAAACCGAAACCGTCAATAAACAGCCTAAAACCGTGCTTTCGATGCGGTTCGGTTTTGCTAAAAAAACCGCGGTTTCAGTTTCGATAACTGTAACAACACTAGCATCAGTGGTCCAAGCACAATGGTTACGATGTCATGCGGCTGTAAAGAGACTGGTGGCGTCATTATGAAGAAGTTAATATCAGCACACACCTAAGTGCAGGATGATTACCGCTCGCGGTGCTCGTGCTTCCCCAGACATATTCATGGCAGCACATGCTTCAAAATACAGACCTTTAAACATAAACAGACCTCCGCCTCCGGCCGAGTGAGCGAGGTCGACATCGTCCATCATAAGTTAACCGTATGTACGAATGAAGTTCCAGTCTGGTGTGATTCTCGTCATTTTCAGCTCAACGCTGAGAAAACTGAATTGATCTGGTTTGGATCGCATGCAAACATATCAAGATTATCCGGCCGTGATCTGTCGATCACCATTGGATCAGAGACTATCAAGCCAGTAAATTCAGTTTACGACCTTGGATTTAGGCTGGACAATAAACTCAACATGAAGCAGCACATCAACCCCATTGCTAGAACGTGCTTCTATCATCTGGCAATGGCAATGGCACCAGCATACATAAAAGATACTGATTCTGCATGCTGTTCAGCCTCGCAACGACCTGGTCTCTGTTCATCTTGTTTTGCCCACTTGCTTAGCTTGCGGAGGTAGTGCTACATTAGGCCTATAGATAAAAAGAAGAAACAGTTATATCTTTTCTCAAATAAAATAGCAACACAAGCGATACATAGATTAACATATAACAATATCCAAACAAAGTTTGTTCCCATTTATTTTACGGATACAAGCTCCCAGGTATCTTGACATTCTCGAGATACCTGACTCCTACAATATCACTGCAATGCTGTGATGTATTAATGTCTGGTTTGCTGATAAAGTATGCCTTTGTAAGCAAAAGAGCAACAACAGCAGTTGTGCGACAAAAAGAAATTTACATCAGAAGACTGGCAGAGTACAAATGTGTTGAACAAGAAATATGAGCATCACAAAGAAACCGAATCATGAAAATTGTGAAAGATATTTTGGCACAAGAGCATCAGATGCTGCGCAAAAGAATGGCGAGTGTGGAAAATGGACAGGATGAGAAGACATGAAGCAGAAATCAAAAAGAATTCCAATGACCATGCACATGACAAAAATGCGTGGTCATTGCAAGGTAAAACAGGACAGAGCAAAGGTTACCAGAATGATCGCAAAACTAAAAGACAAACTGTAGCAAAAAATAAAATCAGCAGCTGTACATAAAAAATGTTTGTTCCAGATCAAATGAGAATACCGCAACATGAACAACCAGTAGGAAACAGTGCACGCAATAAAAATTACTGACCCAATACAACATTATAGCTACTGAAGTTACATCAGTTTATCCACTTGTTAACTGCAACATTAAAGAACTTGCACATCGAAAACAGCAAAAATCACAAAAGACGATATTGCCCGCATCACACTGACTGTGTGTCAATGTGCTGCTGAATAATATCACCTTTTGTGATTATATATTTGCTGTTTTATTAGCATTACTAAAATACTGTTTTCCTATTTTCCAAATTTAATCTCAGTCAGATCATGAGTTTTGATTCTGTGGGGTCAAATTTTTGGCTTTCCCATAGGAAAGAGAAGTTGCCATTAACACATGGCTTAAACTACTATTCAGCCTGTGGTTCTGCATTGTATAAAACCACACACACTGAAGAATACCTATACAAATGTTGATTATTCTGAACTACACAGAATAAAAGCACACATACCTGGTACTTTCCAACTGTGGCTTTTCCTCTGACATTTTGTACAAAGTCATGAAATCAGTATGTTTCTAGAATACCAATACATCCAGTGAATGAAACGCACTATGGTCATAATGTTATTCCATGAGCATGTAGCTTGAACATAGGCCATTAGTAGCAATGCATCAATGTTATTTGCCAAACAAACAAAACATGGATCATTATCGTACATCAGTGCTATCCAACCTTTTTGACACCGCGGGCCACTTAATCAATTTTCCACCAGCTGGCGGGCCACAATCAAGGAGTGCGAGCCTATAAGGGAGGGTCTGGGGGCAGAGCCTCCAGCAGGGTCCAGGGGCAGAGCAGGGCGAAGCCCCCCTGAAGCTGAAACACTTTTTGCTTCCAAATGTTCAATGTAAACCGCAAATTCGCCCATTTTTCTGAAATTTGGAAACGCAAAAAACCATCAAACATTGTTGAATTTTGCAAGTTGATTTCATCTGACTAATCACTGGACCAAAACTACAATTTATGTGGGACGATGGCGAGCCACATGAAATCCCCTCGCGGGCCGCATGCAGCCCGCGGGCCGCGGGTTGGACAGCACTGTCGTACATGAAGTATGGTGGCAGCTAAAGCATCAAAGTGATCTGTTTTGCCAATTCTGTTGGCTAGTTACAGTGCTCAATAAACAATGCACACAAAATTGGCTCATTTTACGTGTGAAAGCAGTTACTGCTTTCAGCACGTCTTAGCCATCACAATTCTGTCCGTCCGTCTGTCTGTCTGTCCGTCTGTCCATCACGCAGGTGGATCAGTCAAAAACGGTGCAAGCTAGGATCACCAAATCTTCGCCGTCGGCTGCCTGGAAGACTCTAGTTTCAGGAACAGTAAAGCTTTTCCGTAAATTCGAAGGGGTCACCCCAAACGAGGGTGCTAAATGAGATGGGGGTGGGCAAAATTTGCGATTTTGGGCCAATAAGTCGCTGTATCTCAGTAACGGTTCGAGATAGGGCCTAGGTTACTATTAATCACAAACAGGAAGTCATACACTTGCTCTCAATTGGCGCCGAATTCAATGACCTTGAATGACCTGGAACGCCAAAATAAGGGGTTATATCACCTTTTATGGATTTTTTGGCGATTTTGGGCTGCAACACAAGTCTATATCATTCACAAGGTGGTGCCACGGAACTATCGTTATGCGATCCAGATAGAGAATTTTGCATTTGTATATTAACTCAGCGTGAACACTTCAATTTTCAGCTAAACTACTGAACCGGAACTGCTATAGGCTTTCGTGCATCTCGTGAGCATTAGCTCAAATTTATTGTTTTTATTCAAGTTAGAATCGAAAATGTCTGGGATGTTTTTTTCAGACACAATGTAGATATATACCGTGGTGCGCAGTAGCTGCTATCATAGTTCGAGAATTCGTAACTTGCGGTTTTAAAATGCGTAAAAATTTGCGAATTTTAACAATTTTTTAAAAGGCATAAAAATTCGTAAAAAATGCGTAATAGTGCTTTGGGCTATTTTGGGGCTATGTGTACATTAAAAACGGCGTTTTCCAAGACACTCGTAAGCAGCAACGTGAATCAGTCATAATGACGTAAAAACG
>Ga0056128_1012158_pt1 | contig 10546 bp, 5 predicted proteins | sample WorMetLIZISLAND2_FD_71113 | JGI IMG/M metagenome (GOLD analysis project Ga0056128, IMG submission 71113) | Marine gutless worms symbiont microbial communities from Max Planck institute for Marine Microbiology, Germany - Olavius geniculatus... ... | reverse complement strand
TGTCTTGCAGCAGCGTGTCTACCAGAAGAAGTTTAAAAATGTTTGTAACGTCAAGAAGTGACTGGTAGAGCCTGTATTGGTCAGGAGCAGAACATTATCGATACTGCAGCTGTCAAGTGGACCAGTGCACAAGTGTCATAGTGGGACAACACTTCAAGCAGTTTTACTGTAAGCAGTTAAAAAATGGATAACTGAATGAATTGTCAGCCACAGTGTCAGAAATGTGAACAAAGTGTGTTTTTACGCGTTATGTTAATTAAGCACTCATGTCGCATAAAATAAAAAAGTGATATTTTGTTTGTTCTATTTTTCCCAGGTAGTGTAAAAACAGATGTTAAGTGAGATGGGAAATTAAATTGTCACTTGACGACAAGTTGTCTCAGGAATCTTCGTATCAAAAATTATTAAAATCCGATAATCCTTCTTTACGTTACAGTCGAAAATGTCGGGGATGTTTTTTTGGGACACAGTGTATTATTTTAACTAAGCAATAAACATTGTCAGTCACGAGACCATTCGATTCACTATAAATGGTCTATCATCACCATGCGTTTATCTTGCACCGTTATGGAGATATAGCGCCTCAAAGATACACGGGGTCACGCCTTTTACCTCTTGTGGTCACGTGACGCCATCGGTCACGTGACCATTCGACTTCAGGTAGTCGACTTCCTATCCGTGGTCCATGGTGACAATGCGTCCATCTAGCACCGTTACGGAGATATGGCGCCTCAATTATTGGACGCACGGACCTAGACACAGAAAGAAAAACGGAAGAATGGAAAGAAAAAGCAGAAAAGGGAGGGGAAGAGAAGGGAAAGGAAAAGGAAAGTGGAAAAGAAAAAGGAAGGGAAAGGGTGAGGAAAAAAAGGAATGAAAGGCAAAGGGAAAAAAGGGAATAAGAAAGGGAAAGGGAAAGGAAAAAGGGGAAGGGAAAAGGAAGGGAAAGGGGAAGGAGAAAAGGAATGAAAAGTAAAGGGAAGGGAAAGGAAAATGGAAAGGGGAAAGAAAAAAGGGGAAGGAAAAGGAAAAAGGAAAAGGTAAAGAAAAGAGGAAAGAGAAGGAAAAGGGGAAGGGATAGGAAAAGAGGAAGTGAAAAGGGGAAGGGAAAGGAAAAAAACAGGAAAAGCAAGGGAAAGGAAAAGGGGAAAGAAAAGGGGATGGAGAAAAGGAATTAAAAGGGAAAAAAATAGAGAAGGGGAAAGGGAAAAAGAAAGGGGAAGGAAAGGAGAAAAGAGAAGGAAAAGAGGAAGGAGAAGGGGAAGGGAAAGGGGAAGGGAAAGAAAAGGTGAAAAAAGATAGCTTAGAAAATGTAGGACGCAGGACGCACGCACGCACGGACACAAAGGTGATTTTATACTCTGTCCAATGCTATGCATTGCATTGGACAGACAATTAGAATGTCTGTATAAGAAGTCAATTTTACTTACGGCACGCAGAATAAACTTTAACGCAGATATTAACTGTTACACGTACGAATGCTTCTTGTGTGAATTAATTTATGGCAGAAGACAGACTACGGTGAGCCCACGATGTGCGATTGACAGCCTCGAATTTGTCACTCTGCCATTGTACATTACAGTACGAAATACGAGTATTTGGTGGACCATGTGGGCAGAAAAGTAAAAAAAGATGACAGTGGCGTCATTTCAGTAAATCATTGGGGGTCTCAATATTCCTTGGGGTCTCAGTTTACGTAATGTATTGTTCTTGCAGCAGTAACACTGTTTCAAACGTGCGATTTACAGAAAAGAAAGTTATTTTTGGGGGGGAGGGTCCGTAGACCCCTCCAGCCCCCACCCCTCTAAATGACGCCCTTAATAGATGGGCGCTAAAATAAAAATAAAAAGGCAGCATATTTAGACGGTCAGAATTATAAAATATAGATGTATGAACAGAACAGTGGCGGCGGAATGGAGGCAACTATTTACCGCGGCGGAAATACTAAAATTATAGCTACGGTCTATTTATGCCGATAAGCTTTTAGCTAGGTGGGCGCTTTCCCCCAGATCTCGCGAACTTCGCTGGAGGATTTACGATACATTCTATATGCCGCCCCTGAACTGTTGCTATGATGGTGCCACCCGTAAGCCTGACTCTGGCGATAGACATTTACAGGGTGGGCCAAAAAAACCGGACCTGTTTGAGCGTTGATAACTCTGCGACGATTAGTGGTACAAAGGCGTGTGATATGTCAAAAGTTTCAGGATGCTTTAGAGAAAAAGCGCCTGACTTGCATAGCGGATCATTTAAATATTTTTGGCCCAATTTGCATAAATCATTATTACCCCTGAAATTCAGCCCGATTCGACTGTAATGCATGGATTTAGCATGGATATTTGAGCTTTTGTAACTTAGCGATGTTTATTGGTAGAAAGACGTGTGATACGTCAAGAGTTTTGCAATCGCGTATAGAATAAAAGTAGAGCTTGCATGTCTGTCCATTTAAATGTTCTTTGCCTGATTTTTATAAATCTGCGCCACCCCTAAAATCATGCTAAATTGACAGTAACGCATGGATGTAAGTTGACTTTTTATCAGCATACAGTGAAATAACAACAATCATTAACACACATGTTTAGTTTAGACGAAACGCAGCACTGGCAGTTAGACACCCTTTGCATTCATAACTATCGTCAGCTTTTTGGCAGCTAATCGATCGCTGGAGTCAATGTGTTTAGGATCAGGTAAGCCTAGCGTTCGATTAGCACACGTTTTAGCTGGCCAGTTTCTGAAATTTTGTGACCATGCCATCTGCTGCAAAGCCCCAACACCAAATAATTCACAGGGTTAAAATTTTGTTTATTTGGCAGCAAGTTTTTGAGTTCAATGAACTAGAGCACATGGGAATGAAGGCAAATGCTTAATTTCAATGGTAATAATGATTTATGCAAATTAGGCACAAATATTTAATCAATCCGCTATGCAAGTTGAGCATTTTTTGAAGCATTCTGAAATTTTTGACATATCACTTGCCTTTCTAACACTAATCGTCGCAAAGTTATCAACGCTCAAACAGGTCCGGTTTTTATTGGACCACCCTGTATATGGGTTCATTTCTGTGCAACTGACTGCCGTACATCTGCAGTTAATGCAGTAATTCAGCCGTGAACCCGATAACGACTGATGACGTGCGTATTACGTCGTCCAGTAAACTTGCTCGTAAACTTGCCCAAACTACTGTATTATACCGCATTCGTATTCGTATCATCCAAGAAGAAGAAGAAAAAAGATTTAGCACAGACAGCTATGTCGATTGCACAGGAGCTCATCCTCTATATGCGGCACTGTGCAATTTGGTGCATTGGAGTGGTGAAATACGCACAAGCTTAAGCTAAGTTTTAAATTTTAAGAGATCAATTTGATCACATTATTTGTCAAAAGTGGCGCGGTAAATATAACAGGTTTCACGGCCTCTGATGTAAACCACAAATGTGCTTCACTTTTTATGCGCAACGCGGTACAGTGTGGAGGAAATGCGTTCTTAAACTTTTCGGTTTGCGGAAATTGCGTCGCACAGTGTTCAAAATTCTGAGAATGCGTCCTATTATGGCGACTCAACGAACGCGGTGCAAGCAACGTTAGAGGACACGTCGTATTACACGTTTTTGATGTTTTGAAGCCATTACGCATTTTAACTTATTCTACTTTCGCCTATTCTCAAACAATGACAGTTTTTGGATTGCTTTCTGACTGCAAGTTTTTTTTCTCTGCAGCCACGTACTCGAACCGCACGCAGTCGTCTGTCCAAACAGACAGACACGTCTGCTGTAACAGTGCAATGTATTGTGACTGACTGGCCATTTGTCTGACATTGGCCTAGCTGGTACTGGTCACCACGGCTAAGTGAGTTAAATGGCCATTGTGCGGTTGGCATGCGCGTTGAGATCAGACCGCCAGTAAACGGCTGCACTGCAGTGAGCGAGCGAGAAGCGTCAGCTGGCATTGGCGTCACAGGAGCACCGGCGCGATTGTGGGTCAAAAAAGTTGGAGAAGAGGGCAGAAAGTTGTTATTTTCTCACAAACAGCTGCAAATATCTGACCGGAAAGATTACTGTTGCTTAAAGTATTAATTTTGTTCCTTTAATTTCACAAAATGGGAATTTCGAGCTCGGAATTTGTTTTTTTTCAAAGAAAATTTTTCGTTAAAATATTTTTCATCGGGGAAGAATTTAGTAAAGACAATTGTGCTCTGCCATGACGCCCGTGCTCAGAAATGCGGCCACAAGCGCGACTTTTAGAACATACTGAAATCACTGCGGGGCGTCCTCACCTTCTCTTCTTTCTCCTTTTTTTAGTTTTGACTTTTTTCATATTTTTTCTCTTTTTTTCCTTTTTGCACTTTCTAAACTCAGATGCGATCTAGCTATCGTGTATGAAGGATTGCTCTAAGCTTCTGTTTTCCGTCAAGTCAAACAAGAACATGGTTTTGTGCTAGCATTGAGTGACGGAGAAAAGCACAATTTAAACATTCTTTCGCTGTAAAGTCTGTCATTATTGCTATTGTCTCTAAACGGAATAAAATAAACTGAAGCTCATTTTTGGTACGGACTGTATGAGACTAAAGATTTGCAAGTTTTGTTATTCACACTGCTGCACTTTAAATGTTTTACTGTTCAGTTCGTAAGTATAGATTGGCGACTTGCATTAACGTTGAACCAGATGCCGAAATGCAGAACTGGGTAATTCTATTGTGGCAAAAAGCAAAATTTAGCTTAAAATAATGTTTTATTATTTTACTTTTAGTTTTTACGTAGTGATGAATTTATTCGCGAATCAAAAACCTGTAGCCCCGACAAGCTCTTTGCCGTGTGAGACAATCGTCGTTCCCTGTGCGTGAACCCCCTGAAGTCGGGGACGCCTATACAGTAGTTAGAATAGTGCTGACTGACAGAACGGTAGCTGTTAGCATGAACGCTGGTCATTGGTCAGTGACGGGCGATGAATGGCTGCAAATTGACGTCACTGCGCAGTCAAATGCTGTCGCGATGTGCCCCATGAGCACACTAGCATGGTGGCAGCGTATATGATGAAGGTGTAAGTACTAAGTACACTACGTGACGTGCCACAAACATGCATGATGCTTTTGTTGACTGGTTGACTGGCTGACTGGACGAGCGTTGCTATAGCAACGTGAGAGTAATGGGTCCGTTCTATACTCACGAGGTCTTGCAAAAATGTAGTCAAGTCCACTGAGTTGAAGTTCGAGTCACGAGGTTCGAATTCGAGTCGGAGTTCAGTGAGCTCTACGAGACAGATCGTTCGGTCAGATTTCGTATGCACAATAATTTGAGCATGCGGCGAGAAACAACAGCACATGTAGAACGTTAGAACTTAGTCGACACTAATATCTGTTGTTCACAAAACTATAAGTAGTTAAAATACAGATATCAATATAATGCAGTTACTGCCTAATCACACAACACCGAGTCCCAACTGGTCAAAGTCCTGCAAGTCCACTGCTTAACTCGAGTACTACGTCACTGAATGAGATGTCAGTCTCCTCGGATCGTTGCAACTGCTTCAATTTATCTCAGTCTATTTCACATCCAAACATCCCGTCTGCAGTCCGACCGCAAAGACAAGACCCGTCGGAGCACTATAGCAATTAGTGCTAATGGGGCCTATGTCCACAGCTGTATGCCTAACTGTTGGGTATCTCTTTACAGACAACCAAAAAACCGATTAATCAATCAGTCAGTCAGATCTTCTAATAAAATTAGTTTACAGGCTACAATTGAAAAAACACGAGATAATATTGTAATGGATAAACAGCAGAAAAATGCAGTTTTTTTGTAAAATATGCCGGACATGAGGTTATTTCACACGTTGTCGTCGTTAGCTGCGTTCTGCTAACTCAAGGACATGTGTCGTCAGACGGACCTACAGCAGCTATGGAGACAGATGCTTTGCTGCTGCAGGACCGAGGCTGTGGAACAATCTTGCAGCTCATCTGAGACAAACTGACATTTACTTTGAACAGTTCAAGCGGCTGCTGAAGACATTTTTGTTCGGATATTGGGAGCGCGGCGCATTGTGGCTAACTGTTAAATTGCGCCCTCTAAGTCATTTTACTTACTTACTTACGTTGTTAAAACAAATATTTACGTGTGTTATACTACAGTTTAAAAGTGTGTCCTTAAATGTATTTGGCTAGCGTTCGTTGCATTTTATCATCAACCGATTTTTTTCATGAGGCTACTTAATGCAAATTTTATGAATACTGTCAAATTTTAACTTTGATCTACCGGGCGTCATAAATTCTGAGGAACGAACTGTGCTATCAATTAAACGTTAATTAGGATTTAGCAAAGTTTGTGTTTTCCTGTTTATTCGTCTATGCGATAATTTTGTTAGTAGGCCTATAAAACCGACATGAACCTGTAAACGATGTTTAAGTTACAGTCCACCAAACGATAGTCTTTTGTTTCTGAATTGAATACTGCGTTGTCTTTTGTTTAAATCTGAAAGCGAAGACTGTACGCGTTGATGGTGATTACGATGATAAATGATAATTTTAGCATATGCAGCATTTTCTACGTATTCATTAGCTATAATCACGTAGCCTCGTAATAGTCAGACTTCGTCTAAGAGGTTTGCGGATATATTACACTGGCAGCGCAGCTACTCGACTATAGCAAAGTATACTTCAGAGAGACAGTGCGATACTTTGACCGCGATGTACTCTGTACTGTATGCTGCTGATTAATATTCTTGTTTAGTCTCAGCGTCTGCGGCAAATTTGTCGAAATTCGCGGAAAATCTGCAGTTTCTTCGTAAAGGACTAAGCTTCTCGCGAACGATGCCCGCGGTACAGGGAAAAAATGGGACGTCTGTGAACTCATGAATTACACTGATCCTGCTTACTTTAAAGAGAAAATTCGAATAAAAAATAAATTTTTTAAACCTGTAGTAAAGTCACAACTCACAACGTGACGTCTCTAAGGCCGATACTCTACCGGCTAAGCCAAAAAGTGACACCTTTTAACTACGACAATGCAATGCCAGATAAACGGCAAAACACCGGATATTTATAATGTTAGAACGGTTTGAAGATTTGCTGTTAATTACGCCATCGAGTTTCACACTGCAGCTGGACAGATAGTCAACAGCCTGCGGATATTTATTAGACTACTGATGCAACCACTGCTAGCGGTCCAAACCAGAGTTTTATCAAATTTTTATTAGCTTAAATAAATAATTGATTCAAATTTAACAGCATACGGTGTGCAGTTGTTAAACTACTAGTGCGAGTGTTGTCAACGTCAGTGCAACAAAGTCTTGTAACGGTTAACGGCAACTTATCAAACATGCAGTGCGCGGAAACCGTCCGACTTTCTGTGTGATGTTGACGCCGTTTACAACAAGAAATTTGAGCTAATGCTCACGAGACGCGCGAAAGCCTATAGCAGTTCCGGTTCAGTAATGTAGCTGAAAATTGGGGCATTGACGCTAAGTTAATATACAAATACCAAATTCGCTATCTGAATCGCATAACGATAGCTCCGTGGCGCCACCTTGTGAATGATATAGACTTGTATCGCAGCCCAAAATTGCCAAAAAATCTATAAAACCCCCTATTTTGGCGTTCAGGGTCATTCAAGGTCATTGAATTCGGTGGCAATCGAGAGCCAGTGTGCAACTTCCTGTTAGTGATTAATAGTAAACTAGGTCCTATCTCGCACAGTTACTGAGATACAGCGACTTATTGGCCAAAAATTAAAAATTTTGCTCACCCCCTCTCATTTAGCGCCCTCGTTCGGTGTGACCCCTTCGGATTTATGGAAAAGCTTTACGGTTTCTGAAACTAGAGTTTTTCAGGCAGCGAGGGTGAAGATTTGGAGATTCTAGTTTGCACCGTTTTTGACTGATCCACCCTTGTGACAGACGGACAGACAGACGGACCGACAGACGGACAGAATTGCGATGACTAAAACGCTCTGAAAGCAGTAGCTGCTTTCGCGCGTAAAAATTATTAATTTAATGTTACCATTAAAGTACAGTTACTTGGCAATAGCCTGTAAGCTGGGGGTACTACTATCTAGATTCAGCGTATAGGCCTGAGCACTGGCGGTGGGGGTTGCGTTACTGTCATCGCAGACTACGTGTTAACGACGACGACTGACTGTAGAACTAGGCCCTAATTATGTTGTGGGGCTTGCTGATTGCTGACGAGTTTGAATGTGTTCTTGTACGCGGTCGCGGTGCTGTGTTGTGGAAGGTCGTCCGCTGCAGGTGTTCATTAACATCAACATCAACGACATCAGCTCCATCAGCGAGATGCTCATGGAGTTCTCGACGACGCTCTATCTGCGACAGATCTGGCGTGACGAGAGGCTGGCGTTCCCGGGCACTCGAAACGTGACGCTGAACCACAAACAGTTCGACCGCATGTGGACACCGGACGTTTTCATTCGCAACCTCAAGTCCGGTAGTTTCCACACGATCACGGTGCCGAACCGGCTGATCCGTCTGTCACCGGATGGCACCGTACTCTACAGTCAGCGACTGACGCTAACGCTTGCCTGTGACATGATTCTCATCAAGTACCCCATGGACAACCAGACATGCAAGATCGAGTTCGGCAGCTGTAAGTCACTCATCAGTCTTACTACGTACCGTTATAAAATACGGTTGTCCTGTTAAACGTATATTGCTATGTTTTGTAGTATATTAATTTTTTTGTAGAAAAAAACGCATATCTTATTATGGCAAATTATCTTTGTGAAATTTTTATTGCGTTATATTCTGAAATATATACAGTACATAATAGGCTTACCGGCTCATTCTGTCTTCTTTTTTTGTTTGTTTTATTCGTCACATTTATTGAGTCCGGTCCACGGTGGGTCGACGTTACTTTGTTAACATCAAAGTCGCGAGGAAAACAGCACACTATAGGGTCTTATAAGAGGAATGTTTGTGTCTCTAAGATGTCACGTATAATCCTCACAAACGTGCTTAGCTCACAGCTCTCGTGTGTGCTTACAAGTCGCCGTCTTATTATATATTCCAGATCAAAGTTCTGTAAAGAGATGTGCATGGGCTTTTATTAACGTATGGTGCTGTTCGCTCAGAAGTAAAAAAAAATATTTATCACTTATTCTATGGTCGCGCTCGTACTGCCCATCTCCAGCACTATGTCTGCAGTGGTATAACGGGCTGATAGCTTCACGGGTGCATACAAGCGTCACCAAACAACAGTGCGGGCTACATGACCGATTGTCGGCAACCGTGGAATAAGTGTGTTTAACAATTATCTGAAGATTAGGCCTATAAGTTCGTTTGACACTTACCCATCCCTCTTCACAGCATGGTTTAACACAAATCACTCTGTTGGTGTTTAAACGTTGGTGTCTATAGGCTGACATATTATGTCGACGTGTATATAGATGCGTACACAACGGAAGATCTGGTATTTGACTGGCGCAAAGACGCGGTTCCTGTGGAAAAGAATCCAGATATTCGACTTCCCGAGTACGAGCTGATAGGCGTGTCACATATCGTCTGTAGTCAGAACATTAACAGCACAGGTTTGACTCCAACATTCATTCGCCTTGTTTCACTCATTTGCTAACCTTTCATACTTGTTATTGTGCTATTATTATCGTTCTCGATTTTATGGAGTCTATACGAGGGCCATCACGAAAGTTTCGGCTTCGACATGTTGGACAACAATACATGTATTTTCTACAATCTATACATCAGTTAAACGTACAACCTTTACTGACTCATATGAGTCTGCAGCTGCGGATATGACGTCACTGTAATCTATGACGTCATACAGCATTAAATCGAAACGATTTGGAACGCTAACGCAAACAGCATAAAATCAGGCTCGCTAGTAGCATGACATTTTTTCAGTCTTAAGTTGGATTTGTAAAAGCGGGGTTGCGTGGCATCTGTTTTTGTGAAAACCCTTACAATTAAGGTTATAAATTTCTCATTTGAATCGATGAATGTAGGATAGCCTAAATTTGGGAGGATCGCAAATAAAAGCACGTTATGATAAATGACTTGAGGCTGTTTGCGCTGACGCTCGGAATCAATTCTATTTAATGCTGTACGTTATGTCATAAATTACAGTGACGTCATATTCACGCCAGACTCTTGTGAGTCAGTAAAGAATGTACGTTTCACTGATGCATAAATTGTGAAAAAAATGCTGTCTTATATGTCAAGACCGGAAACTTTTGGGATGGCCCTCGTATATAGCCCAGTTTAAAATGTCTTTGATGAATATAAAAATATGCGATAGGAGCAGGTAGATGGTTGAGTCTTTTGTTTAGCCAGTACTAACAGAGAACGACGCCAGGGCACGATACAGGGTGTTCCAAAAAAACGGATACCTAGTTTTATTTTTGGGATAACTTCGGTAATTCAGCACCGATTTTAACCATTCTTTCACTGTTACAAGCAGAAATTTATGGCTCGTAAACGTGAAGTTCTTCCGCCCACCGCACCTTTATTGTGTGACCACATTACCTAGCAAAACAAACACTACTGCTAATATCGGTGTTTATTCTGCCCATATCAAACGATTTATTTT
>Ga0056128_1012153_pt1 | contig 10549 bp, 7 predicted proteins | sample WorMetLIZISLAND2_FD_71113 | JGI IMG/M metagenome (GOLD analysis project Ga0056128, IMG submission 71113) | Marine gutless worms symbiont microbial communities from Max Planck institute for Marine Microbiology, Germany - Olavius geniculatus... ... | reverse complement strand
ACATCACTATCGTCTTAACTTTGTACTGACATTCAGCGAACTGTACTGAACTGAACTGTAGAACTGTAGACGAGTTTTGATGATAACTTTTTTTGCTTTTATGAACGTTAATTTATAATTTGAATTTTGTTAATTTCATGTACTGACATTTAGCAAACTGTACTGAAATGAACTGTACAACTGTAGACGAGTTTTGATGATAAAATTTTTGTTTTTTTTGAACGTTAATTTGAATTTAATTAATTTCATAGTGTAAACATTACTTCAAGCATACGTCTGACCCGCATAGTCATTTTTCCGTATATTCATGTCTCGTATTTTCATGACTCGCATTTTCATGTCTCCCATTTTCCTTTCTTGCATTTTCATGTCTCACTTTTTTCATTTTTACCCCTTATTTTTGGTGCCGCATTTTCATGTCTCGTATTTTTATGCCACGCAGTATGGTGCCGCATTTTCACGTCTCGTATTTTCATTTCTCGCATTTTCAGCGTCCCCGATTTGAAATTTTGAGGTTTTAGTTTTTTAACCTTAAGTTTTCGAGGCAATTTTCCAGGCCTGACGCTATAGAAGTGTACCCTTAGTGGTGAAATGCATTTTACGTGGACGTATCTATTAGGTGGGCCGAAACTCATTGAAATATCAGCTAAAATCTTGGATCGATCGATCAATCAAAACGCATTTATAAGGTGCCATGCGACGCCCACGAATTAAAAGCGCATACACGGTAATGGCAGAGACCACGTTTACTAATAAGCAAAAAGCATCGTCTAACATTTTGATAAGCACATCCGTTGACATCACCGGTCCATTTCTGCTACACACGGTGTTTCATAAAAAGGACCTCTTTTGTTTTTTTTATAATTCACTCAAATGATGATCAATTTATACAGAATTTTTACCAGTTTTAGCGGAAGAAATACTAATTCAAAATATCGCAACAAAATATGGCAGTTTATTAAATATTCTTTGCTAGTCCTGACGTAATGCTGACGTCATAATGTGTCACAGGTACAAACTGGATAGTCTCATCTGGTGCTGTCAGTTGCTACCCTGCTTCGATGGTGAGCTTAATCTGGTTCGCTAATGAAAAATGTTTATTGTGTCAGCACTAAGCAACATGGGGACATGAAATCAGGCAACTTGCGATCTAAAAATGCAACCATTTTGCAAGCTCGGTGTGCTAGCGCATTGTCTTGCTCGAACGCGTAAAAGTCCAACTATCTCTACAGACACGTAAATGCCATTGTTTTTGTAACTGTAACTGTAAAATTGCAACAATTTGTCATGAATGAACCAGATTGTTCACCATTGGAGCAGGGTAGCAACTGACAGCACCAGTTGAGACTATCCAGTTTGTACCCGTGACACATTATGACGTCAGCATTACGTCAGGACTAGCAAAGAATATTTAATCAAGTGCCATATTTTGTTCCAATATTTTGAATCACTATTTCTTCAGCTGCAAATGATACAAATTTTGTGTAAATTGATCATCATTTGAATGAATTATGAAAAAACAAAAAGGAGTCCTTGTTTTTGAAACACCGTGTACTTCCCATGCTGCTGTGTCGTAATGCATGCATCAGAACAAGTGCCCGTGACGTCACACAAGTCTGTTATTGCGTTCGGACTACAAATTCAGATGGACGAGTGTACTCGTGGCCAGCATTGATATGCACTGACAGACAGACGTGTCGAGATGTAAATCTTGCTGCTGCAGCTGCAGCTGCAGCTGTAGATGATGGTGATAACTCATGAATAAACAAATGGACGAGCTTTTTACGCTGTCCGTCAGAAAACTTTTCTAATGCACGACGCAGCATTGATGTTTGGCAGAACCAAAGCGCAGTGTGTTTTTTGCAACTGTTCCCTTGCACTTTCTCAGTTTATTGATCATGCTCTTGCATTTTCGATGCACTGCAGCTGCGACTATGGCACGATTGTCGTCTGTTTGTTTGTCTGTGGTCTGTAACTATGTAACGGATGTATTGTGGCTAAGCGTTGGGTCGTAGGGGAAAACTTTTAACACGAATAATTAACCCTGTGTAGAGGCTTTCTACGTACACAATTTTGGGGATAGTGCAAGGAAAACATTTTCAAATTTAATGTTGAAAGGAGGGTGCAAAAAGTTTGCATTTTTTATAGACATATCCCGGAAATGGTCATAGATACGGCCAAGGTTACTATTAAATACCAATAGAAAGTGGCATACGCTCTTTCAAATAAAATTAAAGTTATCGACCTTAGATGGACCTTGAAGGTCAGTACTGCAACAGGAACTGTATAGGCTGTAGCGCGTCTTTCCTAGCGACAGCTGGGCTTTCTTCTATCTAATAGTTGTTGTGGTTTTTTTTTCTGAGAGAGCGAAGTCTCTACTAAGTCGCTGCCGAAATTATGGCCAAATTTTTTAACGTCGCCTGCACAACACCACCAACAACAACAACAATTAGACCATGCCAAGCCACATTCGCAGAGCGGGCGAATGACGCCCAGTAGTGCTGGCAAGTAAGTACTCACTCAAACGTTTCGAAGTCGAGTTGATAGAGATCGGTTTCGGTAGCGGCGTTGAGACAGTTGGGCCAGAAGTCCTTGTATGACAGCTGCGACGTGGTAGATCGTACCGCCGCCGGTGGCGACTCCACGCGGACGATGGACGAGGTACGCCAGCCTGCAGCGCCCGGTCCGTCGTCTGTGGGACTGCTCGCTATCGCTCCGCCGATGTGTCCAGGCTCGATGGCCTGATAGCGCGCCGAGTCGTGCAACGCCCGCTTGTGAAACGCCTTGCGACGCAACGTCGACGCCACAATGCCCGCCGCCATTTTAACAGTAATTCCACTTTCTTCCGGTCGGCGCGTCAGTATCTGAAACCTACCTACACGACAACGAGATGATATGAGAATGACTAGAAAATAACGATAATAATAACAATGTTTTGGTGCAGCGCTTCAATGCTGTTTTGTTGCACGACAGTTTGCCGGCCGCTGACTGCACGGACTGACGATCGTACCCACCTTTGCTAAATAGTAGTCTGTCGGTGGCGCTACAGTGTCGAAATGAAAATTGTCTGCTCTTACATCACTTTCATCGCCGATTAAACGTCGCCTTAATCATATTTTTGTGATTACAATATTTTTGGACTACTGGCTGTGTGCTGGCGAGATAAAAAAAATAATAATAACAGTATTACTCATTCTCGGCAAAGTGCTCGAGGTCTTGCAGCTTTCAGACTTTTCGAGCTATATTGCTACATCAGTCATAGATGAGCATAGACAGAAATATAATGCACTGTCGAAGACCTGTGTCAAAGGCAGGTAGAGGGCGTGACCTGAGGGTCAACTGAGTGATTGTGCAACGGTAGCTTACAATGGGCAAGAACCAGTCAGTTGTTAATGATTGAAGTCGGTTGGATGCTGCGATTCGAAACAGAGTATCGACCATGCAATCTGACAAGAAGGCGCCAGCGTTACAAAAGCAACAAAAACGACCAAAACAAACAAACACAAGAAATTTAAGCTAAGCTTACGAGACGCGCGAAAGCCTACAGCAGTTACGGTTCAGTATATTAGCTAAAAATTGGGATGTTCAGGCTAAGTTAATATACAAACACCAAATTCTCTATTTGGATCGCACAACGATAGTTCCATGCAGCCGAAGGTGAAAATTTGGTAATCCTAGGTTGCTGCCTTGCACCGCTTTTACTGATCCTCCCGTGTGACAGACAGACAGACAGACAGACAGAATTGCGATGGCTAAGACGAGCTGAAAGTAGTAGCTGCTTTCGCGCGTAAAAACTCTCCGTAGGTCGATAAGTAACTTTTTATCGGAAATGGTAATACTGTGTGCATGGTACGCGCGCACGCATAGCCAACAAAGTAATCGCCACGACGATCTAATTTGGCTGCAAATAACGTGTTGGCCATTCGACCAGTGTATTTTCATATTGTTTGTCAAATGTTATACATGCATATGCAATTGGTGCTGGTTGATAAATTGAAATAAATAAAATAATAAATAATTGCCACAAGTCTCCAACAAACACTTTCCGATGGCATTTATTATATCCGAGCCGTTTTTTTTCATGAGTGTGGTGCAACTTAAATACGATAGCTACGCTTGATTTAAGATATCAGCTAAAAGATAATCCGAAGACAATATTGTTCACTATCCAGGAACTCAGTTTTGCGAACGCTCAATCGCTGGCTATTATTCCTGCTTAATTCACTTGGAATGTAGCCGTGGCCAGGCAGCGTCTGTAATACTAGTGTACCACAGGCTTCTCGTGACGCGGCGCTAGAGTTAGTTATCTCGTAGCAAACTATTTTCTGCGTCGACTGTACGCCAATTAACAGCCGTCTGCAGCTGACAACACACGACGGACGACGACCGATGTAAGACAAAACACGAGTGACGTCAAACCCGATCGTCGTCGGTCTTAAATTACGTTCGAGTCAGCGTTGCACTGTTGCAGAAATTAATGCTTTGGATTCGAAAAAAATTAACAGGTAAAATTTCATTGCTGTCAAAACTAACTGTGTAATTAAAAAAACGATCGCAAATGTTTACCTGAGATTTCGAAAAACATTTCACTGTGGCATGAGCAGCGGCGTCGTAAATTAAGGAAGTATGTGGCAAAAGTTGTAATTTTCCGACAGAGGAAATTATGGAAGCTCAAAAAGTTTGATTGTGTCCTTAAATTTTTTAACAAGAAAAAGTTAAATTTAAATTTAACACATTTGAAAAAAAATTGCGAAAAAAGCAATTTTTCGGTAAGCTAAAATGTAATTTATTGAAAGAAGGCAATTGCCCATGCTGCTTATTTGCCGACGCCTCTGGACATCAGTGAACGAGTAGGCCCCTAGGTGTTTTTACTTATATGCTGTTAGTTACACGTATTACACTAAAAGTAAATATTTATTATAAATATTTTCTTGCAGAGACGTTAGCATTAATTTAGTAGTCGTGTTTTTGTGTTTCATTGACGTTTTGGTTCAAACAGTAAAAAAGTCCACTCACCGTAAAGTCGGTCTAACGCCAAACACAGTCTGACGACTGACACTCCTGTCCTTTTATAGTCGGCCAAAGACTTCGAGGAAAGTTGTTTCAGATATCTTCCAGGCAGAGAATTTATCGCGTAGGTAAGCAAGTGATGACAATGCCGGATGTGCTGGAATGCGTAGAGTAGACGGCTGGAGCCCGGCAGGCCAGTGGAAGGTAGGGAATGAGCGGGTAGGTGCTGACGCCGGATGCGGTGACGCAGTCGAGCAGCAGCAGCAGCTGTAGCAGCAGCGCGGCCCGCGCGGGGCGGATATTGGGACGACCGTCGTCGCTGCTGTTTCACAGTCACAGACGCGACAGTTCAGGGGATCGGTTTGAAGTTCTCAACACCGCAGATCGTCGAAGATCACCAACTGTTTCTGTCATCCGAGCTGATCTAGCCCAAATTCCACTACGCCGACTTTGCGACAAAACTGCGGACTTTGTCGGGGACACATATCGCCGACATTCATGATTTATATCCGCGATTTGTCGCCGACTTTCCACGTGCATGATTGTAGCGGACTAAATCCCATTAGAGCGACACAAACGGGATTGTCGCGGTCTTGCCACGGACTTTGTCGCAAACATCTCGACATGTCGAGATGGTTTGTGTCCGCGATTTTCCCCTCGGGGAATTTTCGGTGAAAGTCGGCGTAATGGAATTTAGGTTTCTGCTGTTGATCTGCAACAATCTACGTGATCTGCAGTTTGGCAGCTAACAAGCGATTTCTGGGACCTGCAGTGATCTGTGGTGATTACCGGTAAACAGATCGCAGACCTTAGATAAAAAAGATAAAAAGTTGCAGAAGCTCTTCATTGAATAATACCTCTCAGAACCGAGGAGCGCCACCTGCCATATGGGATCACACAGTGTTACCTGTCACCCAACACAGGCGAACGCGCTCTAAGCAAGCCGGTAATCGATTTATCTATTTCAGAGGAATTCAAGACTGTTGACTTTGGTAATTGGAATTACGCCGAAACGGGTTTACCTGTCCCTAGACAGTCACCGATTAACACATTGTATTATTGCGTTAAGCCATTGCTGCTGAAGAAGTTATTTCTTAGTGTTATATTTTACGTAGCTATTACTATTAGTCTACACCGTGGTTCATAAAAAAGTGCCATTTTTATTTTTTGAATAGTTTCGTAAAACATTGGCCGATTGTAATAACTTTTATTTAGCGACACCAAAAAAAACTTGACGAAAAAAAACTAGTTTTGGCCACCTTGCTTTAATACTGTCGCTACACTACCTTGTAAAATGTAGAAGTCATAGTTTGGCCATTTACAACAATAAATTCATACTGAATAGCACACGCGTCGGCTCAGAAATGATTAACTAAAAAGCGACAAGCACGACTGGCAATTATTGTCTTTCAAAAAGTAACACGTGTCACATCACATCCTCTTTATTACAGCATGTCTTCAAAATGTCTTCCTCCAGCGCGAATGCAAACGGCAAACGTTGACACCACTCGCAAATAGCAGGCCCAACAGCCTGCATTTCACAAAATAGTGTAACGACATTATTAAAGTGAAGTGGCCAAAAGTAAAGCCATTTGCGTCAAGTTTCTTTCTGATGTTGCAGGCCAAAAATTGCTAAAATCGGCCGATGCTGCACGGAGCTATTCAAAAAATAAATGTGGCACTTTTTATGGACCACGGTGTAGTACTGCTGCTGCTACTGCACAGCGCTGTGTCGCTGCACTGGCTGATACTTACGCCAAAGTATAACACAGTAGACAGTGGCGTAGTGGCGGGGCATTTTTTCTCGATGTCTACCGTCCCCCAAGACGTCACCAAATCCTGCGAGCGACACAGGGGCGGCACTGTTCTGTTGCAGCGCCACCACAGAGACAACCCGCTTCGGAACGATCCAGCTGGTGCTCTCATTTGATTCCTGGATTGTCGGCGAACATATGTTATCGGAGAGGGAGAACAAAACTTCCATAAGTGGGCCGCTGCCTCAGTTCGTTGCATGTGACCGTCATCGCCAAGACCGCTGTATAGATTCTGCATTAATACAATTGAGCCAGTGGTCGAAAATCAGGAACAAAGTAGTCTACACAAAAAGCCTGCTTTATATTACAATAAAAAACGGTTAACTAAACAAATTACTCAGACGAATCCCAACGATGTCTGAAGTAAACTTGCAAAAAATCCATGATTGAAAATGTTTAGGTTTGTGTAAGCAAAACCACTAAATGCCGTAGCACACTCAAACGTTCTAAAATCGATGGCGATGGTCGTGTGGCCGATGTCATCAGTGCATGCCTGCAATCGTGAGCTGTCTGTAGCAATTTGGTGATCGGGCTAGCTTGACCAACCAGTGCTCGTCGTCAATCAGACTTGCCGCGTTCATTCACTTGTTAGCACCCGGACGCAACCTGTGTCGGCGCTACAGAATTAAGCCGCCGCCGACACTGTGTGTGTGTCCGTGTGTCTGTCTCTGTCGTTGCGTGGGTCTCCGTGGTTCGAGCTTGGTCTGCGACGTGCAAACGCCGAACCTAGGCACCAATGCTGTATAGACCCATTGCTGTCATTGTCAGTGTCCACAAGAAATTTATAATGTCGCTGTTTTATGCAGCATCCTGTTTTTTGCTGCCCTGAACTACGGTAAGCTACTGTTGTACTGTTTACACGTAGGCTGATTGTGCAAACGATAGTCTACTTCGTTACTTCACATCACTTCATAATGTTGCCATTACGCTTGCACAATCTACGCTGCACAAAACCTGGCACATCGTAAAATTCTATCAGACATCATCACCCCAACTGGCCTATTTTTGCACAATTTACTGTCACCTTGATGTACCGCTAGCTTTGCTGTTAAGGTAACTCTGACATTGACTGATTGGTGTTGACCACGACTATAATCTGACTGGAGTTTTCTTTCTGCACGAGGCACAGCGACGTTTTTGCCCAAATGATGCAGATGACAGGCTAGTCCGTGACGTCAACGCACGCGAATATCGCTGCTGCTGCTGCTGCAATCGCAGTAACCATGGCAGCCTAAAAAGCGTAAAGCGCAACTGCAGTCGATGTTTCAGCCGGTGGAGGTGGCCTGGGATCGACGGCTGTGAATAACACATGCTGCTGCCCAGTGCTTCGGCTACATAACATCGTGCATCTAGTCGGACGGCGGTGACAATTAACAGGCTGCTACTGCATGGAGCTTGCAGTGTTTGATCGATAACACCGTCGCCACTGAATCATTCTGACGAGCTCGTCCTATAGTGATGGGTGTCGAGTTCGTTTCGTTAATGATCGTTTTTTGGCCGACCGTTAGGTCGAGTGTACGACGTGTCGTCTCTCTGTAACGCATGTATTGCGGCTAAAACGTACGTCGTGATGGGTCGACGATAGTACCGTTGGATAGGGCGATGACGAATTTCTATAAGCCGCCAATAGTATTAGCCATGTCTTTATCCGCAGCGGTTTGGCTGCATTTGAATGCAAAGTTGCTGCTGCAGCAATTACGTGCGCCGAATTACTGTGTCGTATTGTAACGTTGATTGTAGGGTTCGATATAGCAGCGTCACCATAGTGTGCATGAGACTGTAGTCACTCTAAAAAATTGCTATCTTTCCGCGACTGAAAGTCAAACGCTGACCTTCGGATATAGGCGGTACGGTCGGTCCACCCTAGCGACAGCTGGGTTTTTTTTGTTTCATAACAAATCGTTTGACGATTTTACAATCGTACCGTTGCTGTCAAAAGGCTTAGAAAACGTTAGATCCCGATACGTTTATCGCCATAACATCGATAAATACGACGCGCACGACACAATCATTGTAGGCCTATCAAGAAAGGCAGGCAAAGACCGCAAATATCCGCCAACGTTAGGCCTATGTGATTTTTTTTTGTTGTGTTCGCCAAGTGGCATTACCATCAAAGTCTAATCACCTCTAATTTGAGCTTAGTGTAATAAAGTAACGAATGTAAGAAAAAAAAACAAGAAAAAACTTCAAAAACAATCGATCTCACGCCATTTTTAACCAAAAAAATCTTGACATCGGTGCATCATTAACGCGTTCAATATCGTGTCCGCCGCTGGAATGGTGTATCGTAAATTAATGCCGACGTCTGCCACTGACGACAGGCGAATAACTTATCTCACTCTGATATTGCATTGCCGATAGATAGGCCTAGCATCGTCATCAACGTCGTCATCGCCATGGACTGTCTCGTTATTTTACTGGGCCTACAGCGAAGAACAGCAACATTCGATGTTACTCAATTTTGTGTAAGCCTATACGATGAAAATGGTTCAGTCCAGACAGCCGACGGAATTTCAGGCCTGCTGTTGCAAAACGATTTAGCAATGTCTCAATGTACGGTAGCAACACGTGATGTGAGTAAATTTACTTGAGCAAAATATTTATATTTTAGTATATCACAATATGGTGTAAAATAAGAATGATTAAACAAAGCGTCAATGTGAAATAGCAACATGTGAAGTAGCCAATAGTGGATTCACTAAGTTTAACTCTGCGTTTGCACATAATATTTACCGTTCAGTATATCACAGTATGTTGTAAAATAAGAATCTTAATCTTCTTTCAGTGTTTTAAACGATAACGATATGCAGGTTCTAATGAGTAACAAAACGCACATTACGCCACAGTAGCGTAGGCAAAACGTATGACAATGGAATCGATCGCAGCCTATAGTAAACTATTAATCGGTTTAATGTACAAAAACGGCGATGCTTGACGAGTATAGTTAGTTGAACAACACGTCAAAATGGTACAGTTCATGGAAGGCTAATGTCTAAGGTGTTTCAGCCGACAGAGATCGCAGAAGAACGCAGTTTCGCAACGAACACCTGAAACCAACATCCGACAAATGAAACGATCGGCCTATAACCACTCGATACTTGATACATAACCTGCAAGTCATATAAAGTATCAACGATCAGCAACATTATCTACTAAATATTTTAATTGTTTTGGTTCAACCGGCAATCATTTAGGCGGCATCGCTGAATGCAAAGCGACGACGACGTGCGGCTATTGCTACAGATGTCAGCGTGGCGTGGTATGTCTGTCTGTCTGTCTGTCGCACTCGTGTGCCCTGCTAAAGTCGCTGGACTGAACAAAATATTATTTACCAGAAACGTCCAATCGCGAGGCTCCTAGTAACACTGCTCGTGGACAGAAGCGCTCAACAATCTCGGAAGTGGTAGATGCATGGGCGTTGGAACAGGGGGAGCAGAGGGAGCAGCTGCTCCCCCAACTTTTGGCACGGGAGAGCAGGCCATAGCTCTTGCTCCCCCAAAATCAAACAACTGCAAGCACAGAGGAAGGGTGATAAACTGTTAACTTGAATATATACCGAAACAGAGGATGCTGTGTGTAATTAAACAAAATGCCAAAATCACAATGATATTATGAATGTGTCACATCGATGTCCAGAGGCTTGATAGATAAATTCGGTTGATACATATGCGATAGTGTTTCAATGCCATGTTCGTCCTTTTGGCCAAATATGTACAAACATACAC
>Ga0056128_1012149_pt1 | contig 10549 bp, 5 predicted proteins | sample WorMetLIZISLAND2_FD_71113 | JGI IMG/M metagenome (GOLD analysis project Ga0056128, IMG submission 71113) | Marine gutless worms symbiont microbial communities from Max Planck institute for Marine Microbiology, Germany - Olavius geniculatus... ... | reverse complement strand
ATATTATGGTTTAAACAACGCATTTTCAATGACTGAATTTTAACTAAAATTAACGATTAATTAATTGTTAAATTTCAAAAAGTTAACTATTAAAAAAATTTTAATCGTTACCAGCCCTAAAAATTTTGCATATTTTCCGACGTATTTTGCCTCAAAAAGTTCCGCACATTTTAAGAAAATTCTCCGCTATAAACCAGCATCCCTACATACTGTACAACTCGAAGTATTACTAACCTACAAGAACCTAATAAATACAGTCAAATGTTGAAATGGCTACTAAAAATGTTATCTAGAAAACAGAGTAATAAGAAATATTGTGAGCACAAAGCTAACGTGCAATATAAACACATTATATCAACGTGCAAAACACGACTTAAGTACAACTCATTCGCTATGCAGTAATGGAATAACTTTCACAACGCCAGCGTTGTAGGCTTGCAGCCATACCATCCATAAATTGTGCCACAAAAATAACTTGTATGACAAAATAATCATCAACGCAAAAACGCTGACAAAAATATATACAATTTTAAACGTTTAAAAAAAACAAAACTAGATGCCAATGATCCAGTAAATATTCAAGTTGCAGTTGTCATTGATGTCTAAGTAACATAGCCTATTACAACTCATGCGCGATATTAAACTATATTATGTGGCCATCTTACAGGTCACATTATTCGTGAAGTCCATCTGTCAGTCCATCCCTCTGTCTGTGAATCTATGAAAGGTGCCAATAAAAGGTAAAGGTGTCAATTTGTATAGCGCATCTCGCGTACACGCCTCTAATGCACTTTTCATCACTAACCAGAGCCGCCGGCCGCACAGCCACCGCGTGCGGCCTGCAGACACAGGCTGGCGCAGCGGCCGGCCAGGCAGCCCCAGTCAGCTGTATTAACGTCCCGACCTTCCGTGGGTTACTACTCATTTAACCAACCCCAGAGGGATGGCAGGCTGAGGTGGCCTTGTTGGTTGACTGATAGCGGACGCTTTACCCACAAAGTGGTCAAACAGCCATCAGTCTAGTGCAGGATAGGAAAAGTTCGCCGTCCAGGACCGACGTTCTAACCACTACGCTACACCACCAACTTGAAGTGTGAGTGAGTGTGCAGAGTTTGGCGTCCCACCCGACACAGCATAAGTCATTTCGGGATGGTCTTTCCCGGCCAGTGGCGTCATTTCAGTAAATCGTTAGGGGCTCAGTAATCCTTAAAGGGGTCTTAGTCTATGTAATGTCTTGTTCTTGCAGCAGTAACACTGCTTCAAAGGTACAATTTACAGGACAAAAACTAAAATCATAAATTCTTTAGGGGGGGGGGTTTATAGACCCATCCAGCCCACCATACATGATGATCCTGTTCCAGGCAAATGCACAAAACAATAAGTGTAATTCTAGCTTCAAAGTCAGCAAACTATCACACATCTGATGCTGCGTTCGACAGTGCTCGTAATTACGGTATATACCAATTTGCAACGGGTAGGATGCGTTCGATAATGTTGACCTATATACTATACTATATACTATATACTATACCTATATACTGCCTGAAAGTAGGCCCAAAACTGCTGGAATGCATGTATCGATGTGCTAAATGTCACTAATATACAGATAATCGGCAGTCTGGTTTAAGATAGTGCACCTAGCAAATTTTTGCAATGTTTCTAACTATCTTTTGCCACGAAATAATGGTCAAACGAAACAATTCGTCTGCCGCAGGCGCCATTACAAAGGTCAAGGTCGCGAAGTCAGAATTATCGCCATGCTGTTGAAAGCAATGAGTTTCCGAGTAGTAAATACGAGTTGGAAGGTGAACCAAACGGAATTTCCAACTCAGAAGGTCGTACTTATAGTATTTACAATCACTACCAAAGGCAGCATAACAGTTACATGGTGGGCGTGGTCTTTGAACACGTGACCAGAATTCTGACCAATCGCTTATGCACTTCGTTTGATGTAGATAATCATACACCATCATACAATGAATCTTTTAAAAATATTTTCAAACACTGCAGCTACGTGAAAACAACGAATGATAGAATAACGAAGTATGAGCAAAAGTCAAAAAAGCATAAAGTACTACAGTACGAACATCAGTAAAAACACAGGAATAACCTACTGAATACAGCAACATGAACGTATTCTGATTTCCACAACTTTGTCAATGCAACTGAAAACTGTGCATGTTAGCATTACCTACCTAAATCAAAATAAATGTGCAGGGGCATATAACCCAATAAAATATTACCATTTAATCCCGAAAATGAGAATGTAGGTAGAATTTTGTGTGATGACACCAGAAAGTAAACGAACAAAGTTAAAAACAACAAAGCGCTGCAAACGAAAAAAAATCAAAATACCACTAGCTTCAAATATAAATTCAAACATTTTGGCCAATGTCCAACTGAAGTTCCAGCAAAAGTGTATTAGTTTTTCACAACTAACGTATACGAGCACAAAACGTGAATACACGAGTACAAGTATAGAATGCATTTTCCACTTCATGATTAGATCAGCAGTTGACAATTTCCTACAGAACAAAACAAATGAGCCTTCTCAATATATTACGCACAGTACTTAACATTAATTTTTTTTATTTGCGCATTATGAAACTTCAAATGTAATGCAAAAGTTGTTTTAAGGTAACCCAATCTCACAATCTCACAGTATACAAGTGAGTAAAAATTCTTTGAATTTAGCTAACGTGGAATATAAGAATGGTGTGTACTAATCACGGGAGACACGACAAACATGACTATGAATTATTAAAGTGGCCTACTAAATGATAATGCCTACAGCAGCATCGCTTGACAGGTACAATAATTAATGCCAAGACATGAGCCAGTTTGCACTGAAGAATGGCTGACATTCGCCCACCACGACTACTACTACTACTACTATGAGTAGTAGTATCACCTTACATTCAGACAGTGCCAGAATGCAGAAAGTATGACCTATGACTATTACTACAACAACATCTACGACTACAACTGCTGCTGCTATACTACTACTACTAGTACCTTACATTTAGCCAGCTCTAGGCCAGTGATAGTTTGACCTACAACTACTACTACCACAACTAGTACCACAACTAGTAACTGTACAGATAGTACCTGGCATTCAGACAGCACCAGGCTGCTGATAGTTTGGTGTCTGCTGCTGTATCATGCCAACAGCAGTGGGTCTCATCATCATCATCTGTGATGGAGCCACTGTTGCTGCTGCTGCTGGTTGCCATGGACCAGCCCCAGCTCCAGGCACTGGCGGTGACATCATCACCATGCCTGACTGACCCTAGCAACCAGTCAATAAATAAATAAATACATAAATCAATCAATCAATTAATCGACCAATCAGCCTACTGGCAACTGGGGGAACTAACTGCACAATTATGGAACTCACAATGGGCTGCAGTCTCAAATATGAGATGCCATTGAAGCAAACCCTGAAAACAGATGCATTCGACAAAGCACTGACCCATTATTTATTTGGCTGGCAAATTACTGGCTGAATGCTGACTGCTGTACAAAGTTATAAAATGAACCCATTCTCAAAATTTATTACCTGGTAATGTTAAAACTTTCAAAATAACCTTGAAAGTACTTAAAACTTCAAAGCTTTGACACTGATTATGTAAACTTATGATTGGCGGATGCCAATTATCGGTCAGTAACTAGTGTGTCTCTATTAAATGTCACAATAAATATCTCAGCACGTTCTTTGTCATATACGCCAACACGTTCTTTGTCATATGACACATGATATTAATAAATACATGTCACATGGATAAGTAAGTATATAGGTCTGGAGAACACACAATGATTATAAGACAGCCAATCTAGATGAAACTCTCTGCACTAGTTAAGTCAATTTTTAAAAAAATGGCACCAGAAAGAAGACACCAGGCTGAATTTGATAGAGTCTAATAAGTTAGTAGAATGTTAGTGGCAAGCACACAAAAGCCTTAATGATAGACTTATGATTAAAAACACTGTCACCACCAAGCATTTCAGTAGCAATACTAGTGTCAAGAGCACCCCTTACAATGAGAGAAAAAAATGTATCAGTTTTAAGTTATCAAAATAAGTAAGTAATCTACACAGCATGTTAACCGTAAATAAGTTTGAATGCTCTCGCTTTGCTAATACAAGAAAAGCACAGCTAACGCAAAGGGGAACGCTCAACAGCGGTGCATGTTTAAAAGCCCAGTAAAACAAAATCAGTCGCCAGAGTGCCAGACGACCGGCAGCTAATTATCTATAGCCTTTTACTTGTACTCACCATAGAGTGTGACCTGTCTCGCTCTGCCAACGCCGTATCGGCTGGAAATCGCAAATTTTGCCTACCCCCTCTCATTTAGCACCCTCGTTTGAAGTGACCCCCTTCGAATTTATGGAAAAGCTTTACGGTTCTTGAAACTAGAGTCTTCTAGGCAGCCGATGGCGAAGATTTGGTGATCCTAGGTTGACCCGTTTTTGACTGATCCACCCGTGTGACGTACAGACGGACGGACAGACAGAATTGCGATGGCTAAGACGCGCTACAGCAGTAGCTGCTGTTGCGCATAAAAAAACAGGTAGTAAAAATGGCATCTAAAAGTGGACAAAAAGTGTGCTGATCTTGAGAGAGTCCGTCAGGAACAGTGTTCAAAACAGATACTAACATGGAACAAATAATCACAATAAACAAATAACTCACTAGCAACTGCAGAGTACTTAGCAAATATCTCTAGTTAGTAAGTCTTGAAAAAAAATATTTCCACTTCATTGAACACAAGAACAGTAAGAAAACATTCATGTTTTTTGGTTTAAACATTGGCCCACTTTCTGGAGTTAGTCCAGCTTTAAACTCTGCTTCCATGGTTAATTCCTGCTAGCGGTTACTTACCGTAGTGGTTAACACCAGTACACACGTTGCACTATGATGGGTCTGGTTACTACTTGGATGGGTGACTGACAGGTGTCAGCTAAACCATCTCAGTATATAACCATTTGTCAATGAGAACTCAGCCTAAGATCCCTCCAGGGTAGGTAAATCAAGTACCAGCGGTCCAGCATGCCTCGCTTGAGTTAATGTGAGGGACAGCTCACCTGTGTCGGGTGGCAGGTGTGATCCCACATGGCAGGTGACGCTCCACAGCTCTGAGGTGGGTTACTGTAAAAATCTATGCATACTTCCAACATTTTTTAATATTCCGTAAAATAGTCATACCCCACCGCTCAAAGCACTGAATGTATACTCATTGAACAGCAGTAGCAAAAGTACTAAAATAGCGCCAGCGTTAGTGAATGTTATTGTCAAACAATGCTTTAAAGCAAATCAAATCACCATTTAAGCAGTAGGCAAAGCCAGGCAATTGTGACCAACTGTTAGTAGAAATGCCGTCAGTAGACCAAAGCACATCGCCATGGCAGCGTGTACAATAGACCAACCCATGCTGGTGCGGCGTACGGCAATGGAGTAGGACTGTACAGCTGAACAGTGGGCATGACATAGGCCGGCCTCATACCTCCCGACAGCATCTGAACAATGCATCCACCAAATTATTAACTAGAAGGTGCTCGTGAGAGTGCATATCTGTGCCAAGTAGAATCATCTGAACATTACTACTACAACTACAATGACTACTACTACTAATACCACTACTACTTCAACTAGAACTAGTAATAGCAGTCAGAGCCCGCAAACCTCCGCCAAGGCCATGTCGTTCGCCAGGTGTCAGCAACATATTCGGTTTGGCAGCGGTTTCCCTTATGCCCCATTGAAAGCAATGTTAACGAAAATTTCAAAGTGATCCAGAATCCAGGATTCCTTCCGGATCACCTCCAAAATTGAATCACTGGTAGTTTTTGCCACTCCCGACATTCCCAGAAAATTTCAGAAAGATCCGTCCATAACTTTTTGAGTTATCTTGCTCACACACAGACACACAAACAAAGTCCGGCAAAAACATTACCTCCTTGGCGGAAGTAATTACTACTACACCTACTACTACTGAAGCATAAATCTCGTTGATTGATCAATCGATTAGTCAATTCATCAGTGTGCACAGACAAACAGAATCGCCCAATCGCTTAATCACTATGTTCACCTTGGCGGAGATAATTAATGGAATGGAAGCGAATAGAATGAAACGGAAGTGAATCGGACTGATCTATCATCGGCCTGATCGATCGATCGAATCAAATAAAACAAGCTATAGCTTTGTATATTGCCAATAAATCCGAGGTGTGTGTGTGCGACGGCAGAGATAGGCCAAATGTTCACATTTACTATAGGCAACGTCAAACAGTTTGGTGTTTAAAATATTCTTAAATGTGCTGCAAAACTTGGCAAAATTTTCAGTAGAACAGAAAACTGACAAATAGGCAGGTAACAGTAAAGAACTGTCTTACCACTGAAGAAGTGACTCCTCCCACTGCCGCTATAGGAGGCGTGGCTAACTGCGTACTCCAATCAGGCTGCACGCTGCATTAGACAAAACACAGATCGTGTTTACATTCTCGTAAAGTTGATGGAAATTAATTTAGCTTTTGTTGAAGTTCTCGTTTCCATTTACGAAATATGACTGCATCACTCTGGCTTGACGAGGTGTCACAGCCTTATTTCAGATGCCAAGTATGGTGAATAAGAAGTTATGTAATGTCAAAATGACCAATTGCCAGCCCTGTGAAATTGTGCTTGGACATTTCTCAAGACACTTCACAGCACTCGGACGGTGCCCGATGCTGCAATTACCTACATCAAGCATACGAAAAGTACAGAAATAAAACACAGCAGTACAGCATCTAAAAACCCTATCAGTACTATTCTACTAAGATCCGGTTTCACATTCTTTTAGCTGAAACTGGACAATGCTAATCACATGTACTAAACAGACCAATCATTCACCATAGGAACAAACAACACACATATTTTACAGCTGCAATCAGCAACCAGTTAAAGGCCAAGTTGCACAAAAAAAAGATAATGACTAAATATGTGTAGAATGTAATGCTAATTAATAATATGCTAATCAGTTGAAATAAACATCACTTTGCATAAATTTCAATAAAAAATAATGTTGTGCGAACGAAATGATGATGTCACCTACTACGCTTTGTTTACAGCGTGTATTGCAGCATGTGAGAAAGTTTCATGCCGTGAGCTGGCCATAGCGTCAATGCAGCGCCCACTCGGAGCAGGGAACTTGCTTGCATTCTAGAAGCGAAAGTCAGAATTTGTCAGTGATTGGTGCAACGGAAAGGGCATACAGTCGGCCTACTTCCGGTATAAGAATGACTTCTCGAAATGCAAGTCTTTTCGCCTGGTACAGCACTCCATCGACACTGCTAGCGTTCAAATTTTGTCGAACGCTACATCGACGCTAATAGTTGTTTGTGACGTCACAGTTTCGTCACAATTGTCCACTTTAAACTTGGCCTTTAACTGAAACTGAAACTGGCCCTAAACGTTAGCACCGCTCAGGCTGTGCCTGTATAAGCGTGTTAAGCTAAGTTCCACTAAGCAGTGATTCAACTTTTACATCAGGGCAGACCTCATGCTGCGTGCAAATAAGTCCGACTGAGTTCGTCTCTCTGTCTCGATTGCCGTCGGCGATTTTGTCGGCTTCAGCATGTCACCAAACCCAGTGAATCCTGCAATTTAGTATTATACGTACGGGTCATGTATTTGTACAATTTATAAAATACACAAATACGTCACACACACACGTTGTAGTTAATGATTTAGCCTCAAGATATGAGCATGACTTGATAGATAGTGACATGATAATAAATGCAACTATATCACAGTTTGGTTTTGTTTAAATTTCTAAAAAAAATCATACACATTAGTTATGAAATGAGTTCAATTTTATAAATGTTAAAATGACTAAAATTTTACTCCTGAGCGAAAGAGACTCTGCAGCATCCAAATGGTTAAATATTTATCAAGCAATATCATTGAAAGTACAAATATTGAAATATTGAAAATTCTAAATTTGTACCTACATAAACTATGGTGGAAGGTTGTTGTCCATCCAAGATTCATCTTAGATTGTTTAAACAAAATCGAGAAAATCATTAACATTTGTCTGATTCAAATATGCTCATTGAAATGTAAACAAACCAACAGCCTCCAATAACAAAATAAACAACAAAAAATGTTCAAATTACTGTCAAACTCAATACAAAATTCAATAATTTTGTAATTAAAATGACCAAATTTCACGGGCAATTTATAGCAGCAACAGTACAAAATGTCACAACTACTAATTTAAATTCTTCACATACCCGGTGGTGTGGCGACAGGTTTTGCTTCATCTAATACAAACGCATCAAAATCAAACAGCAAAAATGTCACAATTAAATAAAAATCAACAATGTGTTTACAATAATTCTAAACTTTTGTCTCATTATTACAACATTGATAATGTATTTTGTAAATTATACCAGTGAGGGTATATGCAGTTGCCCATGCGCTTTTGTTATCCAAGCCTAGAACAAAATACACCACCCAACTATCTATTAAAGGTAAAGGGAGCCATGCCTCAGCTGGGGCGTAGGTGGGGTGCTCAACTCCCACTCGCGGCCGTTGAGCCCGTAGGTGGATAAACCCCTTGAGTCTGTGACGCATGGCCAGTGCAACGCCAGACCTATGGTTACCTTCCCAGCCTCGGGGCATCACCGCCCTTAGACCAGTACCAAATTATACTGCTTGGTGAACAGAGGCACATGTGTGAACAACTTGCCAAAGGTCATTACCCGGTAGTGTCATGGTGCGGAGTCGAACCTGCACCCCTGAGTGACCTCAGGATTACAAGTCCGGCACGTTACCGTTAGACTACCGAGCCACACCAACTATCCACTGACAGCTTTAAAAGCTATCTGCAAACTTCCTCTCTGCTCTTTACTAACACTTGTGCACTATATAAATGTCTTTTTACTGCACAGTGTTGCACAGTACCAGAGTGATTTTATGCAAACTTTTTAGTGTGTGTACCAGTTAAACGTAAATCAGCTCCGTCAGATTTCTGAATTCATGTTCCAAGTCCAATATGAAAGGAGCACGATAACAGCAGGCAGTGCATTTAAACCCAACTAGGCCCTCTACAGTAAACGCAAAAATTTGCTGTTCGGCAAATGGAAAAACAAGCAATGATGCAAAAATTACACTTTGCAATACGCTGTACAAAGTCTCCCTCTGCCCAGGTGTTGCTGTCCAACAAGCCTGCCGGTCACCGATTTTGTGTTGCCCTGTTTCATGGTAACCACTAGGGCCCAGTTTTCTGCGGGCTGCAGAATTTCGAGCCGAGCTGCAGAATTTGCCATTTTCTGCGAAATTTTGATACTGCCGTGGAATTTGACAGAATTTTAAAGAAGCTGAGAAACGACCCATGATTAGTACGATTGTCGGCTTGGTAACATAATTAGACTAACTATATCACAGAGAAAAATCAAACTAAACTGCCTAAAACTGCATCCCTACTAATAATTACCATCGTATACGGCACAATCGTAAATAAACATAATGCGACTAATTGACAAACTGCATCTTTTGAAAAGAAAAAAATCCATAATTTTCTTAGTGTGTTGCTAGCATAACTGAGCGCCATGCCAGCATCCAAAAACTACAGTTTTTAAAATAAAATAAAGCTTAGTTTACACAGAAACGAAAAGCCACGGTAAGCCATAAAATTTGGACAATTTTGCTGCAGTGAGCCGTAGAATTTTGCAAACTGGCCTGCGAAATTTGGCCAAATTATCCACGGAAAACTGTCGGCCCTAGTGACCACTCTCCAGACACTGTGAATTTCCCTGACAATTCCCTGAAATCCACACCACTTTTGACCATTTTATAAGTACTATAAATAAATGCTATAAATTAAGATATAACAGATACAAATATTTGAAACTAAAACGTAAGTAACCAATATTCAGCAATAAGGAGCTCTTGAAACAACTGGCAGAAAGTTAAAGTAAATGATATAAAAAAAACCTGTTGGTGCAATTTTTAGGAAAGTTTCTGAACAATTTTACCCGACAACATTTTTTCTCTGACATTACCCTGATTCTTGACTGAAATGCCTGACATTTCCCCGTTGGCTGTAAAATCTCGTTGTTTTCCCTGTTGATGGTCACCCCAGTTTCAATAAACACACACTCAGATCAGCCCCTGCTTGGTGAGTATTTACCATCATCAACGCGGGTCCATCGGCTGGTATCAGCTGCCGGCACGGATTGTGCGCGGTTCGGCAGCTGACCGCTGGATGTCCATGCTGCTGGTGGTGAACTGATGTTCGCCGGTGTGGTTGCGGCTGCTGCTGTCACTGCCGGTGCTTGGGTCTGTGGCAGCTTAGGGCTCGACTCCATCACCACGGCACTTATGCCACCCTCCTTCTGACTCTGAGATATACAGATTGCCACCACAGACGATCAATATCACTCAAAACTAGCAAGGTCCCCTTTATCGGTGTATTGCAACATGGTCCTGAATTGCTTTTCCACCGACAACATGCTAATCCTGTCGATGTGACATGACAGTGATGTAGCGGGGGGGGGGGGCAATTTTCCC
>Ga0056128_1012148_pt1 | contig 10550 bp, 8 predicted proteins | sample WorMetLIZISLAND2_FD_71113 | JGI IMG/M metagenome (GOLD analysis project Ga0056128, IMG submission 71113) | Marine gutless worms symbiont microbial communities from Max Planck institute for Marine Microbiology, Germany - Olavius geniculatus... ... | reverse complement strand
CTCTCATTTCATTTTTCTTTTAAACATTTCAGTTCTTTTTAGTTTATGTGCTAGATTAAACTGACAGTGTGTTTGTCAGTTTTTGAGTGCAAATTTTCCATTGTATTGTATTGTATTGTAGTCTGGGCTCTGCTTTGAGAGCTTAAATACAGTGTTCCCCAGACTTCTAGATTTTGGGGAAAGGGATGAAAAGGGGGGAAAGGTGAGACAAAGAAGGAAAAAGAGAAAATTAAAAAGAGGAGTGAAGGAGGGTAATAGAAGGAAAAATTGATGATAGATCTCACTCATTTTGGTTTCTGGACCTTGGTGGCTGTGGGCTTGTTTTAAAGGTCGATGGTCTTCCGGCACTCGTGCTACATTTGTCAAGCGAATTGTGTGAACTCTCGCTGTGGCAGTGTATGATGAGTTGATGACAGCACAATAAACACCGTTGTTCACTATTACTATTACGTTCGAATGCTATTCATCAGGTGATTACTCTGCACTGTTGGTGCTATATATGGCTGGTATATGTTGAAGGGGGTCGTGGTCGGTGTATTTGTATGAATGACGAATGGTTCACACCGAGTGAGTTTGAAGCGGTGTCGGGTCGGTCTAGCAGCAAGGACTGGAAGCGAAGTATTCATTACGCCGGCCGGACGCTGCAGTGCCTCATTGAAGATGGTATACTGGAACCTCATGCCACATCATGCACATGCTCTGCTTGCTGCAATGATGAGTCTGTGGTATGTATAGACTGAATACATACATTTTGCAGATAATTCGGCTTCATTTTAGGCCAGTGTACAACAGTACAATTGAAAATGTGATTAGTATATAGTGATGTACAGCTCAAGATGACTGTATACAAGATAGTCAAACATTTGATTCAACAGTCAACAGTGCTGAATATTGATGCACCCGCAGATTCACGACAAATGGTAAAATTCTTGGCAAGCCCAAAGATTCACGGTTTCCATAAACTGGTGATTTGGGTACACATCGGTGGTTAACTGCATTTAATGTTGTGAAATAACAGACAGGACCGGTGCGTTTTTTTGTGCCGTACAAACGAAGGAAACGGGACAGTGCAGTGGATGATCAGCTGTACAAAAAATTGTCGCAGTCAAAGTCTGCAACGCTGCCATCAACCGATGCCAAAACTGAAGATGCTACCGGTTAGCATGGTCTTGTTGTTGTCGTCATTTTTGTCGTTGTCAGCATTAATATTATTAGTTGGCATCACTACAGTGTGGCTTGATGGTGTCGGACTAGTGATCGTGAGGTTGTTGGTTCAACTCCTGGCTGGAGCGCTGCCAAGTTGTTCACATGCAGTGTGCTTCTGTTCACCAAGCAGTATAATTTGGAATGTCAACTCTCGTACGGTGGTGACACTCTGTGGCTGGGAAGGTAACCATAGGTCTGGCGTCGCACTGGCTATGTGTCACGGACTCAGTGGTCTATCCACCTACGGACTCAATGGCCATAGAAAGGGTGTGAGCACTCTGCCCATGCCTCTTGTGGGGTATGGGGTATACCTGTCACTGCAGCTGCAAGTGTTTTCACCTATTGTGACACGTTTCTTCATTGGTGGTCCGTCTGTTGTCCCTCTTTGTCAGAGAGACGAATAATGTCAAATTAAAGCAGAAGTAAATTAAAGCTCTAAATTTTAGTTGTTGAAGTTATGTGCATATTTGAACAGTGCACTAATTGTGATTGTTCTGATGTGCAGCAGTGTTAGTGTCATTCGCTAATGGCTTGGCGCAGCCTTTGCGGGTTGCCGAAGTAACAGAAACTGCAAACAGAAACGTCATTCAGGTCGTTACAGAAGGACTGGTGGGATCAGTTTCACTGGCAGGTCAGTGAAAAATAGACTTCTAAATTTGTTGTCGTTGTTGTTGTTAACTTGTTCGGCAGCAGGTAGCTCGGTGGCTGAATAGTTGGGACGTTGGATTCCTGACTGAAAGGTCGCTAGTTTGACTCCTGGCCAGTCTGCTACAAAGTAGCAACTCTGGGCGTGTTGTTCGCATTTACATGCCATGCCTGTGTAGGTGCACGTGAAGGCCCTGAATTACTGCGCAAAATCTTATCACAACTAAATAAAAATTACAGTCATAGGAGGGTGTATAAACAGACAGACTGATAGACATACAGATGCGACTGATTTTGTAATCTGTTGCGTGCTGTGCTTTGGCAGTGGGACAGATAACAATACTATCAGTGAAGGTGTTCATACTGGAATGGTCTGTGTGGAATGGATGTGTTATTGGTAGCATTCATAGTATAGTATTAGTACACAGTGACTAAGGCCTAGCCTCATTCAGGATTACATGGTGTAACATGATCTACATAATTGTCTATAAAATTGTGTGGCAGTTTTTCAATTTTATCTTATCTTGTATTTCTGGACATTTTCTTGATGCTTAATGCAGTTTGCAGTTTTGAAAGGCAAATAATAGTGATTGTTGATGATACTGACTGTGTTGGCTAAACTGCCACGATAATATATGCTTTGCAATGTGCTTATATCTGGCCATTGATATTTCACTTTAGACATGTACACTGTGTCTCAAAAAAACACCCCTGACATTTTCGATTGTAACTTGAAGAAAAATTATCCGATTCTAAATTTTTTGGTGTGAATATTCCTGACACAACTTGCCATCAAATGAACATTCAGTTTCACACCTTACCCAATGTCTGTTTCTGCACTACCTAGGGACAGCAGACCAAGCGAAATATGCATTAAAATATACAAAAAATGTGAAAAAAAACATCCGCAATATTATCGATGGTAGCTTGAAAAAATATTCACAAATTTTAATAATTTTTGGCACAAATATTTATGACACATCTGACAATGAAACAATTGTTTAAGTTCCCACCTTATCCACTGTCTGTTTCTGCGCTACCTGCGGAAATCTGACCAAGCAAAATACGCGTTGAAATGAATGAAAAATGCTGATAAATTCTGTCTATCCACATCTGTGGCCCACAACAGCCAGTCGATTAGAAGGTTTGACCATCATAAAGCAGTGTGTCTACCAGATGGCGTTCAGGAATGAATTCAAGAAGCGACTAGAGAAGTCTGGATTAGCCTGGAGCAGAACATCATCGACAGTGCTATCAATGCATGTAGAAATCATCTCCTTGCCTGCGTTTGCACAATGTGCCAACATTTCAAGCAATTTTACTGCAGACAGTTGAAAAAGGAAACATTTAGATGAAATGAGAGCCAATGTGTCAAAAATGTGAACAAAATGAGTTTTTGTGCGTTATTTAGATTATGTAATTATTTTGTTGGTTCTTCATTTTCCAGGTAGTGCAGAAACAGATGTTGGGTGAGGTGGGAAACTAAACTGTTATTTGATGGCTAGTTGTCTCAGGAATATTTGTACCGAAAATTATTAAAATCTGTCAATTCTTGTTCAATTTACAGTCAAAAATGTTCTGATTTTTTTTGAGACACAGTATATAGTGCAGGGTTCCCACACATCCTTGAAACTTGCTGAAGGTTGATGTGAATATTTCCCAGGGCTGGAATAACTGTTGTGCCAATTTTTAGTGCAAAAGGGCAGGGTTATGGTTACTATTGTGCAACCCTGTGTAGCTGACCACACAGAAGTTAGAACATTTAGAGCTTAGACAACATTTTTCTAATTTTATTTATGTAATTAAATGTCTTATATTTAGTGTCGTCTATACACTGTGTTCAGAAAAAAACACATTCTTACGTTTTCTTTTATATGTCTGTGAAAAATGTTTAGATCGCTGCAAAATTTTCAGGGAACGTTCAGGAGGAAACTAGTATTCCATCAGTATAAAAGTTAAGTATTCTTTGCTACCAGTAACGTCATGCTGACATCATGTTTTTGTGTTTGTAGATTATGGGTTTTACCACTGAAGGGAGACATTTGATGAAATGTTAAAACACATAAATTGATCAGTATGATGACTGAACCCAAAAATATGCTAATCCGTCATGCAGTTTTCCATTGTGAACTCTTCATGGTTTATCCTTATGGCCGAGTGTGAATCTTCAACTTTGTTGATGTTGGCTGCACTGCATCACTGCGTGGATGACTACTTGCCCGCTATCAGTCGAATGGCTTGATACTGCCGGACATGTCAATTTCTTTATTTAAAAGTTTCATTTTATCAATATTCAATTCTCCATCCATTGTCCAGAAACATCTTGCACAAACTTGCGGCTCCATAACTCTTGCTGACTCACAAACATTTATCAATGTCTGTCTTCAAAGGTAAAATCCATAATTTAGAAACACGAAAATATGATGTCAGGATGACGTCATCGAAAGCAAAGAATATCTAACTTTTACACTGATGGAATACTAGTTCCTTCCTGAACATTCCCTGAAAATTTTGTGGAGATCTAAACATTTTCCACAAAGATATAAAAGAAAACGTAAGGGTGTGTTTTTTTCTGAATACAGTGTAGAAGGCATGTGTTTGATTTCAGATCAGTTGCTGTTAACCACTAATCCATCATCTACATCTAAACCTGCTGTCAATTCCATCGAAATTAACAAACAGAAATTATGGGATCAACTTGATGAGGTTTATTTGTGCACTTGATTTGTAATCTGATTGATTAATTCTAAATATTTATTAAAATTTATTCTGTTTTGTAACTGATTTTGAATGTTAAATGCTGATTAGTTGATTGTTAATTTCGGTTAAAACTAGACCTAGTTAATGTGCAAGAAAAATGCATGTTTTTTGTCAACTTTACAAGTATAGTTTGTATGTTATTCAGCTAACACTAACAGCTGTCACAAATGAACTGAGACAATAGGTCCATATTATTATTAGTTTGTTTTGTTCGGTCACATTCTCCAGAAAAAGTGATTAAATTGCTTATGACATGCTTGTAATGTCATCTGCTTTATAATGATTTTTGGTGACATGGCTTCAATTGAAAATTTAACGATTAAATTTTTCATGCTTAAAATTCTGTAATCATCAGTTGCATTGTTGATTATTAATTTCTGTAGCTTTAAATTTTTCAGTGTGTTGAGAACAAATGTGTATTTATGCATGTGTCGGATAGTATGTCGTCTAATGGCGCAAGTGCAGCAATTGAAGCTACTTGTTGAACAAGAGCATACTGCATTCCTGCTGGCATGCTTAAGATTGCATCTTGAACTGTTTGTTAAGAGTGGGCAAACATTGACCACATGAGCTCATCATCGGGTGTATGTGTGTCCTGTACATGTGTCAGATGGCGAGTAATCTAATGGCGCAGGTGCAGCAGTTGAAGCTGCTCATTGAACAAGCTCGCCAACAGTCGGACACTAGCCACGACTCAGTCATTGAGATGGTTCGCGCTCAGTTTGAAAAGGAGAAGAACGAGGTCTGTTTGTTTGTGCCTGTTATTTGTTCCGGTTGGATGGGTGATAACATTGTTATTCATATTTCATGGATGTGGTCTTGAAGCCACAAATTTGGTGATGAGATTTAAACCTATGTTCTTGGTCTTTAAGTCTTCCGTCTTGAACTTGGTTTTGATTTCATGCTTTTCATCTTGCCTTTAAGTTTTATCATTACAAGTTAATTTGCATAACGGTGACGCGTGCTGGTTAAACAGCTAAAGGGTGCAGTCATTTTTTGTGCATATATCACTGCTGGCTGCATATCAATTTACAGAGGATGTAGTTTAGGTTCTGTATCGTCAGTCTTTGTCTTGATCTGGTCTTGTGTCTTTGTCTCTGTGGACTTAATCATTGGGTTTTGGTATTGTTTGCATCACTGTTTGATTTAGCAGCACAGATGCTGATGGCACATTTTATGGCGATCAGCTTGCTTTCCGATCAGTTTCGGGACTTGATCTGAGGTCATCTTAATGACTATTTTTCAGTCGCCAATCAGTGGCCATCTGGCGCTCATGCTACGTTCATGATGAAATGATCTCTGCAGTAGCAGTGCCATGGTGACAGCTTCATAAATATTGTCATTTGCTATTCCTGTTTCTATCACTGTTAGTGGTACTGGTTCTGGTGACATGCAGGCGGTGAATGCCGTTCGTATCGAGTCACAGATGCAGTTGGCGCGGACGATCGTCGAGGAGAGACAGTTGAAAGAGATCACGATGCAGCAGGCACTGGCGCAGGCTCGTGCCGAGCTGCAAGAGAAGTTTGTCGGCTCAGTGATCGTCAATGACAAGAATGCGTACTCGGTCTGGTCCGCCGTGCCGGGGAACGTTGGCTCTGACCACCCGGCAGCAGTGAATGTCATTGATGAGATGATTGATGACCACCGCACTGCAGCAGAACTTGAACATGATGCTGACTCGTCGGTCAACAAGTGATGTCAGCAGTGTCGACTAAAAGCAGTATGGAGGCAGAAAGACATTTTTTTCCAGACACAGAATATTTTGGTCAGAGAAGGTTGTAGACGATCAAAATTTCTGTTTTTCTCCAAAGTGGGAGATTTTCAGCCCCAAATTTTGTATTTTTGGAAAGAAAATTTTCAGACGCAAAAATTTTTCAGACAGCCTTGAATTCGGGGAAGAGCAATTGCCCCCTTATTTCGCCTCCCGGTCAGGTCACCGCTGTGAGTGATATCATTGTACTCTGCCTTTCTGACAGGCGCAGCTTAAACAGTGAGTTGTCACTTCATTAGATGCACTGCATTTCAGCAGCCCCATTTTTTGGCGGCATACAACTGTTTCTGCTGAATCTGTTTCGTATTATTGTTACTTATTTGCATTTGTGTTTCACAAGGTATTGTAGTGATGCAGGTAAGGTGTGGTGGGATATAATAATCGCATTATTGCTAATTTTCCGCAGAGTTTGCTGGTGAAAGAACTTCTACAATTGTTTAATATTTGGTGAACATATGCACAAACGTTTGGTATAGCACGTTTTTATGGTTCACAGTGTGTTTCAGCTAAGGTCAGCTTGGATTTCGTGTCGTCTATTTTTAGCCAGAAGTAATGACACATACTGGCAGCAACTTTGCAGGTGCAGAAAGGTTATGGACTAAAGTTGTAGGCTTACTTTTTTGGCCCACCATGTATATGCAGTGACATTTATCTGGATCGCTAATAGACGTCATGTCCGTAGTCACCTTGACAGTGTGTAGATATAAATTTTAATAAAGACTGTTTCTTGGTGAATGGTGAATGATCACTGGGCTGACTAGGGCTTCCACTCCAAAGCTTTTAGTTAGTCTTTGCAGTGACTAATTGCATTAATTTTTTTCAGTTGACTATATTGGAATATAATTATTATGTCCATTAAAGACGAATATTATGTAAATACTGACATATTTGTGTCCATTTGTCTGGTTGTTTCTTTTTTTCTTTTTTTATTTTTGGAAAGTACGGTGAATAAGTATTAAAAAGGAGGCAAATCTGCTGCTTTCATTGAACGTACAAAAGCTAAAAGTGTTTTAGCTACAGGGGGCTTTGCCCCCTTGACCTGGGGCTCTGACAGTGGACCCCGCTACATTTTTGTTGATGCAGCAAATGAATAAGGTCCACATATGGCCCACTGTCCACACACAAAAAAAATTATTGCCCCCTGTGCCCTGGCCCTGGCCTTTGTCCTGGGTTGTCAGATTCCTAGCACCACCCATGCTCCACTCGCATTTCCCCTTCTGTTTTCTATTCTCCTGCCCCCTCCCTTTTTTCCCTTTTTGCCCTGTTTCTCTTTTCTTCCCCTTAGAAGTTGGATCCCTATATTTCCGCTAGAGTGTTTATTGGAGTGCTGCAAGCTCTCCCAGTGGAGTCTGGTGCATATAGCCTTAAAATATGAGACGGTGGCAACAGTTTTAATTCTTTTATGGTGTACCTAATATCTATTTTTTAAGAAAAGAAATTGTGCTCAGCCATTTTCGAGTCCTTCCCCCTTTTGTCTCCTTTGTCTAAACCAATGCTCGGCGGTGCTTGAGACTGTGCGGCGTCTCGTTTTTGGCGCCTAGTGCCTGCCGCCATCTATAATGTCTGGGGTGAAGGAGAAGAAATTTGTTCGACTCCCAAATTTTGTATTTTTGGACGTCAGTTTTCCGACAGCCAAAAATTTAAGCCCTGCCCCTACTGAAGCCAGGAACAATCAAGCCACGGGACGAAGGGGGGCTCAGTGGCGTAGCCAGGGGGCAGGCCTCGCAATCGCTAGACAAGACATAAGCATTCGTTTATACTGCACTAAATGTGCCACTTTGGTCACAGTTCTCAGGAGAATAATTAACAAGTCTCGGCCTCCGCCCCTAAGCTAGGAGCCATGCAGACCCCGGATGGTAGGGGTTAGGATATAGCGCCCCGACGCATCACCGGGCACCCAGTCCCGAGAAACCGAGGACCAAGATGAAACACGTGAGACGAGCAGACGGGAGGAGCCGCAGAACTTTACAATTATTATATCATTCATGTAAAGGTATAATGCATCAAATTTGATTTCGGCTCGAGGCTCCCCAGACTACGCTGAGGGAGTTAACAGTGTCCCGCATACCCTAGTTCCCACCTCCATATCTGCAGTCCTACGTACTCCTAAAGGGAGAGAGGAGAGGGAAAACGGAGAAAGGAATAGGATGGGTAAGGAGAGGAAAAGGGGAGTGAAAGATCGAGAGATGAGGCCACCCCGGCCAATTCACATTGCTGGCTATGCCACGTGGGATCTCCGCCTTCAAACCCCCGTTAGGCTCACGCTCCGCGCTCGTCGTGGTGTGCCCCCACCTTCCGAGGTCCGAGTCCGAGTGGGAGACTTGCAGAAGTTGCAGTGCACAGTTGTCACTGTGGTGCATCTGCGGCTCGCAACAAGTAACAAGAACATGTTCGGCGGCAGGCAAGTGGCGACACAGCGGGGCGGGATACCAGCGTTCTATAGAAACGGCCCAGAATTCATTGCGCACATAGTTGTCTTTAGCAACATGGCGGAGAAAATGTTGCCTAACTGTGATCAAAAGCAAGACGACGGTTCCGAGAAAGTGAAGATTATATGTTTAGGGGACAGCGCAGTAGGAAAATCCAAGTAAGTCGTGGAGTTTTTAGTCTTGCTCGTCACGCTAACTGTTGCATACGATCGTTCACCGGCTAGCCTACGGTGTTAGCTGACTTCTATATAAAGTTCTAAACAACGCAAGAGCACCATAGAAATGTCACATTGCATGCACTGCAAGTTACTTATGTTCATGTGTAACATCATGCAGTAAAAACGAAGATGGCTCAGTGGAGACATAATGTGCTGCCATCCGTCTGACTATGCACTGAGCTGCTCAACCCTGTAACCCTAACTCGGACGTTTGAGTTGTTGAGCCAAAAATTGGCACACCCGTTAGGCTGCATTCACATAAACACGAGTACGAGTCCGGCACTATACGGGTTCCCGTATACGAGTTCCGGCAAACACGAGTTTGCATGTATTTCAATGGCGGCTGTTCACAAACTGACGAGTATGGGTTACCTGTAAATTTCACTCGTAAGAGTAGTTTCTGTGCAGGTCATGTTTTTATCCAAACCGTGCGAAGTAAACTACCCGTAAATAACAATAATATAATGTACAAAAGCTATGGCGCATATTTGTAAAATTGTTTATCGTTGGAGGTGCGCGGTTAGTAAAATTATTAGTGATGTGATGAAATATTGTTTTAATGGCGAAGCACTTCTTTGATTCGATTTGATTCAATATGGCCAAGATGCATACAAGTGACTCGTACAAGTGACCATGAATGTTTCACTCATACGAGTAAAGCTTCTACGAGCTGTAAACGGAAACCTGGACTTGTACTCGTACTTCTACTTGTGTCTGTGTGAACGCAGCCTTACTCTTGCCAAGGGGAATGCTTACACCGATTTTGGTTTTACGTTTTTTAGTTTTTTTAGTTATGAGCCCATATGGGACAGACAGGGGTAAAGACAGCAGATGGATGGACAGATGTAAGCCATTCTCATTGTATAGCAGATGACAGAATTTTAATAATGTAGTGGAGGGGCCAATGTAACAAATTGGGGGTCCCATAGAATTTGCATGTTAATTTTTAACCATGATCATATCTGTGTTCTTACCATTGCTAGGAAATAGAAAAATGATGTCGCCATTTTTTCTGTCAAACTAGCGTTGAAGTTGGATGGTCATCTTTGGTAAAAATCCCACATTACAATAACCTCTATCTAATGATCTGTTGATATCTTAGTCACAGTGCAATATAGCAACATGATGTCAATGGCCCGCTTATATGCGACTCCAATGGTCACGTGATGGATGACTTCACGTGACCCTAAAGGTCAAGGCCATGACCTTGAAAACTTTAAAAGGCAATATCTTGCCGTATCAATCAGACACGCGTCGACACCAAACCAGCGCTGTATACAATAATATCACTTAAATCACACTTAGCTTGCACTGTTAGCGTTTATCAATCGCACCATGAAAGTCCCTGGAGGACTTGTCGGCATTACACGGAATGCCAGTGCTCGGGAGCGATTCTTCCTGACAGCTCCGGAGCTGAGTAGGCTTGCTGAAGAAGCACATGTGATGGCTGGCTCTCTAAAAGCTCCAGAGAATAAACACCATGACCTGTCGCTGGCTGTCTGGACAAGGCAAGAAGAGAAC
>Ga0056128_1012147_pt1 | contig 10550 bp, 7 predicted proteins | sample WorMetLIZISLAND2_FD_71113 | JGI IMG/M metagenome (GOLD analysis project Ga0056128, IMG submission 71113) | Marine gutless worms symbiont microbial communities from Max Planck institute for Marine Microbiology, Germany - Olavius geniculatus... ... | reverse complement strand
TGGAAGATGAATCCAGTGGGCAGCCGGCGATTGCTTTAAAGGAAGGATAATTTAATGATAATTTATAAACAATATAAATTGCTGTTTGTCAAAACGTCACTGTGACGTCATCGGCAGTAATGTGTAACCAGTTTTTAAAAATTAAATAGCATTTTTAGCATGACCATTTTTGAATGCCGAAAAATCGGTAGGCGGTCATGTTAAAAAGTCTATAACTTCGTCATTTTTTAACAGAATCAAATTTTATTTGGCAGTTAGATGTAACAGGTTTCAACAAATAAACGTGTAAAATTCCAAATTAAAATTCCAAGCGGTTGCTGAGAAAACAGCGAAAAACTTTAGGGGGCTACTTTTTTTTGCCGCACTCTGTACAGCTCATCAAAGGTATCTCAAGAGTTTTCACACTAAAAGCACAGTATTTTTTTTTAAAATGCTGACTCTCAAAAAATCATTGCTATACCCCATATCAGCTAAAAAGCGATACTTTCGTTATCATTTAAAATTAACATAGAAGCCACATGCTTTTAATGATTAATGGCACTGAATAGCCTACATGTATATTGTGCTGGCAAGCTGTTTAGAAACTACTCACTCACTAACCAAGTGCACTGCACGCATTAGACGAATGATGTTAGAAACTAACTCTGACTAGAGCCGCCGTCCGTACTGGCTGGACTATGCTGCAACTGACTGGCTGCCGATCTCGCAGCATACATATTGGCTTCCTCCTGTGCCTTCGCTATGTTCTTCTTGTAGCGAATCCGCTTGTTTCCGAACCAGTTGTTCACCTTCACCGACAAACCAAACAAAATAAGAACCCTGGTATAATAAATGACGAACAAATAATTCAAGAATGAAATGCCACAGGAATACAACTCACAATTCAAAATAACAAACCAGACTCAATAAACCCCGAGTTCTCATGTACAGCATAAATTTGACGGCAAGAGAGAAATGATATGTGCATCTGTGTTATGAGCGAGATGATAGATCAATTATGACAGATATAATTATGAAAAAGTGTAAAGTCTGTAACTATATCCAACCACAAAACGCATTTTTAGGTGCAAAAGCAGCTAGACTGCTTTAGCGCATCTTAGCCCTCGCAATTCTGTCGGTCCGTCTGTCTGTCCGTAACTCAGGTGGATCAGTAAAAAATTGCGTAAGCTAGAATCACCAAATCTTCACCGTTGGCTGCCTGGAAAATGCTAGTTTCATGAACCGTTAAGCTTTGCCATAAATTCAAAGGGGGTCACCCCAAACGAAGGTGCTAAATGAGAGGGGGTGGGCTACACCAGGCCATCAACCCAGCCAATTTAGGCAGACCTGTGGATCAAGCCGATTGGCTTGGCCCAGAACAAAGGCTGGCAGCCATCTGGCATAAATGCTACTGAATCCAGTGAACTCTCGCAAAAATTGTGCCATGACAGTGCAATAAACACTGCGACATTTGTAACAAAATATCGTATTGCATGAAAGCAGTGAACCTGAGAAACAGTGATGCCACACTTGCGAGCCAGCTCCTCCTTGGCCTCCTCACTCGGATATGGATTACTGAGATGCGAATAGAAATATTCATTAAGCACCTCGGTCGCCGTTTTGCTGAAGTTACGACGCTTGCGCCTGTCCATTTTACACCATTTACTTGATCATCAATATGACCAATGACATCAAAGTAAAGTAAAGAAATGAATCATTACAAAACAGCTTGGTAAAACTAACTTATTGAAAAAAACAATGAGCACTGAGTGAGTACTATTGCAGATTAGATAAAGAGTTTCACTAAGCAAAGTAGGATCAACATCTGCATTCTGCACCATCAACCATAAGTGTTGCTACAATACAATAAAATAAGAGTTTTGATGATCCTAATAATGACATTGAAAATGTAAATAAACATATTCCAGCCACAAACAAAGTTGAAAATTGCAGAGAATGGCATCGTGACCAGAGGCAGGTGAAAGGGCAATAATGCTAGATAAATTTTGGGCTGTGCAACAATTTTCTTACTGTCTGCAAAATTTTTATCAAATAATGCAAAATTTGCCTTTAAAACCATTGTTTTGGATAAATTTAGAGGCAAAATTAAAATTCTGAGCACCTACAATCTGTCTGAAAATTGCAGATGTCTGTCAGAATTCTGTCAAACATCTGGAATGCCTGTCGAAAAATTGGAACTTCCAGGCCAGTGGCCAGCCTACTTTTTTTACCCATGACACCGCTAATCTGCTATTCATAAATACTAAAAACACACCAATTTTTACATGCGAGAGCTAGCATAGCTATAGCATGTATTAGCTATGGTAATTCTCCCTTTGTGTCTTGGTGTCCGTCACGTCCTGGTACCGTTCCAAGACCAGGTGAAATAGAGACTTCGAGTTTTCACCATATGGTAGCTTAGAGTCTCTAGTATTTTGTGACAAAATTTCATGCCGCTGGGTGAAGGGGGTCCCCACGAACGAGGGGACGAAAGAAAAGCACCCATTAAAAAGGTGTTATTTTACCGTTATTGGCCGTGTAATGTGAAAATGGTTGCAGAGAGGCACAGACATGCTGCTTATCATAAAAAGCAGTGGCGACAAAGCTTCTTAAGAATGTCAACATCTATGACCTTGAATGACCTTGAACCACCAAAATAGTGGGTTTTAGTCAATTTTTTTTTGATTTCGGGCTGTGACACGCATTTCAAAAGTGAATTGCGCCAAAATGGCTGGAGATAGACCAAGACAGCCTGCACACGAAATTTTAGCATTGTATGTAGATTTTAGCAATCCAAGCCCGGACCCTCTAAGTTCAAGGAAATCTGCACACACGGGTGTCAAATAGGGGTACCCCTTAAAAAATGGTAATTTATCCGCTGTTGGTTTGTCCAGCGTGAAAATGGTTGCAGATAGGCACAGAGATGCTGCTTATGATAACAAGCACTAGCGATGATCTTTTTAGGAATGTCAACACTGATGACCTTAAACCCTAAAAATAAAGGTTTTTGCAATTTTTTGGCGATGTTTGGCTGCAAAAGAGTCAATTGCGATGAAATGGACAAATACATACCAAGATTACCTGTGAACAGGAACGGCTATAGGCTCTTATGGCATCTCATGAGCATTAGCTCAGATTTCTTGTTAAAATTACCTGTCCAGCAATTTCTCAGTTCTCGCATAAGACACTCAGAATGACGAAACAAAAAAAGTCACACAAAGAAACTGTTGCTAACCTGGCATCGAGAAACTTTGATCGCAGAACAAGCACGGCTTCACAGGTGCTCTGTTTCAGCTGCAGCTCGATTGCTGTGAACTTGCGTCGTACGATGCTCACCATTCGGTCAATTTCCTTCGGAGCCACAGGGCGCGTTCTGCTCTGCTCTCTCAGTAGATTTACCACATGCGTTGTGAACTCATTGCACGCCTGCAAACATCATCAGAACATGTTGCAAAATAAAAAAAGATAAACGAACAACAGGTCTAAATGAAAGTGAATATGAAAGCCAAACACAGTTAAATTCTTACCATCAGCAAACTTGCAAATTAACTGACTGGCTGTTTCAACTAACAGCACATCAACACGAGAAGCTACAGTGCATTTTGCGAAATAATAATATGAGTAAAAACTGACTTGGTTAATAGACCCTAAATACAATTAAAAAGCGAGATTAATTCAGAGTTGAACGTTTATGTGCTATGGAGACTAGTAATGGTTACACTAATGAATAATCAAAAATATCGTAATACACCGCAATATTTATGATAATAACGCAATATTTTCTACGGATTATTCACTACACTGCGTGACTGGAAAGAAATATTACAAATGGGGTGCAATAACAGTGTCATAATTTAACTACAGTCATCTAAAGACGATTTTATAATCTAAATCAGTATAATGCCTTGCTCAATGTTCAGTGTTCACATCTTGTTCCTATGCTTGTATATGATTTACATACTTATTATTTTAAAAAATCGATATCGCAATATTTTACAAAATATCATATCGATGACGTATCAAAATTGAAGTCCTGATATAAAGCCATCACTAAGTAACACGTCTGCCAAAAACCTTGGAAAAAGTGCACAAGCTGAATACATGTAAAAGATAGAAAAAATGATGAAATTTCACAAAAAAAGTATTCCACATCACACTTTAGTTTTCAGTGTAAGTTCTGAAGTCCAGCATGCCAATCAATCAATGCATTCAACTGCATCTCTAACATTTAATAGCACAGCACACATCCTTCAACTTGTGCTGGTTGGGTGGCGTGAAATGTATCTGGCCCATAAAACTTTCACTTCAAAAACACTTGGTTAAAGAGAATAATTAAGAGAAACTGACCAACCAAATTTACCCGGAAAATGGCTGCAAAAATATGTGTGTTTCAAATCAAATCAAGCAAAAACCAGCTCACCCAAGTTTGCCTAAAATGGCCACCCGAAACGTGTGTGCATAACAAAATGGCGACCACTACCTGTTCGTACTTCTCATACTCTGCGTGGTAGACCTGGCGTATCTGTGCCAGCTTTGCTCTGTAGTCCGAGTGTTCAATGGCATTCTCGGGGGAATCATGCTGGCCGGCTGACATGGCCTGTGAGGCTGCACTGATAGCACTGCCTCCATTCTCAGGCCCGGTCACACCCTCCGCTATCAACATGTTATCCAGCCGTAGCAGCTGTGGGTCGGCCGTGTCGTCCTCCTGCAGGCCCCGGATGCTCAACCCTACCAGACATCAACTCAGCCGTAGAATCAACCAAACAATATGAAATTCTTTTTATGGTAGTCTAAATAATACAAACTACAACTAGGTCCACCAGAGACACATTGGATGCAGCCCAGTCCAGAAAACAGTCAGGAGAAGAATCCTGTAAACAGGTGGGCTTTGAGTCACTGACAAACAGTGGATAACATTTCATCATCTGGCAGGTTGTTCCAGGTTTGTGGGCTGCCAACAGGGAAAGCCCAGTTGGCAACAGTTGTCAACTAGACTTGAAGAGATACCAGATGGCTGGTTAAAGCAGAACAAAAAGCTCAGCTGCTCTTGCAGAACAGCAGGATGAATAACGGCATGCTGGCATAAACATGCATCAATTCGACAGACAATAGACAGCGAGGACAGCCGTTTTAAGGCTAAGAACACACTAAAATCATTTCCAGCATTCGCCCTCCTTAAACACAACTGCATACAGATCGGCAGTGTTGCTGGCAGATACTAGCAAAGTAAAACTTGGTAACAAAATCTCCAAAAATCTGAGGACCGAGGTGCACTGTACCAAATCAGCACCATTTGTACTGCTTACCTGTCTTTTCTTTGATTTCACACAGAACCTGAAACAATGCCGGACGCATGCGATGACAGTTCAGAGTGTGCTTTCTGCAACATCACAGCAACAATTCATGTAGTGTACGATGCAGAGTGCATAAATAAGTTGTTCTATAAAGCTGCTGCATATCTTTCATTATGGCCCGAGATGGTCATAAAATACATGGCACAACTTTGTTATTACCGGTACCATAAATAATAAGCAATATTTACAAAACAAACACAAAAACAACAGATTTGTGGCTACTGCCAAGATGCTATAGTACAGCAAAAGGCACAGCTTATTATTGGCATAAAGACTAAAAAATGCACAGACACATACCAGATGTCAAAATAAAAATAGCTATGAGCACAAATAAACACCACCCTAGTGACTCTACACACAAAAAACTATGACTGCATGAATCAGAAAATAATCACCATATTGCACTGTATCCTCCTAAGAAAAACAAAAATGTTAACAGAAATGTTGTAATGTAAATAGACAAAAGTTATCAAATGATATCTAGGGATGTGGACAATACAAGTGATGTGAACATACATATGCCATCATGATACAATAATGTATACTGCAGCAGCAATATACACTGTCCCAAAAAAGCATCCCCGACATTTTCGACTGTAACTTCAGTAACAATTATCAGATATTGATAATTTTTGGTGCAAGTATTCCTGACACAACTTGTCATCAAACGACTGTTCAGTTTCCCACCTCACCCAATGTATGCTTCTGCACTACCTGGAGAAATCAGATCAGGTGAACTATGTGTTGAAATAACCAGAAAAGCTGAAAAACATCCCCGACAATATCGATCGTAACTTGAACAAAGATTAGCACATTCTAATCACATTTGGCAGAAAAACTTCTGACACAACTGGTTATTAAATAAGTGTTTTAGTTTTCACCTCACCCAACGTCTGCTTTTGCACTACCTGGGGAAAGCAGACCGAGCATGATACACGTTAAAATGAATGAAAAAACTTCAATAAATTCCATCTATCCTAATCTGTGGGCCCAAACAGCAGATCTATTACAAAGTTTAACTGTCATGCAACAGTGTGTCTACCAGATGAAATTTAAGAATGTTTGTGAAGTCAAGAAGCGACTGGTACAGCCTGGATTGGTCTGGAGCAAAACATTATCGATACTGTCAGTGAATGGAGAAAGCATCTCCTTGCCTGTGTTCGCATAGTGGGCCAACAGCAACACTTTAAGCAATTTTACTGAAAACAGTTGAAAAATGGACAACTAGATAAATTGTCAGCCAAAGTGTCAGAAATGTGAACAGAATGGGTTTTTATGCGTTATGTTAATTAAGCAATGATATCGCATTGGATAAAAAATGATATTTTGCTGGTTGTGTTTTCCCCAGGTAGTGCAGAAACAAACGTTGGTTGAGATGGAAAACTGAGTGGTCATTTGATACCAACTTGTGTCAGGAATATTCGTACCAAAAACTAGAAATACGTTCTGTAGAACGAGGTATCTGTCCCATTGCCATGCTATATAGCCTAGCAGCTGCGTTTCAGCGTTTGACGCTCTTGTGAGCCTGCAGCCAATTTTGTCTGAATATAAACGGTTGGTTGCCATGACAACAGGGGTCTTAGAGGAGAAATTTACATGATAAGATTGCATAGCCCAGGCCTGAAAATAGAGAATAGGTGAAAACAGCATGCAATTATCTTTTGCGGGAGCCGAGTTATAGTCAATTTTGTCCCAAAATTCGTTGCCATAGCAACGGGGGTCAGCAGGGGAACAACTTAAATGACACTGTCGGATAGCGCAGGCCCGAAAATAGGGGAGTAGGTGCAAACAGGGAGCAAATAGGGGAAGGAGTTATCAGATTTTTATCCCAAACGAATTCGATCTTACTTTTCGGGCCCCAAATCACTGTGCAAAATTTCATCAAAATCAAATCAAAATTGCAGCCATAGGAGTGTTTACAGACACTGACTGAATAACAGTGTGACATAAGTGATTTTATAATCTGTCCCATGCTAGGCTATAGCAATGGGACAGATTGGTTTTTAAGTTACAGTCGAAAAAGTCGGGGATGCTTTTTTTGGGACACAGTGTATACTGCTATCGGCTTTTAGTTTTAACTGGTCAACTTATCCAGAATTCCAGATTTACTCCAAGCTCTAACAAGTCCCTACAAAAAACTTTTCTGAGGTGCATCAATTTATGAAACACACATACAACATGTGAAATATACAGTATATGAATTTACCTAGCCTGTGCCTCATCAAGGCTCTGATCAGTGATAGCAACAATCTGCTGCAAAATGTCTCCGATATCTTGCTTCCTTGTGTCCATATCTCCATTAGTTCCATCAGCATGAAATGCTCCGTAACCATGCATTCCCATTCCACCAACCATCCCAGCACCGTAGTGGTTGGTGTAAGGACCACGGCTATCCATAGTGTAGGTAATCGGATCTCAACAGCCACAAAATGACAAAGTTACATGTAAAGATGAAGCTGGCGTTTGTCATATGCGAACAGCTCAAAGATTCATACTGCAATGCACACACAACAACCAGTTATGAGCTACAACATCTTAACATTCATCAGCATTTAACCATGGATGTTATTTTCCGTCTGCGCAGATGAACAAGTAAGCCAACCTGACGCTATTTTCTGTCCGCCATGGTCGGTCAGAAAGTAAAACTGCATGAATACTATTTTCAGTCAACAGGCGACTTAACTTTTTGACTTAGACTTTCGCTGAGCCTAAACTTCGGTCTAAGTACCTACTTAAATTAAAAAGTGAAGTGATTTCGCTGAGCGAAAACATGGCGACTAACACGGATGGTTTAGTAAATTCAAACAGTCTGGTACCAAAAATAAACACCATAATGGCTATACAGTGACATAAGACGTTACGTAATTACGTCATTTGCGTCCGCGGCGCAATTAAATAAGCAAGGCCAAGCGTAACTGGTTGATTTATTTCCTGTTAGTTTACCGGTTTTCCACCATGTTTAATCATTTACTTGAACTTTGGTCTAAGTACAGACTTTAGCGTTCAGCTTTAGCTTTGGCTCAGCGAAAAGGCTTAGCGAAAGTCTAAGTGAAAAAGTGAAGTCGCCCAGTGTACATAGAAACAGTCCCACCTATAGTCCCTGTAGGCTCATATCAGCGGTCTATGAAGCCACTGGCACATTAATTAGTGATACATTTGCGGTTCTGATGCACATTACTAAATATTAAGAATTATGTCATTTAGTAAACATCAAAGCACCTGCATGCATTTTAAAGGCAATATGTTTGTCAGTAAATCAATGAGGATGAAGCATAGCACCAAATGTGCTGTTATTTATTTAGGTGGACATGCGTGCATGCAGTTTCATACATGGCAAATGGAAAATAGCGTCAGATTTGCTTACATTTCCATCTGTGCAGACATAAAATGGTGAAAAGTTATCAACCTGTCAACAAATTTTAATGATTGAAAAAGCATTTCTAGAAGTCTTATAACTATATATCTGTAATAAAATTGTTGGGTCTTTTGTTATTTTTCTGTTGTGAGGGATTTTTTTACAGTAAAATAGCAAAAATTGGTGTAGACATGGCATTATGCCTTTCGATGGCCAATGCGACGTCATGTATAATTTTAACGAAATTCTGTTTGATGTAAAGTATGAAACGTACCTTTTTGCAGTCATTGATTTCATTGTTTTAACTTAGCATTGTTTGAGTTTTTATACAAGCAAAACAGGATATATGAACATCAACATTTAAACCAGGAAAACATTGAATACACAATAACGTAATGTATTTACAAGTTCGAGCTACGGCTTGTTTACATTTGTGCATTCAATGAGATGTCAGCAATTAAATGTGAAATATACAACCAGGTAACATAGCTAACACTAACCCTAACCCTAAAACCTAAACCTAAACTTAAGCCTAACCACAACCCTAACCAAAATTCTTGCTGATGAGAGATTTAATGTGCCCCGGTGTAAGGATGTTAAGTTCGTTTTTTTCCAAATTCGAATTTCGACCGCTAAAATTCTGATTAAATTTGAACTTCGTTTATATATTTGTGGAAAAGATTAAGCAATTTGCATTTGATGTCTGCACTATAGGGCGAGATGAAGATAACAGCATGCACGACACACGCCGGGAAGCAGTCTATCAACAGTGCAATCAGCCAGGACATCAAGCCATGTCGCGCTCTATTGCCGTTGATTGATGTCTCCTGTGTGTCTGGGCCACCAAGATTTGTCACTTTGATAGCTTGCATCGGTATACAACATGCACCAGGGGCGCAGTGCAAGACGGAAAGTAATTGAATGCCACGGCGGTATGCAGGGAGGAGAAGGGAGGGGAGGGGTAAGCAAACACACGGCGGGCATCGCTTAAATTGACGGCCGGCAGAGAACAAAAAAATAGTCACACAGTGCATCTCTGAAGTAACAGCGCTCCACTTTCAAGGCAAAACTGTCTGCGCCTAATTAGTGATACTTGGCTTCGAATATCAAACAGCTGAAAAACGAATACGAATTCGAACTTGAAATTTGAAGTTTGCAAATCCGAACTTCGTTTAACGTTAGCAAAAATTAATAAAAACCCACAAATTTTGCTTTAAATATCGACTATTAAGACGAAAAAGTATGCAAAAAAGTACTTTAGAACGCAATGATCCGAGGACAGGTTGATTACTGTTGGCCCGAAAAATAACACAGAGCGTATTTAACTACAAGCAAATGAAGAACAACATTAAGCATTGTTTTCACAACTACTGTAAGTGTACTACTAACATGTTTTAATATTGTTCTGCAATACTGTTACGTGCATGACGTTCTGCACTGGAGTTTTACCAATATTTACCTTACAGACATTCTTTTACAGACAAAAGTAGTATATAGCACTGCACATCCTACACGTCTACAGTGATAGCGTCATTAGACACCAAATAAAAACCAACGACCGTAAATATTAGCACATTAACAAAGTGTTTTATATACCGTATGATAACATCACTATTATTGACAAAAGAATAACTTAAGTAAAACAAAAACCAAAATTAAAACAATGATGAAATATACAAACAAAATGGTGGTCGAATACTGGTAAAAATAAGTATGTAAATTCGAAGTCAAACGGCCTGAAGCAATCATGGTTCCAAACTTCCAACCATGATTATCTTTTAATCATGCTTCCAACGCAAGTTACGCAAGTTACGCAACGCAAAGGCCTGTCGAGAGAGTGGTGTAGGGGGGTTAGCTACCCC
>Ga0056128_1012146_pt1 | contig 10550 bp, 9 predicted proteins | sample WorMetLIZISLAND2_FD_71113 | JGI IMG/M metagenome (GOLD analysis project Ga0056128, IMG submission 71113) | Marine gutless worms symbiont microbial communities from Max Planck institute for Marine Microbiology, Germany - Olavius geniculatus... ... | reverse complement strand
GGCCCATTACACACAAACGATTAAAAATACAACACGTAGTCAACATCATTTTGTTTATTTTAACCGCATTTATTTTACATTTCACTTATTTTGTTCATAACTATATAAAGGCGAACGCTATGTCTAACGTAGTTAAGCCTATGATACAAAAGTCAGCAACAGTAAAAAGACTTACAGACTTTATAGAATAAATTATTATTTGCTATAAAGTCTATAAGTCATTTTTTCCTCTAATATTGACACGTTGGCCGGTCCACAAGTCCGCAGGTCCACATTATACCCGTGCCCGATTTCGCGTCGATTTCGCTGCCTGAAGTACCACAAACGAAATTTATACATATTACGGCACTATGTGAGAATTATACAGTAATGAAAAATCGAAATAATTACTGCATGCATGCTTGATGCTGTTGTACGACAGCTAATGAGTTGTCGTACGTTTTGTCGTAACTTTGTCGTAACTTTTGTGGTAACTTTGTTGTACGACTTTTTGAAAATCGCATTTTATCGTACATTTGTCGTAAACCTTCTGTATGTCGTAACATTGTCGTATATTTGTCGTACGACATTTTGTAAATTAGGCTCCTGGCCTCACAAAGGTCTGGCCTTTGCCTCAAAGACCACTGGTCTTGGCCTTGAAAATGCTAACCTCCAACCCATCCCTGGTTTTCCAAGCCATGGATTTTTAAGCCGAGCCATGAAATCGGCCTGTTTCCGTGAAATTTTGACATTTCCGGAAAAATTTTGTAGTATCAATCAGCAAAACTCCACCACAACACAACAATATCCGACTAACGAAGTATAACCAATAATTACTAAACATCTGATATGCAGACTGACCGATAAGACATTTTCGTACTTTAAGTAATCAAAATGTCACCAGTTTACTTCAGAAATGTCAGCTCAGTACCTGGACATGTTCTAAGTGGTCAATTCTGGTTTCTCCATTGCGACATCCACTAACAGTCAACTGACTTTCAACCGTCTCTCCTGCGTATATCTCACTGCATGCAAATGAATAAACACTGAATATTCATAACTGCTCATCAACATAATCTGTGCTAACTTATGCTTAGCATCTTTAAAACACAATATATCATTCACAATTACAGCTTTACAACTGCACGATAACAATATGTGAAATTGCGTCGGTAGATTAAAGAAGACATGGTAGATGTAACAACTGCTAATACACAGACTGTAATGGTTGATAGTAAGATTATGGAACAATAGCACTGAACAAAATGGATAAACAAAATCTGTTTAACCAGAAGAAATTGAAGCACAGAGTTGTAGAAATATCAAAAATAGCAGTAGCAGTTTTTGTAAAAGTTGAAACTTGAAAGTTAAAGTAATCCATAACTTATCACAGAATAATCCATCTCAGAACTATTGGACTATACATTCCGCCACATGACACAGGTGAACAGGCCAAACCCCAGCCAAACAGGCCCTCGATTTACCTACCCCAGAGAGATGAAAGGCTGAGTTGACCTTGGCATGCGTTGGCTATATACTGAGATGGTTTACCTGTCTGCAGACAGTCACCCACTCAAGCAGCCACCACTTGATAGCCACTTGACCGAGAGTCAAAACAAAGACCTCTCGATAGTAAGTCTGACACCCTACCATTATGACAGCAAACAACCTAATCACTTATAACAGCAGCAGTAGTAGTAGTATTAGTATCCTAGTAGTAGTATCTTACACAGATGTTCCAGAGCTAGTCATAGAACACACGTGTTGATCCTGTACAGTGACCCAGCCCTGAGTTGCCTCCACCATGTATCCAGTCCCTTGTAGTAGTAATAGTAGTAGTAGTTAGTAGTAGTAACATACTAGTAGTGTTATCTTACACAGATGTTCCAGAGCTGGTGACATGACATGAATGTTGCTCTTGGACTCTGATCCAGGCCTGTGCTGCCTCCACCATTCGTCCGCAGTCCAGCGCTCCGAAGCCGAATCTATGATTGACGTGATAACCACCCCCATTCACTGTCCAGCCATCCTCCTCGTCGTTAGGGATACGAGCCGTCTCCACGACGATATTCTGAACATCCCTCCACGTCAGGTTACGACTATCAGCACAAATACACAGACAGATCTATGGATAGATGGATGGACAGAGAAAACAGTTAAGGAAAACTTTAGGAGCTACATTATTTTGCCGCACCCCGTAGACAGATAGATGGACAGAGACAAAGGCAGACAGACAGATGCAAGCCATATCCATGACAACGTTTTTATGTCCCACCATGTAAGGTTACAAGTAATAACACAAGTAGACGGATACACAGACAGACAAAGACAGAGATATAAACAGAGAAAGAGACAGACGAAAAGATGGAAGACTTATTACATGCTACCACGTTAACACCATGCTATCAGGTTACCACAAACAACAGAGAAAGAGATAGACTGATCTAGATGTAAAGATGGATGAATAAATGCACACGTACTGTACTCTATTCCAACAGACGCTATTCCAATAGCCAAAGTGATGGCCGAGCGACTGACGTCCTCGGCCATAGCTTCACAGATCACCAGTCGACCAACTAGCTCCTCAGGCCTACTAAGTAGACCGTCACAGGCAGCCCTTGGCAATTTTTGTAGTCACATGCACCGCCGTTGAACTTACAGCCAATATTGTACCCTAATTTATGGTGTACATTATTGTCACATAAATCTGTGAAAAATGCTAACCCTAACCTGATCCCTAACCTTAACCCTAACTCTAATCTTAACCGTAATTGTAAGTGAAAACCGTAATTTTAATATTAAGCACAAAACCGTACTACATTACACCAAAATTGTCGCCCCATAGTGAATGTAAAGTGTAATGATGCATCTGTCGATGTAAAATTTTTTTTTAGTCGGAATATCATTTGTCGAAATAGCGTCTGAAACCAAATGCACAACTGACAGCAAGAAGAACGGACGGACAGATGAACAGAGATAAACTGATATTTACCGAAAGATTAATCAATTGCTAAAATGGCTGCAATCAAACAGCACCCTTGCCTACTATGGAATCGGCTGATTAATGGATCAATCCATATACTCATTCATTCACTAATACACAGAAGCTACGTACTTTGCCTCCAGCACAAGAGCTATGCATCCAGCAGCCAATGGAGCAGCAGATGATGTGCCTTGAAACTCCAGAGTACAATCGTCATGAAGATCTGTCGTAACCTGCACAACATGGCAGCCGAATAATATACAGTGAAACATATGGTATAAACAATTAAATATCTATATAAATTATTAAGCATCAATGACTGACAACATGCCCAAACCTGAGCTAACTGACACAAGCCAGTAAATAAAAAAAATGATGCCACAAAAATACAATCCAGTGTTCCTTTCATAACACCCAATGCCTCAAAAATAAACTAGTTCTACCACATGCACTCATTTTTTTCATTATGAGCAATCTGACTGAGTGATAAAGAGACATAGACAGAGACAGATAAATAAAGCAAACAGACTCGAGCAAAACACAACCATCAACCTCAGCATGGCAGAAGTTTTCCTAATGCTATGCACTGCGCAAATTTACATTTTATTTACTTCTTGGACGTAATAATAGTTTTTAAAAATCCAGAAACTGATCACAATTACACATCACCAATAATAATTCCTGTGTCAGCATCATTAAGATCAAAAACAGACCGCTTTGATTTTTTCAACACACACCACAGCTGCAGCAGCAGCAGTATTGAATTAACCTTGTCAAGAATATTAAAATAAAAAAAAACATGCACCGTGTCCCAAAGAACTGGACACCTGCTACATTTTCGAATAACTCCAAAAATCATACTTCAATATCAGCAAGTTTTAGTACGAAAAATCATCATAAAGTCAGTACTTTATAGCATTTGTTACTTTGTAAAAAAATATGAAAAACAAAGTATCACCTGAGAATGTTTAATGAATTGAAATTTTGTAACTGATGTTGTTGTTTTATTGCGCAGTTGCCTCTAACGTGGGCACCAAAAAAACCTCAGATGGTGCTCAGTTCTAATATTTTCCACAAAGTTACATGTGCTATGAAATAGTGAGTCTTTGTACCAAAGTTTGCTAATACTGAACCACGATAGTTGGAGTTATTTGATAACATAGCTGGCATCCAGTTTTTTGGGACACAGTGTAGGATGCCACAAACCACTTTGATCTTGGGAGCCTTGTACTCAGCATCGCCGGGCTGCTTGTGCGAGCCCCCGGTGAAGACAACGGCAATGGTGGAAGGACAGACTTCGCTGAAGTAGGTACTCAACCCGTGGTCCGAGATACAGCCGACCGACAGCGTGTAAATACTGGACACGTAGCCGTCACAGCTACAGTCATCTCCTACTGAACCACCATTACCAGTCGCCCACACAAAGATAGATCCCTTCCCTCCACGACCCTGAACATGCAGAGAACTTCTCTTGTATAAAAACATCACTACTTATAAATAGTCTCAATAAATTCGTCAAATTGCACCCTTATTTACTGTCCTTTTTTTCAAAATCACCCTAATGGTCTACATAAAATCATCAAGTTACAATATTAATTTGCCAATTTGTTGACACTTCAGCAACTGCTGTTGTCTTCTTTTCCAGTAGAGGTAGGAACTGATGTCTACCAGATTACACACGTTAATTTTTAAATTTATGTTTTAAAAAATCAGCACCATAATATCTACACATTTCATTATAATACCTCATAGTTATTTAGAAAATATTTGCAACACACCAATTACAATAACACTGAACAGTATCTACACCGTCTTAAAAAACATGTCACTTGCATTTTTTTGAATAACTCCGTGAAACATTGGCCGATTTTGATAATCTTTGGCAAGCAACATCGCAAAGAAACGTGATGTAAATGACTATAGTTTAGCTCACCTCACTCTAATACTGTTGCTGCACTACCTTGTAAAATGTCGTTGTTTGGCCATTTGCAACAATAAATTCATACTGTGTAGCGAGACGTTAAACCCTACTCACTCACTCACTTGTCGACATACGATCTTAAAACAAAAACAAATTAGGGGATTAGCGTTCTATACATAACAGGTTTTCAACGATATTATAGTCTCAATGATTTTCGGAGCAGACGCATGTGCTTCCTAGTATGAATTTATTTTTTTTGAATAAATAAAACCTATGCTAAAATAGAAGGCAGAGTGATAATCAATTATTATGACCTTTGTGACGCCCTCCCGCAGTGCATGCTCACAGTATCGGTGAGGTCCTTCGATGGTCTTGCCATCGTCGGTCGGACCCCACGATGCACTGTAAATGTCGACATACTGGTTGTTATACGTCACCGCCTCTGCCTCCAGTAGATCTGTCACTATGCCGTCCAGCATCCGAATACCTAGGCCATCCATACAGCACTGATCGCAGTGAAAAACAATAGCTAGGAAGGCTAACCATATTGTATCGTACTGCCTGACGTTCCGTTATTTAATATGTTATTTATTACACACCTAGGAAATTTTTATACAGGGGCATGTCTTTGAAGGCTAAATCATTCACTGTGCATGCGCCATGTCACGTGACCTGTAGGCAGGGGGTCAAACATAACCAAAAATTTGGAATTTTTGTGCCCATACTGTCTATTTACTACATAACTTTTATGGGCCTACGAGGACAATTAAAAGCTGTTTATAAGTGAGAATTTTATACAGGAGCGTTTTTGGCCAAAAATTTCTAAGTCCATTTTTGGGCCCAATTTTCAACATTGAGGGTATTTTTTCAGGGGTTAGATATTAACTATGAATTTCCTACCTCTAAAAAAGGCACACCCTTGCGTGAGACCGCGTCGTTTAAGCCATCGCGCGTAAAAATCCACCTACCGGTCTGACCTGTAGACCGGTCATTAAAAAAGATATATTTAACGCAGAAAAATTTTCATTATACTTCACCCCTTTGCCGAGAAGCCCGCAGTGGACGGATTTGCACGATATTTTGCACAGAGGGTCGCCTCGCAGACATAATCACCTGTTTCAAATTTTTTTGTCGATTGACTGAGGGGTCTGGTATCTGTGAGGGGTCAAATTTTGCCATTCTCCATTGACTCAGCCTGTCACCGTTAACACAGGTCTGCACTACTGCGCGCCTGTAATTACATAAGTTGTGATACGACGTGAACTTCCACCACCAACGCCCACAAATACTTGCTCTGCAAATTCTGGAAATGTGTTGGGAGCTGCTACCTGCGGGGTGTAATGGTAACGCATTGTGTCTTAGCAAAGAAGTTACTCTACACCAGGTCCGGTTAGTACCTGGATGGAGGACTTGTCTGTGGGTAAATGAACCAATGTAACCAGCCCAGCCTTCTACTGTGCCTGAGATGGTAAAATGGGTATCAACTATCAAGCAAAGTGGCAATAATGAGTGTATTACTATAATACTATAGTTGTCAGTTTAGGCAGATCTCTGGCTTAAGTTAATCAGCTTGGTCCGATGGTCAAAAGCCAACTAACGCATTCTATAAACTGAATGAACTCTTGCAAATGCTATGTCATAAACATCATCACTTGTACTATTTTTGTCACCACCAGCTATGTCACTTCAATACAGCTGAAAGAATGCTCTCTGATATGCTGTACAAAAATCACAAGTTGGGAATATTTACCGCCAATCTTGGCATTATATGCGACGCCGACACAGCAGACAGAGTTGTTAGCCTCAGCCGCCACTTCGCCAGCACAGCGCGTACCATGACTAAACATAGACATACACACCGAGAACATAGATATAAACACAGGCACAATGACGAGACAATATCCCAACGTGAATGCAGCGTACAGCAGTAGATTTTTTTCTAAATATAGTGTACAGCACTGTAAGACTGTAGCAGCCAATCTGATAAGACTGCCAAACCAATGTTCGGATGCAGTGCATATATGAATTTTTCCCAACTAGGCCAATATTTGACTGATGCAAAATATTAATGCCAATTTTTGTGAAAGTTTACGTGTCTTTATAGTGCAAAAATATTCAGCTTCGGGTGTCTTAATCCCCTTAAACCCCCACCAGGTCTCTGCCCCACGGATCCCACTGGGATACAGCCCTCAAACCCCCAATACAGGATCATGCTCCCACACTCTCCAAAAAAGCTTAGCTACAGCTTGGTGTACAGCCATGGCAGTTATCCATCAAGATTAAACATTGCATTGACTGCATTTGACTTGCATCCGCGTTCAGTGACCAGAATATTTCGATGCTGTTATGACACCAGTCCATACCATTGCAAATCAGGCCTGACCAAGGGAACATGGTCATATAATGATCATGTAAAACTCGGTTCAAACAAGCAAGCTCTTCTCACACCAGAGACAAAACAATTCTGGTCTATTTCGGTACAATAAGCTTATCTCACACAGCACACAACAGGGCTGGTAGGCCATATAATAATACAAAATACGTAAGTCTGCAGTCATCTGACAAGAAATTTGAGCTAATGCTCACAAGATGCGCGAAAGCCTATAGCAGTTCCGGTTCAGTAGTTTAGCTAAAAATTGGAGTGTTCATGCTAAGTTAATATACAAATACCAAATTCTCTATCTGGATCGCATAATGATAGTTCCGTGGCGCCACCTTGTGAATGATACAGACTTGTGTCGCAGCCCGAAATCGCCAAAAAAATCCATAAAACCCCTTATTTTGGCGTTCAAGCTCATTCAAGGTCACTGAATTTGGCGCCAATCGAGAGCCAATGTACAACTTCTTATTAGTGATTAATAGTAACCTAGGCCCTATCTCGCACCATTGCTGAGATACAGTGACTTATTGGCCAAAAATTGCAAATTTTGCCCACCCCCCTCTCATTTAGCACCCTCGTTTGAGGTGACCCCCTTCGAATTTATGGAAAAGCTTTACGGTTCCTGAAACCAGAGTCTTCCAAGCAGCCGACGGTAAAGATTTCGTAATCCTAGCTTGGACCATTTTTGACTGATCAACCCGTGTGACAGACGAACAGAACTGTGATGGCTAAGACGTGCTGAAAGCAGTAGCTGCTTTCGTGCACAAAAACTATATCTCTGGCTTTCATTCAAACAGTTGAAACCGGCAGTTAAATTTACCCCATTAACTGGAAGTTACTCCACAAAAGTGGAAAGTAACAATGTCAAATGTCCGGAGTTAAAAAGCTTAAAATAGATTATGTTTTCATCACACAGCCACACTTGCTAATTAAGAACCAATATTTTGTATGTACAGAAAGTGAAATTATACGGCTATTATACACAAAAACAGCAAACAAATTTAAATCTAGTTGAGGAAAACAATAAGAATAACAAACAAAAAAACACGGACAAAACCTATGCAAATGTGAATGTTGATTGCAATGAAAACCATACAAAGCAACATACTAAACCATCTTGTTTGAACTGCTGATATGAAGCAATTCGAGCAAACTGAGTCGTAACCAACACCACAAACAAAAATGCACAGAAATAACTGACCAAAAACCACCAACAAAATAGCACAAAACTAGCATTCAAACAGTTAGAAATTCACCTGGCCGCATGAGCTTCTTTGTACTAATAGTGTATGATAAACAGCACATATATAACATATAAGTTAACAATGCTTTATCACAGTAAAGTCTAAACTGCATATCACACTAAAATGCATGAAAAAAGTACATTAACAAGATTTTGATGAACACCCGTGCAATGAGATGACTGAAAATAGTTTCAGGAAAGATAAAAATTGTATTAAAAATTAACTATCTTGAGACGATGCTCAGAATTATAACCAAGGGAGAAACCTAATGACAAACAAAGCTTTACAGAAGAGATGGTGCATACAAGCACATGCATTATACTCCAAAGATTTTCTACTACATGCATATATTATGTGTGAAGTAGTTAAATAAAGACCATCTAGCTCATTGCCTGTTTTTCTCCAGACTTTTTACCACTTAGCTGACAACGATAAAACTCTTTGTGATACTGTCGTCTCTTGCGTGAATGACAAAAAGTGACAATGATAGTTTTTCATCAAAACATTCGCAGCACTACAGACCATCACATTACAAACTAGCAGCACTGTTATTAGTCAAGTGTATCATATCGCTGAGACTGGCTGCGGCGTGTATTACCTGTTGGAAGGATCGACGGCATTTGGCATGGGATCGTTCCGGGAGTCGGACCGATCATTCAGATCAGCACTCGCTCTCACATCCTAACAGGAGTGACACACAAACCAGTTTCAGCACAAACTGATGGCCTTAAATGGCAGCAGTCAGTTAGCTACATTAACTTTACGCAGTAACTATACATGCTTTCATCATAATGACTCACATAATGCACATTATTATCTTATTGTTACGTCCACAAATTTGTGTTTAAAAATGTTCCTCTGCAGTCTGCAGATTACCTGGGGCAGCCAATTGTGCAGTCAATTTTCCTTACAATCAATTTCCGCTTAATATCTGACCCAACTGTCCAAAATTGATCAAACTAACCATTTCAAAGCAACTAAGAAAAACAAAAGCTAATAGCTTGAAGAAAACCAATTTAACAACATATCAGAGAATGGCTTACATAGTTATGGTGCAGGTCACCAGTGCCAACATCCGAGACACTAACAACTACGACAGACGAAGCAAAAACATCCAGAAAAATAACAACTATATGACAAACTGGCTTACATAGTTACGGTGCAGGTCAGGATGGGTATGATCAATTCCGTCATCAAGAATACTAACGACAACACCTTGTCCTGTGATGCCTTTACGCCAGACTGGAATAACATTTATGTCATAGCCAACTGTGCCTCCAGTCTGGCCTCGATTTGCCTGAACACACACCAGAAAAATACCACAAGTCTAACAATGACACAGTGTATTCTAGACATAACTAGTCAATGCACACTTGTTCAACTGATTCTATCGCGCATAGTGACTTTGGTTTTAGTCATGTGCAAAAATGCTTATTTTCATTATCTCCAGCCAAAATATTTCTGCATTAGATAATGCAAATTGTTCAAGATGTTATTTCAACAAATTTTCTGGAGAAATAAGACCCACTGGCCCAAGAAAGTAATGATTATATTATGGTGGTAAATCTAGTAACCTGACGAGCCCATGCAGGCTTCCTCTATTTTTCCATAGAAATGCACAATCACTGTGATAGCAATAAAAAAATCATCACTTCCTCAAATACCTATGAACCGTGTTTATGCTCAACACATCACCACCTCAATTCACTTTCTGAAACATCGAGCTAATCTTCCTAATCAGGGGCATCCATCCCGATCAGCAATAAGAGGCAACCTCCATCTTGTGTGTCCTGTTTCATACCACGTTTTCCTGCTCCTTCCATCGAATCCAGCTATGGGATTGGGAAGCACTGTAAGCATTTTTATGCTGTTTGGTTTCCCACGACAGCATTTTAGTTGTTCATGTGCAACGCAAATGGCTTGTTTTGTTGACTTGTCGAGCAAAGTGTCCCAACATTTAACTTTCCCAAACTTTTTCCACAAAGTATCTACCTGTCTAAAGTAGAGAGCTGCACGGGGACAAATATTGTCCCCATCCTCGAC
>Ga0056128_1012143_pt1 | contig 10552 bp, 7 predicted proteins | sample WorMetLIZISLAND2_FD_71113 | JGI IMG/M metagenome (GOLD analysis project Ga0056128, IMG submission 71113) | Marine gutless worms symbiont microbial communities from Max Planck institute for Marine Microbiology, Germany - Olavius geniculatus... ... | reverse complement strand
ACTTGGCTTGCGTAAGAGATTTTTGCGAAATTTTTGCGCTTATAAGGGGGTTTTCGGAAATGGACCATCGAATGCTGCCAAATTCTTTTTATTTGACCAACCCCCGTTGCCATGGCAACGAAATTTGGCACAAAATTTACTATAACTCGGCTTGCGTAAAACATTTTTGCAAGATTTTTGCTGTTTTAGAGGACTGATATCATCACATCGTCCTTACACACAGTTGTAAATTGGTAAGTTTTTTTTACATATATCTCCATAACGGTGCCAGATAGACGCATACATTAAGGTATAACAAGACAAATGGCAACTAGCGTCATCGACCATTATTAGAATTTTTTTTCCTTCAGTTCCTAAAATTTAGCAATATTTTACGAACTTCGGGGAGATAATTTCCAATAACGACTTCGACGCTAGTCATTATTAGTATAATATTAAACGGGTTTCAATTAGACGCCAGGTTTCTCATACAAGCCGAAAGAAACGAAAAGGCACTTGAAAATACGAAAAAAAATGATGCGCGCGAGGAGTACATTAGATTGTTCACAGTCTAATAATATTTCTTTATTAAGCTAAGTTCAGTGGTTCATAAGTTGTCTGTTATCGTGTTAACCGCTAGAAACAAATCTAGCAACAATGCTGAAAACAATACTGCCGTCGCTGCTGCAGTGAATGAAAATAAACAACTTGCGATCAAACAAGGTAATTTGACGGTAGCTTAGTAGATACAAGAACATTCAGTATGCAGATTAAAATGTTGGGAGCCCCAGACTGGACAAATGGGACTAGCCACTCCCTCCCCTTTCCCTTTACTTTCCCTGCAACGGGTTTCTACAAAAATATACACACCCTTCAACTCTAACTTACTTAGGTATATCGTGATTAAGTTAAAAATAAAACGTTTTGGAAAAATGCTTCAGTCCGATGTAACCACTAAGCTACTATGATGTATCCCAATTGTGGCAATTTTTTTGCGTCATTCAGCACCAGTCGACGTCTAAGCTTATAGTCCGTAGCGGCGTATTCAGTTCTGTAGTCTAGCGTTCTGGCTTATACACAGGCTATGGTTAGTGTAGCTTTTGAGTGCTAAAACATGCTATTGCTAGTGTGCCGTTAAACGAGGTTGGCACCTATGTGGGATATTGCGTTACGTGGGTTCTTCTGAGCAGTGAAGTGTGAATGTGACGGGTATTGCGTGCATGCTCGATTTACACCACCCCCCAAGCTCGCATTGGTGCTGTTTTCATAACTTTTCGCTGCAATCGTGTTTTATAAAGCAATTGGCAGTGTAACCGAAAATATAATAGACCTATAAAAAATCAAAATAACGTACGTTTCTAAAGAAAAAAAAACTTTCGGAATATGGTTTTCACATTTTTACTCCTTGCACGCTACGTTCCTAACGAAGCGAAGAGAAGTATACCAGTGTAATATTGAGGACCGACCGACCGACCGACGAAAGATTTCTGTTCCTGGGAGAGTCTTCCTGGAAGAACTTTAAACGGCCATATCTCCATAACGGTGCTAGATAAACGCATGGTCACTATGAACCATCCATAGAAAGTCGACCCCCGTGAGTCGAATGGTCACGTGACCGATGACGTCACGTGACCACAAAAAATCAAACTCGTGATCACTTTATCTTTGAAGCGCCATATCTCCATAACGGTGCTAGATAGACGCATGGTCACTATGGACAAGACCATGCGATCTAGCACCGTTATGGAGGTATGGCGCCTCAAGATAATGAGGTCACGAGTTTGATCTTTTGGGGTCACGTGACGTGATGACGTCAGTTGCACGGTTGATGCTGTCGGCGAAGTGATGCTGTCGGCACCGCTATTTGCGGTGTGAAGTGAAAGGAACTAAAAAGCAGTTACATGAATACCGGAGAAAATAATGCGCGCGACGACTACATTAGATTTGTCACAATCTAAAATATTTCTTGTAAACATTCAACATAATGATTTCATTCGATATCATTTCTGATGGCACAGATGTTGATGCGTTTAATAAGAAATCTGAGCTAATGCTCATGAGACGCGCGAGAACCTATAGCAGTTCCTGTTCGCCTGTGATCTTAGTTTATCTCCATCCATTTCGTGGCAATTTACTTTTTTGCAGCCGGAAATGGCAAAAGGTACTAAAACCCCTATTTTTAAAATTTAAGGTCATTTAAGGTTATCGATTTACCATTATAAAGCACTTAATCAGTGCTTGTTATAATAAGCTACATGTCCGTGCCTATCCACAACCGTTTACACGATACACAAGCCGATATCAGAAAATAACCAATTTGGGGGGGGGAGTACCCGTCTTTGAAATTTGCGTGAGTAGGCCAATTTGAACGTATGGAATCGAAATTTGGACTGCTAAAATCTAAATTTAATAGCAAAAATTTTACATGCAGGTTGTCTTAATCTTTCTCTAGCCCTTTCAACGCAAATTACTCTTGAAATGTATGTCGCAGTCCGAAATAGCCAAAAAAATACTATTACTCTTATTTTTAGGGTTCAAGGTCGTTTAAGGTCATCAATGTTAACACTTCTAAGGAACTCATCCTCAGTGCTTGTTGTGATAAGCAGCATGTCTGTGCCAATCTGCAACCATTCTCACTCTAGTTGATCAAATAGCGGTAAAATAACGTTTTTAAGAGGAAGGGTGCCCCTTTTCCGCCCCCTTGTTTGTGAAGTTTTTCCTGACCCAGCAGCATAAAATTGTGTCGCGAAATACTAGAGACTTTAAGCTGTCATGTGGCAAAACAACCCGAAGTTTCTATTTTACTTGGGCTTGAATCGGTACCGGGTTGTGACAGACGGATAGACGAACAAACAGAATTACCGTAGCTAATACGCGCTATAGCTATAATGCTAGCTCTCGTGCGTAAAAATCCTTACATAGAATTAAAAGTCGTTCAGTAATTTTTTTAACCATTTTTTGGAAAATAGCGTTGTTGCCTGCGCCCCGCTACAGCCAGCCTCCGGCCGCGCCCCTCGCGACGCTGCCGTCCGAAACCGGCAAAGTGTGACATAATCCGTGCCTTTGGCGTTATGTAGAATTTTTCAACGTTAAGGCTTCATTAAAAACCATCGCCATACGAAATACATGCTAAACGGCTTGTCGATATTTCTGCGAGTAGGTTACTTGACGTGTTTTAATCGCCAGCCTTCACACGTGTGCATTTAGTAACTTATCTCAGTTAAGTTTTATATCTGCCGTGCTGTTGATCGGTCCCTGCGGTTAGTTGTCTCAGACCACTAAGTCTTGCAGCGCCTCCTTGAGTTCAGCGACAGATTTCGGTTTTGGTGATAAATTGAAATAACAAATACAATAGTAAATTGCAGGAACAAAACTGTGTAAAGAAATGCTTAATAATCGCTTTATTACAAATTTTTCGCAGAATGTGAAGTAGAAAACTTTTGAAAATCAGTCAACATGTGGCAAAAATATTAACAAAAGTTTGAAGCGTACTCGTTTGGCTCACCCTGTATTAAAACAACAAATATAACGCATTACAATAACGTTGTTAAAACACGACAGCGATATTAAGAATAACTTATTTAGCATATGTACACAACACCATGCAGCTAAAATAGCAGCAATTAAATAAACAGTGTCCATTTCTGAGTCACCTCTGTACCCTAACGCACACACGAAGTACTATAGCCAAAATGGCATATCCCTGTTTATTCAGTTTATTCTAAACCTCACTAATGGCTTTGACAAGTTCTGAAAATATAAGCAAAGTGCAGATCACGTGGACAAGGAAGCCCACCGGGCCCAATGGTAGGGCACAATTTTTTCTTAAAAATAGACATCAGGATCTTTTAAGCTTCACGTACGTGGTTTGTCATAAAGTCTCCATACAAGACATAAACACAAATTTAAACGGCAATATATTTGGTTACTTGATTTCGAAGGAAATGATCATAATTTACAATCATAATTTATGCCACCAGATCCCATATTTCCCATATCCCATAAATGCACCACATTTGATTTTAACCGCAGCAACGTTCCAAAATTCTCTGTGAAACTCAGAGCACTCTCTCGACCCTCTATCTGAATTTTAGGGGTCCTACTTTTAAAAGAAATAAGGCAAAAAAAGAAGAAAAAAAGAAAATGAAAGAAAAAATATAAAAAAAGAAAACAAAAAAATAGAAAATGAAGGAAACGGGAGGGGAAAGGGGGATATTAAAGCTAAAATGACAGCCGACAGGCTACAAAATTGCCGGTCGGCGATATCACAGTATGCAGTGAGAAACAACACATCTCGTAAAATATAATTTTTTTGTTATAACTACACTTTATCGCTTGGGTCTGTTACAATAAAGCAGATAAGGTTTTTTCACAAATGTGCGCATTTTACTTCAAAGACGTATGGTTACTCGAAACGATACAAAATTAATATCAGGGTCTAATTTTTGCAATGCCGCGACTAAGAACTTGACAGGGCTACTGTTCGTATTAATGCTCGACGCTTCGAAACACAATTAATATTGCACTTAGACCAGGTAATCACTTAATAATTAATCGAAAGTACTAAATGCACGCATAGTGCTTTTGCGCATGTTGCGAAAGTCGTTGGAAATGAAAAATACTTGAAAAGTTAAAGCAGACTCGTAGGCCTAATTGTTACATCAAGCATATTATCACAGATGACCCGCAGAAAGACCCTCGGTAGTCGGCAGTGTTCTGAGGCTTTGGGCGCAGCTTGTGGAATTACTCGAACGAACGAACGAACGTGACTGTCTAGCAGAGGACTGTTCGTCACAGCACGTGTGCTTGTTAACGAAGTTTGGCACTCATCGTCGACTCAGCTTTTCGTCAACTCTGCCCTACGTGCCGCCGACTCCTCCGCCGCCGCCGTCCAGAGCCCGCTATAGGACACAATTATTTTCCAGAAATATCACACAAAGCTTACAAATTACAATACAACAGATGGATAAAAAAGAAAACTTTTGTAAGAAATTATCACCCGAATCACTTTAAGAAATAGTTTAAGCAATCGAATCATGACCAGTAACGATTATGAACAACTATGTTAATGCCATACTACAGAAGCCTACCTACAACTAGGCCCTATTCTCTATGTAACAATAAACGTTCAGTACGCAATGGAGTTTTATGGGACTTTCTTTTCAGCAAAGCGTTTCTTTCGTTAAGCAACTCTAATAGTTTAATTGACTACTGTTTCTAATTAAAAGCAATTTAAAGTAAAGGTAAGCCAGATATCATCAGAGAGAAAAAATGTGTTGATATATTACAGAAATTTTTAACCGTTGGCAAAACTAAATTAATCGCAGGTCTGTCATTACTTAAATTACTCAAAGAATGAAATAACCGTCTAAGAAAAATAACTGTTTCCTTTTTATTAAAATAGATTTATTGTATGCGCCCTGTTACGTGCAGTGACATCACAAATAGCAAAAATTTCTTCCAAAAATTATTATAGAAACCTGTAAGCATATTGTGTCACAAACCGAAAACGGTTGACGCAGGCGCTGTGTCTGCGGTGTTCGAGCTGGAAGTTGATGCTGCCGAAGTCGATGTTAACAATAAGCATGCTCTATTTAATGTGTACTGCGTATATTCGGAATGAACCAATGTAGTAGCTGTATGGTTAATATTTGTGTGCACCGAACAAAAGTCAAAGGTCGCCGAATAGTCAACTGCCACACACGTCGAGGTTTCTAAGCAGAGTTGAAGGCAGGCCGACAGCGACGTAAACGGATACAACTTTCCGCCCAAAGACGCCACACCTTCTTGTCTTCTCCACGTCTCGCATCCTGTTAAACATAAAAGTTTTATTGTCATCAACGACGTGGTAGACTTTCAAGTTTTTGTAAACATTTTATTTTTAATCACGGAAATGTATGCTGGAAATGAAGATGCACTCACGCCGCTTTAGGACAGAAAAGTTAGTAACTGTTTAACACTACGCAATTTTCTGAGAAACGGCACTTATTACTAAAGTTTCGTACGAAGTATCATTATTTTGCTTTTAATATTATATTTCTTGATATCGTGACGTTATAATAAAAAATTATACCAGGAGGTTCAGTTAAACGGCGTGTAGTGGCCGACGTTGTCTTCGTACTTGTGGGCAAAGTTGGTGTTTGCGTCGTAGCAACGTGTGCCGAAGTACCGGCAGTTACCTTGGACACTTCGCAAGATCGATCTAGTACGAACTGTGATACTTCGGCCGTCACGACATTCGATGACAAGTCATTAGCGTCAAGATGTATGGAGCATATCCTATCCGTTGACCAGATATCAATGGCGACACAATTTGATATCGATTGACACAAATTCATGCAGTCAGCAACGGATGACAGCGGGTAAAATATGCCGTTTTCAGCGGAGACGTTTCTAGTGAGTCTCCACTTTTCGCACGCTGTACAATAAAACATTTTGTAAAACTTATAGATTATTATTTGCATGCGACAACAACAATTTTAGACTATATTGTCATAGGTTTAATATATCGCTTTTCTGACTTGTGAATTAGATAAGATGTCAAGTTCTATGTTGCAAGTGGCTTTTAATATTGTCTAATGACAGCGAGTTTGTAATTTATATCGTGTTGTGACGCATTAGGTTAGTTACAGTGTTATAGTTATTATTATTTTGACCATCTAAGCATCAACCAAAAAAATTATTTTAAATAAAGCTTTATTTTTAAAAAGCACCAAGCGTACCTTTTAAATCTTAATTAATTAGTTAATCTTAGTTAATCTCCCGTTAAAGCTAGATGTGTTTTGCCAATGATTACGTATCACATCGACACATACCTGTGGTGACGGGCAAGGACGTGGCCGACGTTGGTGCACTTTCTGTAACTGATGGAGCTGTAGGCTGACATATTCGACTGAGAACATGAAGTGTAAAAAAAGGTGCGTAATAAGCAGTCGCCAAATCACTGTTGTTGTTGTGGAGTACACATCCGACTGGACCAACGTCAACGGCTACACAGATTGGTGACGTTTCGCAGGCAGTTTTGCAGTTGGCTTCTGTGGTGAACCCGTAAAACACTCCGTTCAAGGCTGCTGTGTTGGTATAGCGTGTCCACGTAATACAATCTAAAACCACCGCACCAGAAAACAAGCTTGCAGCTTTGCACTGTACAAAATGGTTTCTTTTTTCCGGCGTATTCAACACACTACTGACAACAATGCAAAAATACGTTTTTATAAAAAATGAATCAACGTTTTTGTAACATTGCCTTAAAACGTTACTGTTCAAACCGTGTTAGATAGTATTACGGCCAACGTATGATCTCCAAACGACAACATTTAACTTTATTGTTTTGCGTATAGATTAACGTAATGGTCAAAACCGAGTCTCTATTAGGTATTGCACGATTTAAATCAAATTATGCTTAAAGTTTATTTAAGCGAATTTGACGACGTTAGCGATACGTTTAATATATGATATAGTACTCTCAATTTGTGTTAATCTCTAGCAATTTTTTGCATCCTGCAAAATATATGACACTGTTAGCTTCCATAGTTTCAAGTTTCATTTTTTTGTTACGTGCAAAGGGTGAGATTCAGCGTTTACTTTATAAAATGTTTTTATGAAAATACACAATAAAGACACATTAAACATTACTATCAACAAATTTTTTTACAAATTCTACGCTGTGATTTACAGTATTCAACACAAGACAATTTATGAATGAAACCATTAAAATAAAAATACGTACCTTTACTTGTCGGTGGTGAAGCACTTTTTGACATAGTGATAGTTGTTGTTGTTGTAGTTGTTGCTGGTTCTGTTTTTGTAGTTGTGGTTTTCGCAGTAGTACTTGACGTTGTAGCAGCTATTGGTATTTCAGTTGATGACCCCGAAGTCGGTGTAAACAATAAACCTGTTAAACATAACAATCTTATCGTCAGCAGCGACGGTGTACTCTTTCATGTATGGCCGTCAGTGATCGTTGCGCGAACGTACGGTGATCGAGTTGTGCACCACGATATCAAAATCGAACAGATTCGGTGGTCGCATGCAAAACGGTTTCTAATACATTATCAAGTTAAACAGATGTTTAGCACGGCTATGTGTATCGTAACCATAAGTCCGACAAGATGTAGTTGACTGTAAGCGTTTTTTCAACGTCATCCTTATGTTTCGCTCGCCGCCTGACAGTGTCCGTCTTAATTTGACAAAAACTGGCCTATCGTGAATCAGTCGGCTGCTGAAGGTAAGTCTAGCTACAAAGCAAGCTGCCCGAAGTAAAATTGCTCTACATTAAAAATTTTGGTTTATGGGATGGCTTAAACCAAATTGTGTTTATTCAAACGAACTTAACGACGTTAGCGATTTGTTTAATTTAAGTAATAGTAATCTTAACCTCCGTTAAATTATAGCATTTTTTTACTTGCTGCTGAATATACCACACAATTGGCAGTCATTTATTATTTTAGTTTCACATTTCACTTTTTTTTGATTACACGATTGCGGTCAGAATTTACGTTTACTTCATAAAATCTTCTTACAAACATATACATTGAACAGCCATATCAAACATTGTCAACAGCTTTTTTTCACAACTTTTACACGGTAATTTTTTAAACAAAGTTACACGTAACAACACGTAACAATTTATAAATAAATTCACTAAAATGACCGAAAAAACGTACCTTCACTTGTCTGTGTTGAAACATTTTTCGATGTCGTTATAGATACTAGTGTTGTTGCAGTTGATGACGCCGAAGTCCGTGTAAACAATAAACAAGCTTTATTCAACGTGTACTGTGTGGAGCTTGGATCAACGAAAGTACTGGCTGTATAGTTAATATCAGTGTGCACAAAACAATTATCCGCCGTCGTGTGGTCGACTGCCAAACACGTCGACATTTCCAAGCACAGTTGAAGGCAGGCCGACAGCGATGTAAACGAATACAACATTCCGCCCAGTGAAGCGACGCCTTCTTGTGTTGTCCACATCTCGCAACCTGTTCAACATAACAATTTTATCTTTATCAATAACCATGTACGCACGGCCGTTAGTTATCGTCGTGTGAATGTTGAATGATCTAGTTGCGCACCGCGATAACAAGATCGGGCAGATTTAAGTGATCAAATGCAAAAAATTTCCAATTTCCAAGTTGAGCAGCTGTCTAGCAAGGCTATGTAAATGGTAACGACAAATTTTAAAAGATGTAAGCGTTTCTTTAACAAAATTTTTATTTTTCGCTTATTACTTGACAGTGTCCGTCTTAATTTGGCAAGAACAGTGTATCGTGATTTAGTAGACTGCAAAAGATAACAGTAAAATCGCTTTACATCAAAAATTTAAGTTTGTGGTCTGACTTTGCACTGCACTATATTGTGAATTTTGCCAGTAATCGATTTCAGAATTGCCATTCTTAAGTATTTTTGTTTCATAAAAAAATAACCATGCATTGTAAAAAGTAAAACAATGTTTTGACAACATTGTTTTAAAGCGTTGCTGCACACAACCGTGTCGGATAGTGTTGTAGGAACTGTATGATTTTCAAACACCAACTTTAATCTTTTTTTTATTATGTGTGATAATTGACGTGACGGTTGAAACCGAGACTATAGGCCTACTGGGTATGCATGCAATCTGTATAAGAGCTTGCACGTAAAGCGTTTCAAGAAGCCGGGACGCAGCACATGAAAACCCTTCGTGCGCGTTCATTCACGTCGTATTTTCCGAATTTTTCCGGGCGTGTTTTTTTAATTTTAAATTGATGTAGCATTTTGTTCATTTTATGTAGACTCCTACAAACGCAACAATAAGATAACCACAAACTAGTACTTTTTTCTTTCGTGTTTATTTTTGTATTACTTCACTTTCGGTTACAGTTATCTACGAAACGAATCACCAGATTTATATTTTGTTTTAAAAGCGGCATAATTGACACCAAAAAGTAGTAATGTAAAGATAGAGACCATTTATAAGTTACTTATAAATTTTACCTACAAAAGCTGGACAAACGCCGCTAGCAAAGTCCGCGACGCACAACCATAATCATACAGTCGTGCAGAAAGTTTGTAAAAAAATTGTAAAGATATTGCTTGACATCTATCCAGTTAATTTAGTTCGTTCTGTACACACTCATAGACTATGAAAATTGGCAATGCGTGCAAGACACAAGCAGATAGAGGTAAACAAGCAGTATTCTCTGATTACCTGCCCCAGTCGTTGGCCGAGATGTCAGGGTAGTTACAGACGTAGCGGCACGCATCGACGCAACAGCAGCAGTCGTCTTTGTTGTGACCGATTTTGTTTTCGTCAAACTTGGCGTAGTTGGTGGCATGGCAGCAGTTGTAGTTGCCGTGGATGTTTTGTCAATAAAACTCGTTGTCGCACTTGACGTTATCACTTTTCTTGTAGTTTTAGTACTTGTGCTATTTAAATATGCAGCCAGAGTTGTCAGAAAAACAGTAGTTGCTGCGGAGCTAGTTGTCTGACTGGTTGTAGTGCTGGGCGCCATTGTTGTTTTAGTTGTTGGCGCTGTGGTAGTTGTCGACGTCGTGGTAGCTGCCAAACCGACGGATGTAAGCGTTGTGGTTTTAG
>Ga0056128_1012142_pt1 | contig 10553 bp, 10 predicted proteins | sample WorMetLIZISLAND2_FD_71113 | JGI IMG/M metagenome (GOLD analysis project Ga0056128, IMG submission 71113) | Marine gutless worms symbiont microbial communities from Max Planck institute for Marine Microbiology, Germany - Olavius geniculatus... ... | reverse complement strand
TTCCTTCCCCTTTCCTTTAACCTTCTCCACCCCCTTTTCCTTCTCCTTCAGCTTTTCCTTGCTTTTTTCCTTTTCCCCTTTTTCCTTTCCTTCCCTTTTCCTTCTTTCCCTTCCGCTTCCCCTTTCCTATATTTTGCCTTTCCCTTTTTCCTTCGTCTTTTTCTTTCGCTATCCCTTCTTGTTTTCCTTTCCCTTTTTTCTTACCCTTCCCCTTTTCCCTATTCCTTCCCCTTTTTCCTTTCCTTTCTCTTTCCATTTTCCTTCTTCTTCTCTTTACCTTCCATTTTTTTTCTCCTTCCCCTTTCCCTTCCTTTTTTCCTTCCACTTTTCTATTTTCTTCCCTTCCGTCTTCTTCCTCTTTCCCTTCTTCTGTCTTTCTTTCCGTGTCCACTTCCGTGCGTCCAATATTTGAGGCGCCATATCTTTGTAACTGTGTCAGATAGACACATGGTATGGACTTTTTATAATAAAGCGCTGGTGACGAATCGAATGGTCTCGTAACTGACAATGTTTATTGTTCAGTTAAAATAATACAGTAGGATCAAAGGATCATTGCTGCTGTACAATTTGAAATAACATTGTTTGATTTTTTTTCTACAGGTTTAAACAGCTCACTGATTACATTTATACGGACATATACTGTAAACTGTCGAAATGCATTGGACAGACTTCGTGTCCATATGAACATTATCTTGTTTACGTAATTTTTTCTCTCTGTCATATACTCTGCCAGATAATTAACAAATGTATACACAGAGCAGCAAGAATTTTTGTTGTCGTCTAAGTGGCATTATCAGCAGTGCTTGAAGATAAAAAATAAGTGACGGTATGGGAACTGTCAAGAGTGTGGTTGCCGATCTAATATTGTGTATTGAATGTATTATTTTGTAACTGTATCACGAAACAAGACCAGTGACGATATGCTTTCCAGATGGCCATTGGCCAAGGAAGTGTCATTATGCCGTACCGGCCCATTCTGTCTTAGTTCAAGTCCTGATTACCAATGGTCTGATATGTGGAATTTAAACGATAATGTTTTGTGTTGTTTAGATGTTGTTTTCTGCGGCGGCGACGGACGAAAAAGAACCGAGAGACTCACTAACGACGTGCTTGCAGTCACTCACTGTTACTTCTATGCCATTCAGTCAACATTTTGTGCTGACATTGTGTGTATAAGCGTTAGTCGGCTGGACATTTTGCCCACCGAAAGTCAGAAGTGTGCTGCGTGGTTGCTGGAATGGTTTGTGTAAATTCTGCTACTTTTGCTTGAAGTCCATGGGCCTAATTTTGAAATTAGTTTGTTAAGATTTTTTCCAAGTCCTTCCTAAATCAGAAACCTAGTGACACATTTATTTGTAACTTTCGGAAGCTTTCTGATTACAGCAAATCATCTTTTTCGTAAGATGTTCATTTTTTTCTGAAACTTTTCTAGGTCCAACTTACAACATGTGTATTAGGCCCTAGATCAGTGCTGCCCAACCCAAGACACACACTTTCTGGTGATCCATGCATCTGCTAATGCCATAGTGGGGTGCATTTATCTGTGTCTGGTGGCAGGTAACTGTGTGATCCCCTATGGTAGGTGATGCTCCGTAGCTTTGATATGGATTCCTTCGACGGGAAGCCCAATTCTGTAACGCCTACGGGAAGCCAGGGTCAATTTGACCCCAAGAATATATTAGTGCATTCTATCGGTTCAAGTTCTGAACGTTGAACACCTGATCTCACTGAGACAAAATGCTAGTATTAATTTTGTTATCTGATATCATCGTGTTGCCATGGTAACGGATTTTGGATAATTTTAACAGAAAATATGCTATATCGAGGTGTCCAACCCTCATTGCCATGGTAATGAAATTTAGACAACATGCACAAAATTTGAACATTGTGGTGTCCATAGCAACGGACGTTTCGCTACATTATAACCACTGGTCTTACTTTGTATGGTAACTAAGGTTTGTTAAAGCTTTCATGTCAATATGTCTGCTGAATAAGCTGTTACTATGCAAAATTATCGCCATAGCAACCGTTGCTATGTGAAACATTCACCGCTAGATTCTCTGTAGTGATTAGCATAGGAATCGAGTCATTGCAGCCATAATTGCTAGCACATTAAGGCACGTAATACGTGCATTATAGCCACAGTACTTTTGTTGCTAAGGAGTTTTTGTTGCCGCAGCAACAGAAAGTAATTGAAGCTTATATAAGAGATATCTTCATGGTCTTTTTATCAAACAGGGTGTTTTCAGAGTCAGACAGTTGAATGCCATTTAAAAAAAATTATTACAACCAACCGTCGTTGCCATGGTAACGAAATTTAGATAACACATAAAATTTAAATAACGTGGTTTCCATAGCAATGGACGCTTCGCAAAACTATAACCACTGGTCATACTTCATATGGTAACTAAGGTTTGGTAGTGGTTACATGTCAATATATCTGCTGGAGAGGCCATTGCTATGCAAAATTATCGCCCATAGCAACCGTTGGTAAGTGAAGCAAATGCCGTTAGATTTAGTGTAGTGAATTACATACTAATAGGTTACCATAGCCATGATTCCTAGAACATTTAAACACTTAGTAATTGCGTTATAGCACACTAAAGTTGTTACTAAGGACTTTTTGCTACCATACCAAAAGAAGCTTAATAAAGGGCAAAAAATGTGTATTTCATCATTTTTCGATATAATGTCACCTAATGTAACTGAATGTGCAAAAAAGTCAATTTTAGCAAGCAAATCCGACGGCAGCTATTTTCTTTGACATGTCGACCCGCACAATTGCACGGAAGGGGTGTCGAGGAAGTCTCAATAGCAGCGCCCCCTATCGGCAAAAACATAAACTAAGTGGCAGATTGAAGACAATGAAAAAGTATTAAACGTCACAAAGACTTGTTTATATAAGTCTAAAGTATTTTTTAATGTTAAACAATTTATAGGGTCTGGGGTCAATTTGACCCCGGCTTCCCTCGAAGGGTTAACGGGAAGGGTAGTGAATTATGTGTAGTGTGTAATGTTTGAGAGATGAAGAGTTGGTTTGCTTCTCAAAACATTCAAAGCACTTGTGATATCATTTCTACGCACTGCTGCTGTCTACTCATTCTAACATTCCATGACATTTTATCAGCTTTCATTTACATTCATTCGCCATTGCAGCCATGACATATTGCACTGTTCTGCATCTTTCATATATATGACAGTGTTTCGTTGCACTACTGATATTACCAATTATGAGCTCAAAATTTCCATGTTTTGCTGTGTAATACAGTTCGAAAAATGTAGATTATGTGCTGGCACATAATTTGTCACATGACGTTTGGTCTCGTCGTTTGTTTCAGAAATAGTGACTGGACTTATTATTGTATATTGCGAAATTCTGTATGTTACTGTGATTCTCGCATTTTCTCATGTTCCGTGCAATCTTGTGTCCAGTGCCATCTACAGGAAGTTGTAATTTTAATCTGTCAGCTGCAACTGTCCAACAGAGACGATTGTGGGTGCTCAGAATTTCAATTTTGCCCCTAGATTTTCCAAAGTGGAGAATTTTTAGCCCCATATTTTGTATTTTTGAAGAAAATTTTCCTATAGGTTAAAATTTAGCGGGAGGGAATTGCCGTCTGCCACAAGGCCAGTGCTTATGTCCATCAAGTGTCGTTTTAATGAAAATGGAAAAAGGACCACTAGTATGCAGCACATGTGAATCAGAAGGCATGAAGTACATGAGCCACATTTTATACATCTATTTATTGCCGAGCCTGGTACGAGAGTGGTAAATTACCCGTAATGCACATCCCTACGTCTTTTCCTTCGCCGCCTTGTCTGTCGGTAGATTAACGGACAGCTGAACTGAATCATTACATACGTAACATGTAATTTTAAATTTTACTACGTGATAAACTGTATGTAGGAAGTGCAATAAGATGCTTCAATGTTAATTATTTACTGGATATGCTGGCTGCCTGCTGCATGTTGATATATTGCCAATACTGATTTGGCATTGCTACACACAGCAGTGTGTTGTAATCTCGCTGCTGGTTTGCATGGTACACACGTTGTCCTGTCCATTCTGTTGTGTTGGTGTACATATTTCAAAGAACAGTTGTGTTGCGGAAGTAACTGATATTTTTATGTTTTACTTTTTTATCTTGGGATTTTCTAGCCATGCATGTGTCATTTGTTAGACACTGTTTGTTTCTGACGGCGTTTGGTAGCAGCGTTTCGTTGGCCCGTTGTTGCATTTAGTCACCTAACAGTATTTCTGCTGCACAGTTTTTACTGCGAGTCTACCAACGTCTCGGTCTTCTATCAAGACATGACACTGATTGAGACAATGTTTGACAGAGTTGTCACACTGCTGCAGCCTCGGATGTAAATACTTTGTGAAGGCCAGGCTAGTGATAATGAATGGTAACTTAGTGTACAGCAAACATAGACAATGAAGTGGCATTATTAACATACCATAATTAAACATAATGCGGTAATGGGCACAGTTAGCTTACCTCTTAGCCCATATCTTTGTTTGTAAATTAGTATAACTGTGAATGTTATATTGGCAAATTTCTTTTCATGTTAGTCCAGTTATTTCTGAGTTCCTGTTGTGTATTTCATCCAGATTTTTCCAACGTTTGTCGAGTCAGTTAACTGATGGTGCAGTAACGGTCGTGGCTGGTAAATTATTCTGTAAAGGTTAAACTTTCTGTTTTTTATTGTATAGGTTAAACTTAACGTTCCATTACTATGTGTTTGTGTGCATTTTGCCTGAAAAGCCCGTCCCCGAAATGATCTATATTGTGTCGGGTGGGATGTTAAACCCTACTCACTCACTCACTCACTTATTAAAACATTGTGAACTTGCCTGCAGGGTAATAAAACTTTTTCTATATAGTGTGTGCAATACTATTGCTGCTGCTGCTGCTTTTACTGCTACCAAGTACTACTACTTACTTATTACTGCTACTAGTACAGCTATTGGATGTGCGGCTTGGATTGGAGACCCGGCTTCTGTTAGAAGTTTTATGGTATTTCAAAGTGTAAAAATGTGAACTTATTTCTGCATCTGGTCTGGCCTATTCTCTTCTCAGCATTTCTCTTTTCGTTAATTTTGCACTGCCAAAGTGGGGCTGGGTACTGAATACATCAATGGGGTGTCAACATTTGAGAACTGCAGTAACGGTTGTGCTGATGGCAGACGTCACTGCTTCATTGTGAGCTCATGTCAACAGCAATGTATAATTTATTATTTAACTACAGGGGTGTAGTTCAGTGGCGACGTTCCCCTCCACTTTTTCCAAGGAGTTACACGTCCTGCCAGTATTCATGCGGAAACCCAAGTAAAAATGTTTCACACTTTCATCTGCTTTCTTGCTGAAACATGTTCTCTCTCTCTTTGTTTATAATTGTTTATAATTTCATGTTATCCATATGCTGGATAAGCCTCTTGCATCTCAGTAAGCCTATTTCTTTTTATGGACTACGCTCCTGTTTAACTAGATAGTTATTTTCTTGCCAGGTAAATATGGTTGTATATATATCTAGCTAGACTGATTATTAGCTGCAAGCCAAAGACTGCTCAACTTGGTGCCTTTAGAAAGTTTAGGTCATTGTGTGTAAAGAGATATCGTGTTTTTGTAATCAGAAATTTCCTTTTCATTGTGACTATTTCATTTGTTACTGGGTGTGGAAATTCTTTGATGGCTGTATTGCAAGTACTGTATGTATTGTATGTATGTGGTTAAGATATTATTACAACAGCCAGAAAACACAGCGTGTGAACTGAGTTTTGTATGTTATGTATTGCACGTATCAGACAGTATATGCAAAAGCATCTTCAGTTCCACAATAAATGTCTTTCAAGAAATGTTTCTTAAACAGGGTGCAACAATAAATAACAGTATTTTAATAACCACTTGTATAGAGTGTAACACATTTGTTAAACAAGGCTGCAGTTGTACAATAATAAACACTGTACATGCTGCAAGAAATTCTCACATATGTACAAATTCAATTTGATTTACAAAAATAGCGTTACTAAAATGTCATTAAATTAAATAATATTATACGTACATACATGTATTTGCTTTGAGCAGTACCATAATAAGACCGTCTATGCAACTGTATAAGCTATTAATACTAATACACCCATGTATATTAATTAAAAACGCAACTTAATTGCAGAGTAGGCGTAAACTGGGGCTTAAAGGCTGCTTTAGTAGAAGGAAAGCTTTTCAAGCCATGCAAAGTCTCCTATGACTATTTTGATCGGGCAGCAACAGTTACAGGGAGTGTTGGCCTAATCAGAGTATCCATAAAAGGCTTGCCATGGCTTGAAAACCTCTACTGTCTTCAAAATGGCCTAAAAGCCCTGCTTTAGAAAAGCTACCTTGCAGTGTGATTTTGCGGCCCAGTGTTTTAAGGAGTATGGAATGTCAGAGACAGAGAGTACAGGTTGTCATACGACGGGTAACTGGACCTTTGTATCATGTACTATTCGTACCACTGATGCCATTTATTTTTATCACCCGTGGCATGTTAATAATGGCCAGAAAACACCCAAAATTGAAAGTTTCAAAGTGCAGATCCTTTCTGAAACATTGCACTGTTGACTCGGTGGCACAGACAACGGGGGCCATGTGCTCTCTCCCAATCCGCTAGACAAGACATAAGCACACATTTAAACTGCACCAATTTGGTCAGTTGATTCTAAGGAAAATTGGTGTTGGCAGATATATTTTAAAGCTATAATGCAGCGAATTCGATTTCAGCTCGGGCTCCACCCCAGACCCTGCTGGAGGAGTTCACTGCACTCCCCCCAGACGTCTAGCTGAATTTTAGAAGTCCTACTTCTAAAGGAACGAAGAGGAGAGTAGAAGAAAGGGGAGAAAGGGGAAAAGAAGGGCGGAGTGAGGGGAAAGGAGGGAAGGAAAAGGGAGGGACTCAGGGGAGGCCCCCAAATTCACATTTCTCGCTACGTCACTGCTGGGGCTAACAGTGCATGGCACAATTGGTACGAATAGCCCATAGTACAAAAAGTGCATGCGAGTTCATACAACATCCTCTTTCAAGTGCTTCCTGTCCGACGAAGACGACGAGCGCCCAGTGTCGGCTTGACCAACGACGACCTGCAGCTGTTTGGCGGCAGTTGTGGTTGGATCTGTGCTCAGTTGGATGTCTGCTGGTCTTCGACTGACGACCAGGTCCAACTGAGGACCGGACTGGGTTATCAGAGGGACGACCTCCGTACACGTTAACTCTATCACCTTCGCGCCGTTCACCTGCATTGTCACACCGTCTCACAGCGTCAACCTTCACAATCTGTGGTTTACAATGTCTAGACGTTCTGTAAGACCTGTGCGATATTTTCTGGACGTTTTTGACGTCGTCTGATGACCTAGCCCTTTGAACTTTTGGTTCGCTGAAAATTTGTGCACCAGTTAACCTGCCTGTGGAACATTGACAACAAATTTGGTTTTTCGGCGTTTTCTGTTGTTTTTGACCATGAACTCGTGTCACTTCTCATCTCATGGGGTGCAGCTATTTAATGCGCCAATTATTTTAAACATTCTTACTGACACTGTTTCATACTTTAACCAATACACGAACAGCTAGCTCATTGCGTGAAATCATTTTACCATACTGTTTATACTATCTCTTTATAGTAACTCATTTATATGGGTTACAGAAGGTGGGGACCTTGGTACAGCTGACTGGGGTTGCCTAGCCGGCCGTGCACCAGCCTGTGTCTGCAGGCTGCACACGGTGGCTGTGCGGCAGGCGGCTCTGGTTAGTGACGAAAGCGCATTAGAGGCGTGCGCATGCTCGCGACTACGCGCTATACAAATTGACGACCTTTATCTTTAACTACATGTACGTCAAAATGTTTTCCTTCTTTCAGGTAAAGGGTACCTTGAGTATGCGATCGTAGGGCTGAAGTTTGTCGGCGGCAGGACCCTTGTCCCTGACTGCACCCACGTAGACCCCGCTGTCATAAACACCATTCGACAGACTGAAGCCAAAACCATCATCCGGGTCAGAACGCTGCAGGGTGGTCTGTACCAGCTCCTCATGTGGGGGTGACGTCATCGAATGACGTAATGACGACGACAGCCAATCAGCGGCTGGCTCCTTGTGCGGCGGCGGCGGTGACGTCACTGAGTGACGTAATGAAGACGAGGGCCAATCAGCGGCGAGCACAGCAGTCGAGACTTCTAGGTCGTCATCTAGCGCTGTGCTGGTAGCTATGCCTCGGCCTAACACGATACAACATTTACTGCAATTCAACCGTCAGCATTCAGCACTTAATAGGCAATAGCATCAGCCCAATACTGACACGTGCGGCTGTCCGCCAAGACAAACTGTGCAATTCTAATCTTGACCATGACCTCTCGAGTTTACACCGGTTTTTCTTTCCACATAACACTCACACACTCTGATCTTTCCATGCCTAATTCTTTTCGAGCCCATACAAGACAGAAGGACGAACGGACAAGACAGTCAATCACAGGTCAATCACATAATAAACAAAGATGTACATAAGAATTAATATTGTAAGATCTCTAGGCCCTAATAAAACTTGTTGGAAACGCAGCGTTGAGATGCGAACACTGTAACGAGTATAGATTTTTGCAGGTGATTTAAGTCAACATTTGTAAAGCAGTGCCATTGTGAGTTGAGAAAATGTGTGTGCGGGTGGTGCAGGAAGTAGCAATTTTTCGACAGACTGCTGCAAATTTCTGACAGATGATGTAGTGGGTGGTCAACATTACAATTTTGCTCAGAAATTCCCTCTGTCGGATGCAGACTTTTAGACGCAAAGTTTGTATTTTTAGAAAGAGAATTTTCAACAAAAATTTTCCCAACAGGCTCAAATTTAGGGGGGGCCAATATCCCCCCAACCCATGGCCACGCCGCCACTATGTAGAACTTGAGTCACTGACCCGGAAGTGGTGTGGAGGAGTCGATCCTGGACGGTGATTGTCCGGTGTCGGTCTGTCGGAATGTGCCTGCGACTGCGTTGCCTGCGTGGGATCGCGAGTGTCGCTGGTGCCGGCGTGGAGGTCGTGGTTGCTGGTGGTGTGAGTGCAGAGGTCGTGGGGCGGGGAGAGAGTGCGTTGTACTGGCGCTGCAGGAACGTCGACGTGCTGCCGCTGTCCCAGCATGGTGGTCCAAGTCACAGAACACCTCCGTACTGCCGGCCGCTGAATGATGCAAGTCCGAGTTAGTCTTCGACGCTGGCTTATCTGCCAGAGCCACACGATCAACATTACTGCTCAATTATTTCTGTTATGAGACCGTCCTGAGAGGGCGCATTGCGGCTCTTATCCGTCCGCCCGTCTTGCTGACCTTCCGTCCGTCTGCTCGTATTTTTTGCTCTTAGCTGAAAAACAAAAAGCATAGAAAAACCCATAGGAAAAACACAACTAGTGCAATCGCTCCCAGGGCTGGGAGCAACCAATGTGTCAATTATTATATCAAAAGGGTCAGGGTTGTGGTTATGGTCAAAGTTAGGATTAGGGTTGCAAACTCTATAGGCAGACGGCCGCACAATATGTTGGCACTGGGCCGACAAATTTTGCTAATTATTATAAATAATAGGATCACACACAACAAAGTACACATAATAGATCGACACATTCACTTCAGTCGCCAATACATGCTACACAAATATTTTCTAGCACTATAAAAGAAATTATTATAAATATCTATCATAAGAAAAAAGTGGGCTTTTTGAGAGGACGTAAAGTGCTAATTAGCAGTGTTTGAATTGCCGGGTGGGTTGGGGGTTGAACCCCCAACTGTTTTCTCAACCCCCCTAACACGCTGTCAAATTATGTACAGGGGGGGTCAGCTATATACTGTATACATATGATTTATATCACCATTAGTCTCCCACCGTCGAAAAGTTTAACTTTCCCCTCAGCTAATTTTTCACAATTCAAACACTGCTAATTAGTTATCAAACATGCCAACAGTAATCAATAATTAAATAGGATCTTTTAGCTAGTTCTAATTAATATTCGGTAATTTGGTGTGTAGGTGCATTATCGTTTTCCTTACTTAATTAAAAGTTACAAGAAACCTGAGTTAATGCTCATGAGACACGCGAAAGCTTATAGCTTATAGCCTGTTCGCAGGTAATCTTCGTCTATCTCCATCCATTTCGTTGCAATTCACTCTTTTGCAGCAAAAAATCGCCAAAAAATCAGTAAAAACCCCTATTTTATGATTTAAGGTCAATCTAGGTCATCAATGTTGACTCCAAAGAAGCTCGTCGCCTGTGCTTGTTATGTTAAGCAGCATGTCTGTGCCTATCTGCAACCATTTTCACGTTAGAAAAGCCAGCAACGGATAAATAACCACTTTTAAGAGGGGACCCCCTCTTTACACCTGCGTGCGCAGGCCTCCTTGGACCTAGAGCAGTGCTGTCCAACCCGCGGGCCGCATGCGGCCCACGAGGGGATTTCATGTGGCCCGCCATCGTCCCACATAAATTGTAGTTTTAGTCCGGTGATTAGTCAGATGAAATCAACTTGCAAAATTCAACAATGTTTGATGGT
>Ga0056128_1012138_pt1 | contig 10556 bp, 9 predicted proteins | sample WorMetLIZISLAND2_FD_71113 | JGI IMG/M metagenome (GOLD analysis project Ga0056128, IMG submission 71113) | Marine gutless worms symbiont microbial communities from Max Planck institute for Marine Microbiology, Germany - Olavius geniculatus... ... | reverse complement strand
TTAGTACGTTTTACGACAACTTTCGAGTTTGACCGCAAATATCTTTAAACTGGATAGAGATATCGACAAGCGGTAAACGGCGTTATCAAATACGGTTAATTCCGCGTTGAACAAAAAAATTGTGTAAACTTCGGTCTTCTACGAACCAAGTTATAAGGGCTCATGTTGACCTACCCTAAGTCGAATAATTTGGAAGATTATATTTCGGCCCCTAAGGGGTGCTGCGCCCCCAAATTTTTACACGCGCTAGAAAATGACTGTCTAACTAGTGCACCCCCCACTGGGGACTGGGGCCCCCTTACTATTTTTTTCAAAGGGGGGTTAAAAATTGGCTTAAAATTTAATAAAGGAGTGCTTATAGCTTCGGAGTTAGGGGGCATAGCCCGACGAAACTTTGGCACTTGACGTGTCTTTAGGTTGGGGTGTTAACGCAAGTACAACATTTGGGGGCACCGCCTCCCTTAAAATTTGGGAGGACAAAAAACGTTCAAAAATCAGTGCGATTTACGACAACTTTCGAGTTTGAGCGCAAATATCTCTGGAATGGATGAAGATAGCGACAAAATCTAAACAGCGTTGACGAGAAAGATCTTTTGGGCGTTGAACAAAGAAAATTTTGTGAAATTCTGTCCACTACGAACAAAGTTATAAGCGCTCATGTTGACCTACCCTAAGTCGACAATGCGCGTTCGGCGTATGCCAATGCATTTGAGTTTGGGCCACGTGACTGGTGCCGAGAAAATTTTACCCCCACCCCTAATTTCCCCCCAGTCGGACTTATGGCGCCGGGCGGACTCACGTTTGGCTTTGCCCCAAATTTCTAGTTTCAACTGTCCTTGTTCTTCATGTAAATATAATATTATACAGTGTATGTTGTGTTTGTACTGAGTGTGTGAGCTTTATTTGTGTGCATGTGAACAATTTGTTTATGTTTGAATGAACAAATATAAATTTAACAAGTGGTTATTGTTGTTTATGTATTTGTATTTCTAGCAACTTTTGGCCTATTAATAGATTAATTTGCTTACATCAGATTATGTAAACTTTGATTTCATCTGATGGTTTATGCATAATTTGTGGATGTTATTAATTGTGAACTTTTGGAGATTATGTTACTTGGTTTTTTGCTTGTTATGAGCAAGATGTCTAGAATGTCATATTTTATTAATAGGGGTGCGCTGAAACCCAAATCAGATTGGTTTCTGTTTTTAAGGAACTGAACGTTCAATTCCATTCTGCCAGTTTTCCGTAGTATTCACAAAACTGTCTGCTTAGTTGTCCATAAGTATTGCAGTCAAAAAGTGAAGATATAGATTCACGCCAATTCTGAGCCCACAACAATTTCAAACCAAGAAGTACAGTAGCTTAAGAACTAAGGCTGCAGTGCGATTAAAATTTTTAATCGCGTTAATCTCACGTTAACTGCGATTAATCTGCAGCCCTATTAAGAACTGAACTTTGAAAACCCATTTATACACCCTCAACTTTGTAGAAACTATAGATTTAGACAGATGGGTATAGATTTAGTCTGGTTGTCTGAAACCTACAGTATTTCTGTTTCTGTGGGAAAGAAAAGCTGGATGATAAGTTGGATATTTTTTCTTCTGCTGCTTTGTTCAGTTAGCAATCACAGGAAAAAAACAAATGTATATGCATTTTCTATATTAATTACATAGTTAATGTTTGTTGAGTTTGTTTTGTATGTATAATTTACTTTGTGTCTGCTTTGTTTGTTTTAAGTGTTGTGGTAGTGTCCAATGATTCTCCTTTATGTCGTTGTTCTGTGGCTTTTCCACATCTTCGTAGCACTTTAGTGTTCATTTCAACTGATATGTTTGTTAACTACAAGGCACTCATGACAGTAAACATCTCAACCAAGTGAATTATTTTATTTAATGCAAATTCAAATGCTTTTTGTGACTGTATACTTTGCCCCCTCTCCCCGGACCTCTCCTCTTCGCACAGAGATTATACAGTATACTACAAAAGGAAAGATAACTATAAAATAATTGTGGGTCACGTCACCGTGGCCATGACCCTTTATCAAAAAATTCTAACAGGTCTTGTCTCTATTGTCCCTTAAAAATGCACATCACATCTGAAGCCTGTACCTTTAACCATTTTGTGGCTGTTAGCATTCAGCAGCCAAACTGGTGCAATTGACTGGCACAGACAGATGTGCATCCAATGAAAATTGTGTCTATGCCATTTCTTCTGTTCACTTAGCATAGACTACAATACAAAGAGAAATACAGAAAGTGCATAATGTAAGTAATTAAAGCTGTGTTGGAGATAACAAGCTGACTAATGGGGGAGTCTGGCTGTTCACTATGTGCACTGCACCATTGTTGTGATAAAACGTTTCCATGCAGTAACTTTGTCAGCTAGCAACTGCGGTTTTAGGCCCGGCCCCCCACTTTTGCTCCAGCTCCCCCTCCCAGTTTCGTGGCCACCCATGGTTTTTTGCAATGTTAACACAAATATCTGCTTTCCTTGCGTTTCCAAATTTTAGAAAAGTGGGCAAATTTGCAGCTTCCAGTGAACATCCAAACACCAAAAGTGCTTTACTTTCAGGGGGCTTTGCCCCCTCTCCCTGGACCTCTCCTCTTTGCATGGAGATTATTTGTACCTCCACTAGCTAGCCATGAAAATTTGACCTGTTTTACGCAGAATTGTAACATTACGCTGTAACTGTAAAAATTTCGGAAGGGGGGTTTGAACTCGATAACCCTCCCCCCTTTAAATATGGCCCTGAAAGTTGAGGACTAGAGGTAATCTGCGAGCGAAGCGAGCAGAAAAAAACTGCATTTCTAGGCAATTTGCCTCCGAAAAAAATATTTTTCCCAGTTTTCTCTTTTTTCTTTCCCCCAACCTTTTCCAGGAGGCATTCGCCTCCACCTGTCAATGGAGTGGACGCCCCTGCAACTACAGTGGCGTTGGCGTAGGCAGAAATTTCAATTGGGGGGCTTATCTCCCTTCCCCTCTCCTCCCTTTCCCCTTTTGTCCCTTCCTGCCTCTCTCCCTATTATCCCCTCTATTCCCGTGCCCTCCGCTTCCCCCTCCCTTCCCTTAGAACTAGGACCCCTAAAATCCAGCTAGGAGATCTGGGGGAGTGCTGTGAGATCCCCCAGCAGGGTCTGGGGCTGGGAATCGAATTTGGTGCATTTTAGCTTTAAAAGATAACATCTGGTGGCAACAGTTTTAATTATTTTCCCGAAAATAAACAGACCAAATTAGCAAATTTTGTGCAGTTTATACATATGCTTATGTTTTGTATGGAGGATTGGTGTTGGGCTGGGCCCCCCTTGGCTTCGCCACTGTTCACTGTCTACACATTGTCTTCTTGGAAATATGATGCAGTTTTACATCTGTAAAATTACCAAAAGTGACTGATGGCCAGTGGCGTAGCCAGAAATTTCCATTGGAGGGCGGCCTCATCTCCCTTCCCCTCCCCTTTTCCCTTTTGTCCCTTCCCTTCCTGCCCCTTCCCCTTTTACCCTCCCTTCCCGTGCCTTCCCTTTTTCCTCTCCCTTCCCTTAGAAGTAGGACCCCCTAAAATTTAGCTAGGGGAGTGCTGTGAGGTCCCCCAGCAGGGTTTGGGACGGAGCCCTAGCCGAAATCAAATTTGGTGCATTTTAGCTTTAAAAGATGACATCTGGTGGCAACAATTTTAATTATTTTCCCGAAAATAAACTGACCAAATTGGCAAATTTTGTGCAGTTTATACGCATGCTTATGTTTTGTCCGGAGGACTGGGGGGCTGGGCCCCTCTTGGCTATGCCACTGCTGATGGCAAACACAGTTATTGCAACATTAAATAAAGAATAGTGACATCTTTACTGGACCACTGTACATATCTGTACAGGTTGCCCATTACATGGTGGCCTCAAAGTTGCTGAAAAAGTTCGTTTTTTCCAGGTGCTGGAATTTCTTGAAAACCAATTTGGGTCTTGAAAGTTTTGGAATCTGATGTCAGAGATCTCGAAAATCCTTGAATTTCAGTTGTTCAAAATCAGTGTGACTACCATGTGAAGTGTCTAGCATGATGTAGCAAAATATCAGGGAATGGGTCTGGAAAAGGTGTTGAAAGTCCTTGAAAAGTCCCTCAAAGTTCTTGAATTTTTTTTGCCAAAATCTGGCCACCCTGCCATTAATGTCAGTCACTCACACATCTTGCAACAAACACGTGATGTGAACGCATTATAGGAGATGGCACAGCATTTAGTAAACTGGTTGGATGTGCTGTACATTCATATCTGACAAGAGAAAGCAACGTTGACTGTCCGCACAGGTGCATGATCTCGCGCAGTAACTCTCGATGAACTCGACGATCGTCTGTGAATGTTACCTGCATAACATAAACACTCGACACTGACTTTACAACTACATTCATCAGTGATTTGACACATTCAGTTGTAATAAATAATCTAGTACACTGCATACAAACTACATTGTAGCGAGTAAGACAATTTCCCACTTAGTCTCAACACGACATAGTGGTAGCACTTTTCATTGTCATCCCAAGTCCAAATCTGAATGGATTATTGCAGTTTTGTCAACAGTAAAAGCAGTATAGAAAGTAATCGAACACTGGACACTGAACTGTTTTACAGCTGAGTGTCACTTCTCAAATAATTGCAAACTTACTGCTAAGTTATTTTTTCTTCATGATCATGTTAAACTCCAGTGTTTTATCAAATTAGCAATCATTTTGCTGCAGTTCATCTTAGTCTTATACTGTGATTGTAGAATATATCAGTAGTAGCAGTGGAAGTCACAGGTCCTCATAGGGTCCTTGAAAATATTTTTCCACGACCTGGAAAATCCTGCAAAACCAGAAAACCAAATATGACCTGCAAAGTTTCGGAATGTGGTGAAATTTTTTATGATGACAGAACTGGTTTTGAAAAGGGAAATAGGTGTAAAAAAGGTACCTAAAATCTTTGAAAAGTTCTTGAAAAGTCCTTTAATTTTTTCACCTCCAAAACTGTGGCCCTAGATGTACCTACTTTTAGATCTGAATTCACTGTCGAAGGAGAAGGAGCGTTTGAACTGTGGCTTGGCACTTGTCGACATCTGCAGTCGTCTTTGTAGTTTCATCTCTTCTTCGAATCTTTCTTGCACAAGTGCAGCGTCAGCCTCAATTGTTCGCTCAGCCTGCTGCAATGCACTCTGATGCTCATGACTCTTGCATCGCAATTCCTCCAGCTTCAGTTCTAAGTTATCTAGCTGCAAGAACAACGACCACTGTGTGGTAAACAAATCTGTGGTTGCCCATTACATAGTGGCCTCGATACATTGATTCAATTATGTCAATTTAGAATTTAGAAACCGATTAACATCTAACAACAATTAAGCTAAAGTTTACAATTTATCTGTATTTTTGACAGACAACTACAGCTTGTAGGAAACACGCAGAAAGATCAAATAATCTAGCCGGAAATTTCAGTACACTGTTGCAGCATAACATGTGATGCGACTTTCTGCTAGAGATGCAAATAATGCAAATGCATTCACTGCCAGGGCTTTGCAGTTTGCCTTGGACCTCTCTGAGGAGCTTACAACACTCGTCCAGACTGTTGTCATTAAATGGAATAATGGAGAACCACTTTGTAGCACATGGTTAGAGTCGTAGTCCCCTTTGGAAAAGTCTAGATATTGGCCTGAATTCAGTTGGACATGGTTAAAAATTGGCACAGTGTCTAATTAATATCAACCTGTTGTTTCAATCTTGATTTATCGGCGTCTAACTGGCGGCGGTTGGATTGCAGCGTTTCAGTCGTGCAGCGAACTTTATCAAGTCGTCGTTGCCAGCGATCTGTCTCCCCCTCACAGCAGGCGATGCTGGACATGAAATCCTGTGCTTCGGCGTCCAGCTGACTGCACCTGGAAGTCTCCAGATCCAGTTTGTCTTTCCAGCTCACTAGTTCAAGTTCCTCCAGGCGTTCATTGACTCGTCTCTCGGTCGACTCCAGTTCGGACGCCCGGACACTCAATGACTGTTTGGAATAAGCCAGAGATCGCACGGCGCCTTCGCTCGCTGATATCTCTACACGCAACAAAAACCATGTCGCACCGTCGCACGTCACTAGCAGTGACAACGAGAACCGAAGTAATTTCACAAAAGGCGGAATCGTTCGTTTCTATTCGCTACACTCACTCACTGCTGTGGGTCGCAGCGCCCTCCAGACACAACGATCGTCAGCGACAGGCCAGCCCATGCAGTGGCAGCAGCGAGTCCGGTGTCTTGCACTACTTGACTCGTCCATGTAGTCCGTGGTTTACCTGCTCGCTAGGTGGCAGCATGAGGCTCGACGGTGTGGCTGTAATTTGCCACACCGTTGCAGGGTCTGACTAGTGGCTATGACCCTCAAATCTTCTCTTCCCTTACAGGATCAGAGACCCCGTCTAACACAATGCGTCACTGCATGAACCCCGCAAGTGTCGGCTACTTGCCAATTATTGGATCTAAATCCGTCCAACAGTTTGAGCAAGGTGCATGACTGTGACAGACGACAGACAAACAGACCACATCAAGCAGAAATGTGTGGGAATATGCGGAGTCATCGAGCCATAAACAAGAAAGCCATCCTGTCAACAGTACACCACGCATCCACTATTACACGACTAACAAAGCAAAACAGTTTACAACAGGCTTTATTCTGACAATTATTTAGAACTGAGACCACAAAAAACACTGAATGTTGTTCAGAGGTCATTTTTCAATGTCTGTAAATATAACTACAGCTAAATACCTGCATCGAGGTTTGATAATTCTCTCTCTTGACGAGCGATTTCCTCTTGCTGGCGCGACAGCAGAAGCAGAATTTGTAGTCGGGACAAAGTCTCTAGAGCCGACGACGACGCCGAGTCGTGGAGCTGGTCCCGTGTCGAATCACCGTGTTCCAGTGAAGAGAATGGCTGAAACAGACAAATTTCACGACTCTTTGAGTCCATCTTTCGCTAGAAATTTTCGATTACGTTATATTGCAATACGTCCATTTTCGTATCCAGTAGTGCAGCTTTTGCATTGGTAACTACAGGGGCGTCGTGCCAGGAAAACAGTGAGCATTTGCCCTCCCCTCCTAAAGTTGGGCCTGACGAAAAATTTTCTTTATGTCAGAATTTTTTCTTCCAAAAGTACAAAATCCGGGACTGAAAACCATTTATGTTGCATAAATTTAGTGTGAAACTGAAACTGTGAGCACATTGTCGGTATAAGTTGCATTTCCTGCACGCTCATCTTTTTAACCCATGACCCCGCCAGCATTTGATTTATTTCTTAAATCAATTTAATAGAGCTGTCACAGTTGACGCGTTAATTAACGCGTTAATGCGTTAACAAATTAACGCACGTTAAAAAAATTAACGCACATGCATAAATTTATTTCATTCAGTTACTAAATTCTGTGCAGCAAAAGTTCGGATATTCCATTAAATTGCGGTTATATGACAATCGAATGAAATCAAGTAACTAAACTACTATAATACTGTAATAGTTAAGTAGTAAATAGTCTAAATACGTTTAAAAAATAAAAATTATATGTGTTTTTAAACTTTTTTTCATTTTTCTAACTTTCTATATTCTACAGGCGGGTTCCATAAACGTCTCGGGACCGGGGTAATTTACCTCCTACTCTCCATCTCGACGGGACTGGGTGAGTTAATTTACACGTTAATTAATGCATCAAAAAAATTAACGCCTTGACAGCTTTACAATTTAACCAAACCACAGATGGGTCAATACTAATTTTATCTACCCCAGAGGGATAGAAAGCTGAGTTGACCTCGGTGTTGGCTATAAGCCATATACCGATATACCGAGATGGTTTACCTGTCCACAGACAGTCACCCATCCTGATATAGTAGGTTACGCACTTGATAGCGACCCACCGCTACTGGGAGCTGAACCAACGACCTCTCGGGATCATAAGTTGAAAGTTTTAACTATAGACGTTAAAAACATTAATTTGCAAATAAAAAACATTTTTAAAACATGTCTTTTAAACTTTTATTTTTAAAAAAACATTATAAAAACATGCATAAAAAACATTAAACTGCAGATGTTTCCAATCGCTACTTTTTTCGCCATTATACATGCAAAAAATATCTAACTCAGATGATCAAAAACAAAAACCTACCATTTGAAAAGACTAAAAACCGGAATGTACTGTATGTACAGATCAAAAACAGCTGAACGCAATTTGCCCATGAGAAATAAAAATAAATTTTTTTAAATCTAAAAAATAAATTAAATGTTATTTAAACTTTTATGAAAAAACATTAAAAATGTTTTTACATCTATGGTTTCAACTGTTATAGGGTGTTTACACGATCCAGCAAACCTCCAGCATTACATTTGCTGGTCGTTTGCAAATGTAATGCTGGAGGTTTGCTGGATCGTGTAAACACCCTATTACTCCACCAGGTCACGTGTGTGAACATACAGCGTGAAGGGAAGATGGCGCGAACTCGCCGCTGCTGACGCTGCTTGGTGACAGTTGCTGGCGTCCTGTAGACACATAATCACAGCGTTGTCGTCGCGGCTTCCGTTGGCGCTCGCCAGGTGGCGCCTGGCCGGTCGTCCTCGTACTGGGGTGAACCGTACGCTCTACCCCAGCTGACATTCTGGACTCGGTGGTGGCCGATAACTTGACGTCGTTTGACGATTTCGACAAAGACGTGCAATCAGTATTAACGACCTTGCTGTCGGAACACCGCACGCCAATTTTCTGTGAAACGTAGAAAAACAGTTACATTATCACACTGTCGTAGCCAGAATCTGGATGCAGCGGGAGCACTCAAGGGGTGATCGAGGTGTGGGGAGGGGTCTCCCTCCCCTCCAGGAAAAGGGTCTGGAGAGGACACTGAACCCTCTCCCCAGAAAATTTTTCAACTTTTTGTGCTAAAATGAAGCGTTTTGTGCATTTTTGGTACTATTTTGTTTAAGTGATTAGGCTTTTAGGGGGGAAGGGGGCCCGTGCCCCCAGTGCCCCTTATGGCTACGCCAGTGCATTATTTATCAAGATTTTGCCAAAGATGAAATATGACAAATGTGTTTTACCACGCGATGCACAGGGCACCCACTGGGGGAGTTCGGAGGTATACCCAGAAGCAAAAAACCTTAACCCTAACTTTAACCCTCAACCAAAAAAACGGTCAGTTTCTCATATCAGTCACAGAACGACACAATGGACAAACGGATAAAAAGACAGACAAGCAAGACTCGTAATGCGGCCTGTTTGGACTGCCGCGCAATAGCGTGCTGTATATGGGCAAGTATATACATGCACAGAAGCTAGCGAGCGAACTGCCAGTTCAGTTGGGTTCAGTTATGTCGCTTTTTACACGCCTTAGCACTGCATCTCCAAAGCGAAGACGCTGACCACCAACTTACTCTTACCGATGCTGGAGGAGCGTCAGATTCCAGAGATCGACAACATGCAACGGATTGCGCTTTGTTGAGTGGCGCCGCACTGCGAATGTCTACAGCGACGCATCCGTTCAATCGACCACGTTCATACTTAAAAGCGTTGTCGTGACGACGTGATAACTCAGAAGTTCTGGCGCCGACCAGCGACAAACGCGCTCTTCCAGCCGTCTCAGACAACCTGCACATCACGTTACACTCTCATTACCAAGCTTCATAATAGGCCGCATTACGCGTCTTCACCGTCTGTCCGCCTGTGGCGGCGGCCTGTCTCTCCGTTATCATCATCATCATCATCAAGCGCGTGCCCCGAGCTGGAGCGTAGCGGTTTCCACGAGGTGTTTCCAGTGTTCTCGATCTTGGGCGTATTTCCAAGCCGAGTTGAAACCAAGATTATAAGGCTGGAGATCTGCTCCCAGAGCACGTAGCTATGTGTGGCGAGGGTGTCCGGGAGGGCGCTTCCAATCTGTGGGCAGGCCTCGGATTGACGTTTTGAGTGCTCTGGAGATGTCAAGTGACGCAACCATCCTTGCCACGTGACCGAATAGTCGAAGCCATCTTCTCTGAATCAGCTGAGACAGCTGCGGCGGTGAGCCAGTTCGAAATCGAACCGTGGCGTTGGCTACATGATCCATGTATGGTATACGGAGAATATGGCGCAGACAGCATCAACTTGTCTAATAAGGCTCGTGTCAGGGCCCATGCTTCAGAGCCGTATAATAAGACTGGTTGGATGTATGTACGATACAGTTGGACCTTGGTGAGGACGGAGATGCTGGAGCGCCAGATTCCCCGATTCAAAAGATTGAAACAACTTTTGGCCAGACCAATTCCACGAAGCACTTCTGGTTCTGAACTGCCTGAACTATGAATTTCAGAGCCGAGATAGACGAATGACTCCACAACCTCAACAGGGTTGCCAGATATATAAACTGATGACGGGGTAGTAGCTGGGTTGATGGTGGACTGGATCTTGGTCATCTGCTAATTTACTTCAAGGCCTAAGGGACGGGCTTCGTCATTCAGTACATCCAAGGCCAGTAGAAGAACCTCCAGCATTTCGGCAAGAAGAGCGACGTCATCAGCATAGTCGAGATCAGTAAAAATCTCTGTGCCCAGCGTCGCC
>Ga0056128_1012134_pt1 | contig 10558 bp, 8 predicted proteins | sample WorMetLIZISLAND2_FD_71113 | JGI IMG/M metagenome (GOLD analysis project Ga0056128, IMG submission 71113) | Marine gutless worms symbiont microbial communities from Max Planck institute for Marine Microbiology, Germany - Olavius geniculatus... ... | reverse complement strand
ACCGCGTCGTTTGAGCCATTGCACGCAAAAATCCGCCGAAGGGTCTGACCTGTAGGTGAGTTTCTGAAAAAAAGGTATATGGCTACAAAAATTTTTGCGTATATTTCACCCATTTGCCGGAAAGCCCCCCTTGGAGGGATTTGCATGAAATTTTGCATGAGGGGTCATCTCGCCGACGTAATCAACCGCGCCAAATTTTATCTCAATCAGATGAGGGGTTTTGATTCTGTGGGGGGTCGAATTTTTGGCTTTCCCATAAGAAAGAGAAGTCGCCGTTAACACAGGGCTTGAACTACCGTTCAGCCTGTGAAAGTTTCCGGGTTTGATATTTCAGGTTTTTCAAACATTTTTTAAAATTGTAAGACCTATCACAATCGTTTTTGTTTAGCGGATGAAATGACGCTAGAACTAAAAAATAACGAACTTTTCACGATTAAACTACGAAACTGAACTTGAATTGCATTTTAAATTGTACAACAAAAACTTCAAAAAATGAAATTTGACTTAAATCGGGTATTGTGGAAAGTTTTTAGGATTTTGGAAACAAGATTTCCGGCTCTAGTTAAGTGCAAAATAGACCGGACGAGATGTATTTATAAATATTCCTGTGCTTCCGGTTGCAGTCTGTTGAAAACTGAGAAGGTACGCGCTACATCCTATACAGTTCTTGTTGTAGTACTGACCTTCAAGATCATCCAAGGTCAATGATTTTCATCTAATCTGAAAGGGCATATGCCACTTTTTATTAGTGATTAGTGGTAACTTTGGCCGTATCTCTCGCCTTTTTTTGAGATATTATGGTTAGTTTCCGTTGAAAAACGCACATTTTTTCTATCCCCTCATTTTAACCCTAAATTTGAAATTGTCTCCCAAATTTTGTACGCAGACAGCTTCGACAAAGTGGTAATTACTTGAGCAAAAAGTTTTCGCTTACGACCCAACGTTTAGCCACAATTGGCGTTAGAGCCAAATTTTGCATTTTTAGACGAAAATGATTTAACAGAAAAATTTCCCGATAATTTACCGACAGCCAAATATTTAGGATGCCTGCCAGCCCTCTCCGTTATGCCACAACACCGCTGGCTTTGCGTAAGTTGCGTTGCATCATGGATGGTAGTCGTGTCTGAGCCTGTAAGCATTTGATCAGTATTTACAGAGGCTAGATGATGGCGAGCGCGCGACGCTTGCGGCGACGAATTAACTCCAGTAAATGATGAATGGATCGGGCGCTGTTACAACCGTCTCCCAAGTAGCCCAGTATTAGTAGTAGTTGTCGTTGTTGTTGCTGTTGTTGATGATGATGTTGGTGTTGTAGTTGGTGTGTGTCTGTATGTGTAGTGTTGATGCTGTAGTTGTTGTGTCATCCATTTTCATTGTAATAGTAGTAGTAGTTACGCTAGTAGTAGCAGCAGTTGGCCTAGCAGCAGTTGTAGTTGCAGTTGTTGTTCAGTTGTTGTTGTTGTTGTTACATCCGTCTTCGTCACAGGTCCAGTAACACATGCTGACAGGACGCGAACTCACGGAGTCGACACCGGACACACAAGACGGTGGAAGTGACAAAGGACTGCAACTCCGTGTGAACGACTGTAATTCACCTAGGCCACCACCAACTACTACTACTACTACTACTACTACTACTACTACTACTATTACTACAACTGCTACTACTACTGTAATTCACCTACGATAAACGCAACAGCCACAGTAACAGCAACGACGTTGTCTTTCGAAATATTTCCGCTTCCTGTTAAAAAAATGTTGTCATACGCTGCATACGCGTCGAACTTTGTCGATTCTACACTTTTTCCGTAGCCAGTTAATTTCCAAACTAAGTTATATATTCGTAATTTTATTATTAAATCCCAAATCATGTCGTTTTTGATGCGCTACAGTTATGCTGTAGAGCGTCTATGGCACGATTGTCGTCTGTCCGTCCGTCAGTCCGTAACGGATGTATTGTAGCTAAGCGGTGCGAGATAGGGCTTAGGTTGCTATAGAAAGTCGCATATTGGCTTTTAAATGACATAAAAATCATTGACCTTGGAAAACCTTGAAGAGTCATAAAGCATCATGGTATGCCAATCGTGCGGTATTGTGGCTAAACGGTAAGTCACAAGGCGTCGGCGATGATAACATCGGATAGGGCGCTGGCGACTTCCTATAGACTGAAAATAGCAACCATGTCTACATCTGCAGAAGTTTAGCCGCAATTTTCAATGGAATGTTTCAAACTATAACTGACAACTGGCCCTATCTCGAAAACAGTGAGAGATAGGGACAAGGTTACTATTAATCACTAATAGGAAATGGCATCCGCGTTTTCAGATGAGATGAAAATCATTCACCTTGGATGATCTTGAAGGCCAATACTGCAACAGGAACTGTATAGGCTATAGCGCATTCTTTCTAGCGACAGTTGGGGTTTCTTGTAACTCTTTTACTAATTATATGTTCAGCAAACGAAAGTCAATGGTCTTGCCATTTCATTGCGTTGTAAACACGAGTGGGTGCTTTCCTTTAATGGGTGTACAATTGCATGAAGTTAACAGGGTCCTATACTCCGTTTACACAATGAAGCTGGTGCGACAAACTCTTGACGACTTCGAGCTGGATTAAAGAGATCCTATAATTTAAATTCTAAGGAAAGTTCTGGTTCTGGTTCTGGAACATAGTTCGCAAACTCTGGTTGGATATCACGACAACGTAAAGGAAAGAGAGAAAAAACGGGTAGTGAAAAAAGGAACGAAAAGAAAGAAGCGATGGAAAAAAAACAGAAAAGAGTGGGAAAGATTGTTGCGCCACTGACAAATAGATATAGACTGACTGACCACTGAAAAACTTCACCACGTTGATGCAGTGATGATACTTCTAGAACTACTACTACAACTGAATTACTACTACTACTACTACTACTACTACTACTACTACTACTATAGGCTAGGCCCTACTAGTGTTAATGCAGTGATGATACCAGCAGCTAGTAGGTAGTGGTGGATGAGTGATACAAGACGAACCGCATTACTACAACATGTAGTAGTAACGCGTGTTGTAGTAGTACAAGACGAGCCGTCATGTGAGAGATCGCAGACGACACATCGTGTTGCGACAGCTGCATAAACACACACGAAACAAACAACAAAATTGGCAGCTACGCAATTGCCTCCCTTTTTTCTAAATTCTGGGCTGTGTGTAAATTGTCGGAAAATCATTTTCCTGCCTTTAAAAATTTGAAATTTAAGCTGAAAATCCCCATTTCGGGAAATAAAGTTAAGCTAAATTAAAATCTCGAGCATCCATCATCTCCTCTTTCGGAATTTTGCAACTGCCTGTTAGAAAATTGTGACCTTCCTGTCACGCCTATTATTTATTCACTACGCCGCTGCAGGCTGCAAGCGATAAGAAGCGGACATGCACTGTGAAGACAGACAGACAAACGTAGACATCAGTAGACTGTCGCAACAGTCGATGAGTGTCGCCTATCACGTCATAAAGTGGCCCACTAGACTGCCCACGGGCAAGAAAATGCTGTCCGACGCTTTCTGGCATGAGGACTCCACGACTTTTAGTGGGGCCCCTGTCCGGCCGAACGTAAATGACCACTAATACCCCGTTTACATTATCCAGCAAACCTCGGGCAAACATCAAGCAGGCCTGATGGAACCCCGCATCTGGCTCAAATGTAGGCCTAGGTTTAGCCCACAGCTGATCACGTGTTATATAGGCCTTCCTTCCAATTACAACCCGCCCGTCCTCCTAATTAGCATGCTAATTGCCATAGCATAGCTCAACGACCTAGCTGGATAAATGCTAGCAAACATCAATCAGACGTCGAGCAAAAGTCCAGCAATTAGCACGTGTATTTTGAATACATCTGCTCGACGTTTGCTCGACGTTTGCTCGATGTTTGTTCGATCGTGTAAACGGGGTAGACTCCTCAGCCGCCGACTCGCGCCGCCGCCGCTAGCCGGAATCATCTGGCGCCGCCGCCGCCGAAAAACAGACGGCGCGCCGCCTAGCCAGCCGAAATTATGGGGCGCCGCCGCCACCGAAATTTTTACGGCGCATCGCGGCTTGCAGTGATTATAGGCCTAGTCGTCAAGTTAATAACGATAGCAGCAGTTATAAACGCTATAAACGTGATAAACGTTATAAAGCAGTTATAAACGTCCAAAATTACTGTTGCAGTGTGAGCACTTTTCATTTTGTAGTCGTGCTATCAAGCATCAATATTAGAAGTAGGCCTACTACAACACTTAGTTAGCACAAAATGCTAACTGAGTGGCGCTGACTCGAGCCGGCTCGCCAGAAAGATTTTACTGCAGCCATGCCGAAAACGGTTGGGCGGCGCGGCTGAGGGGTCTAAAACGGGGTATAACAGTTGCCTAGCTAAATACACAGAAGAACAGACCGAGAAGGCATATAACTAGCATGGCTTCTAACAACGGAGATACGCTGATAAAATCGGTGTCTTTGCGAAACAGTCACACTGCCCGAAACTAGCCAGAGGACTTAAACAGACTGTGAGGGGCAGGGGATTCCAGATTTAGTCATCCCAATGATCATGCGGATCATGCTTAAACCCTCCTCTGCCGCCTACACGCGTGTATTTGCAAGACTCGGTATGTTTCGCCGTTGTCGATCGTCACAGACGAAACTAATCCGTTTGTGCTTGCGGCCCGCTAGTGAGTGGCATGAGGAGGCACGTCGTTAACGCCTTAAGGCGCGTACAGATCGACGTAACTGAACTGAACTGAACTGACGTAATGGTTAGTTTTTGACGAACTGACCAATGGGCAATTAAACAGAATTGCATTACAGTATGCACCGACTAACGGCGTCAATGTTTACGTGACTAGGCTCACGTACGCGTCAACCATTGACCAATAGGCTCGCTCTGCTTGTCCACTGGTCAGTTTATCAAAAACCAAACCGTATATCAGTTCAGTTCCTTTTCGTTACGTCGCTCTGTACGCGCCTTTAGTCTCTCACAATCACCTCGCATAGCAGAGCTCTGTCGACTTAGCCGAACACGGTTTCTTGATCTGTGCTTCCCGACGCCAATATTAAAAGAATTAGTTTTGTTAGCGAGTGCAGAAGGGTGCACCCTCAGCCGCAGCCGAATTGTAATAATTAACCCAGCTGCTGCTAGGATAGCCGACCGTACTGCTTCGCAACATGCACTTTTAGAGGAAGGGGTGCATGAAACCCATATTTTCGGAGCAGAATTGTACCAGGCTGGTCGACGGAGAGGGCGTTGGTACATGAAGTTCCTATAGGCTGTCAAACTTCAAAGCTGTTTTGTCAGATAGGCTAATACTCATCATAAAAGGTCGCCTACATATACGTAAAACGCACGTTCGTGTAAAACGCGCATGCGAGTTTCAGTCGCACATGTAAGGTAGGCTGGCACCCTGGAAAAAAATTTGCACGCGCATACGGAAAGTTAACGACAGCTAAAACTCCGCCGGTGCTGGAAATTCTCGTTAGCCAGCTCTCTCAGGCGGCAGGCTGATTTGAGTCCTGACAACACTCAGCACATCATTTGTCAATCTGACTATAGGCCTATATACCTAAACCGAACGCATACAGCGTGGTGAGTTTACACTATCAGTCACATGACCATGCATCCCGTTTTAGTTTCAACCGCTGTAGACCTACCTGGTTAATACGATACGTAGTCCTACACGGTTCCGTGATGCAAAAACTTGTGTAAAAAGCATATTGTTAGCACTGTCATAACAGGAAACGCAAAAGCGTTCAGTTGCAGCGGTCAATTGCCATGCTATAGTTGCGTTGCAATAAGTATACCAGCTTATTTTTTACGAGCACCAATATGTTTAAAATAGTTCAGCAGGTAGTCATTATGTTGATGGCGATGACGGTGTCATTGTCTTTTGAGGCGAGTGCTCAACCAACGGCGGATGACAACGAGGCATTCTGTCAGTCTGAAACATGGGAAGAACTTACGAACGACATCAGGGCGGACATAAAGACATCATGCCAGTCCACGGGCGCCATGTTGGACCAAACTCAACAGACCGCCAGTGACGTTCAGGAAATCAAAGATGACTTGGGACTAGTAAAGGACCTCCTTGAGTTGGGCTTACGCCAGCAGGAAGACATTGGGTCGGCAAGAGATGTTGAGCAAATGAAAGAAGACTTGACAGAAGTTAAAAACCTTCTTAGATCACATCAGCGGGAAGAAAATGAGACGTCAAGAGCCGTGACGGAAGAAATGGCAGGAGTAAAGATCTTACTTGGATCCTGGCAACCAGAAGAAAATCAAACCACAAGGGAAGCAAATCTGATTATCGAAGGCTTGGCAGAAATAGGCCTGAGTGTCGTTATCAGATCTTGCCCGCAGCAACCGTGCAAAGCGGGTGCCATCGACTCATCAATCCTGTGTGAGTGCAAAATTCACTTACTTCCTATTTTGTTGACTTGATTGATTGATTGGCCAATTCATTCATTTGTCTATTTATCCATTTATTTATTCATACAAGCAGACGTCGAGCAAAAGTCGAGCAATTAGCACGTGTATTTTGAATATATCTGCTCGACGTTTGCTCGATGTTTGCTCGATCGTGTTAACGGAGTAGACCCCTCAGCCGCCGACTCGCGCCGATTGACTTGATTGAATGATTGGCCAATTCATTCATTTGTCTATTTATCCATTTATTTATTCATACATTTCATACATCTATTAAATAGACAATCCAAAGTGTAGCCAAAATTTCTTGTTGGGGCCTTTGGGTCAAGGTTGAAACACAAGCTGCACCCTCTGGAAAAAGTGGGGGATATAACCCACTGCTCAAATGGGTGCGCCACCATTGGGTTAAACCAGGCTAGGCTCCCACTGCTGTTTGTCCTGTGTAGCGGTCAACTGTATTCCGTTGCTGGTCCAGCAAAACGTCAACGGATCCAACGCCTTCAATCGTTCGTGGGCGGAGTTTAAAGTCGGCTTCAACGACTCGAGAGGCAACTACTGGCTCGGCAACGACCGGCTTCATCAGCTGACAACGAGCGGTCACTACAAGCTCAGGTTTGACTTACAGGAACGTAGCAACGGCAGCTGGTACTACGCCGAGTACAGTTCCTTTATTGTATACAACGAAACCTCCAAATACCAGATGCAGGTATCCAGGTACTCGGGCAACGCAGGAGGATACGGATTTTTGTGGCATAACGGAAAGATGTTCAGCACGTACGACCGTGACGACGAGTACTGTGCAGTGTACAACGGCGGTGGATTTTGGCACAGGAACTGCGCACGTGCGAGTGTAAACACTGTCCGTGGCCGTGGAAATGACTTCCGATGGTGGAGCGAGAGCGGAAAAAACTTCTTACTGCAGACATCGCGCATGTGGCTGACGTGCTAGATCAGCCATTTTTCAGCACAGCTGGTCTGACTGTCACTGTGACTACATTTAATTAACTATTTATAGCACATAAGAAATTTGTTTCTTATCGAACAAGCAGTGACATACTCTTATCTTCACTCATCGGATATGGCTGACGCTTAGATGCGCCGGTCTGCACCATAAGAACCTCGGAGCAATTATCACTCCAATATAAACGTGGAGACATATAATTGAAATTTCATCATTTTAAGGTGAAGTTTATAAAAGCTAAATTACATCAACTTTTTTCTGCAGCTTGCTACAAAAATCGAGAATGTTTCAAAAGTAGGCCTACAGAGAAGGGGAAAATTTCTGTAATGACTGAAGGGTGATATACACCCAGGGCTGCCATGACAACAACTTGCAACGTAAAATATAGGCTAGGCCTATGTTAAGCATATATTGAGAGCAAATTACTAGTAGCCTACGACATTAATATAACAGTCAGTAAAGTTTGCAGACTATTATTCGAGAACTTATATCAGTAAAAAAAGAATTCGGCGCTTAGTGTTAACATGAAATGCGACCGTCCGCCTCAGACGCTTCCAGCAAATTAGGAGACATGCACAAGCCGTGATTACGCGACAATCATCATCGACCAAAATCCAAAACGCGTCGTTACACTACCTTGTGAAACACTGTAGCATGTGCATATGTTACTCGTACGTATAATTTAATGCTTAACGGAGTTATTGAAAAAAGAATTATAACACCACTAGGTTTTTCGGGAGGAGGTAGTCTACACGGTGAATATTCGCAATGGGCTTACGCGTATTCTATAGAGTCAGAAGATAAACGAATGTTCTTACCCGAGTCGATGTTGGTGCTTAGCAGAATGAATGCCAACATCATCAAAATCGTCATAGTGCTAGTGCTGTAACAGCGTGTCAGTGTCATCTATACTCTTCGATCTTCAGCGAACGAACTGAATTGAACAGAATTTTTGTTGCCCACACTTCGTGAAATAAACTGAAATGCAGCTCTGACATGGTCTCACTCTTATCTCATTTAAGTCTCACGTGTCTTCGGTTAACCCAAGCTTTTCCGCCAAATAATTAATAAAATTACTAACGGCAGAAGACAAAATTGATTTTCACTCATTGCATCAAAAACTCTATTCACTCGGGCACATTACTAAAATGCATGAAAACGCCTTGTTAGCACTCTCCCAGACCCTAACATGGATTTTGGGAAAGAGGATCGGAAGGAAAATGAGAAGAAGAAAAAAGAGAGAGAAAAAGTGGAGATGTAAGAGAAGAAGGACGGGAAGGCGGAGGAAAAGTGAAGAAAATCGATATTCACGCATTTTTATTTTCCGACCTTGGCAGTTGTGTTTAAAATAAAATAAAATAAAATAAAGTGCCAGTTTGATTGTTTTAACTGTACAGTTCTCGTCAAGTCTTAAGTTTCAGTCTCTGTAGTCTGTAGTCGTATAGGCCTATCTGTTATACCCCGTTTACACGATGAAGCTGGCTCGACGAGTTGGCTTGATGAACTGGCTACCTCATCGTTTATATGGTGTAATATTTCGAACATTCACGATCAAATATCGCTCGAGGAGCACTCGTCAAGCGCTCGCCGTGCGCTTGTCAAGCCACCTTCATTATGTAAACGAGGTATTCCGGACCGAGAGCATAGGAAAAAACAATCAGTTTAATGGCTTACAGAAACAGATTCCGTTCGCTCTGCTGGCGACACGCTGCACTAACTCAGATAAGCTTACACTCATTGCTATTATAAACGCTTTTACCGCCCTACAGACAAAACTCCCTACGACTAAATCGGTAAATACCCAGCAACAAAATCCCTTAACGACAAAAATCTCTAAGACAGAAAACCCCTTACGACAAAACCTCTCTGTGGCAGAACCCTCCCCTTCTCCAGTCATTGGCAACATTGTTTTTGTAAGGGGTTTTTTCGCAGAGGGTTTTTTTCTAGTGCGTTTTGTCGTAAAGGATTTTATTATGCAAGTAGTTTGGTTTGTCGTGAAAAGCTTTGTCGGAGGGCGTTTTTTCGTGGGGGTTAGTCGTAGGGGGCTTAATTGTATATCGTTCTATCGAAAAAAGCTTTAGTTTCAAGGGGTTTTGTCATGGAGGGGACTTTTATCGTAGGGGGTTATGTCACAGGGGGTTACGTATGTCGTTCACTCACCTTCACCATCGCTGCAACGCCGACGTGTTTAAGTCGAAGTGCTATTTAGCATTGTTGACAAGCTCGCCATTTGCGTCCATAGGAGCAGTAACTTCGAGACAGGGGGCAAGAGGGCAACTGGCCTCCTTCCACTAAATTTTAGTAGGCCTATGTCTGACAATTTTCTTGTCGCAAAAAATTTGTTCAAAAATACAAAATATGAAGCTGATAGTCACTAATTTCTTTCGTCAGTCCGTGTTTTACTGTACCTTTGGTCTGAAATAAAAATTCTATTCCAAGTAGTGTAACTATATTTCTGAATCTTTGCACAGTAGCCTGTGCTCTATCACAAAAGCTGTTACCGACTCGATCGACGACAAAATCAGTGACCTTGGGTAACCTTGAATGATCATTTTTCCCTTTACGATGTTTTTCTTGTCCACAGCCAGAAATGTTTTATTTCCGCCAAAAAGATAATTTCTCACAGGCTGATGAGGGGAGGCTATTTGCCCTTTTTCTCTTTTCTCTCCAATATTGCCCTTATTCTTTGCACAGCGAATCTGGAGCCAGCGAGCGCTACATTGTCAAGTGGTCTGTGACAAGTGATCACTTGACATACGCTTACAGGCGATATGTCCGTAACAAGCAACTCGCCGACGACTTACACTGTAGCTGCTGCTGCTGCTGCTGCTGATGATGATAATGATGATGATGTTGTAGGCTATGGTGGCCTCAGAAAATAGACACGCACAACGCCACCTGTCCCTCAGTTATACGTAGCCTACATGGTGCGTCGAAAAACCAGACCTATTAAATGCTGCTGTTTTACGCAATTTCGATAACGTAATCTTAAACGGTCGTTTACTTGAATTCACCCGTAATCTACCAGCCAGCTATCAGGCACGTAGAGAGCCACAGAGAGGCCCGAAGAAACATTTTTGTGGGCCCCGTGCAAACATTCTAGCGGGGCCCCTCTGGGGAAAGAATGTTTGAATTTTTTTTTTAAAATAGTGCATTCTGGTGTATTT
>Ga0056128_1012130_pt1 | contig 10559 bp, 3 predicted proteins | sample WorMetLIZISLAND2_FD_71113 | JGI IMG/M metagenome (GOLD analysis project Ga0056128, IMG submission 71113) | Marine gutless worms symbiont microbial communities from Max Planck institute for Marine Microbiology, Germany - Olavius geniculatus... ... | reverse complement strand
CACTGCCACCAGTACTGCATTAAAGATGGTGAATAGATTCACTAATTCTAAAGTAAAAAATATTAGGAGGACCTTTAACTCATGAGTTCTAGAAAATTCCTTGCTACCAGTGCTGGCTGCTGAGATGAAATCTGCTCAGGTGAAGAGTGACGCAATCTACCATGACTAACGCAGAGCAACGTTCTTTCTTTATATAAGATGGATTGAAAAAAATGATTAAGCACCACAATTCTTATTCATATCTTTTCAAAATACTGAGAGGTTAAAATGCTTTCAGTTTACTTTTAGCTGGACAATGGCAGAATTGGACCATAATGGCCTGCTCGTGTACTTACAGCATGTACCTAAAATCTCACTGCAAAACTTAGGTTTACTTATTTCACCTTTATTAGGTAGTTTGTTAGCTTTCTGCTACATTTTAGTCCCACCAGATCGTCGACTGCCGACTAGGTAAGTCTGGTAGTGTCAGTGGCTGCAGTGTCGTGAGACCAGCTCAGCTCAGCTCCTGACAATGACGGAGGCAGAATGTCAGTGGCCCGGCGGCGTCGGGCATTATACGTTTTTCCCGAACTGAAAGTAGCAAATTTTGTGCTGCTTCTATCAGTTCGCCGAACTGAAAATAGAATTAACGTTTGATAATACTGTCTAAATAACTCATCTGAAAACTGCGGTCTCAATCGTACAGTTGTATGGATTTTTTCGACCCTTGATGTTTACAAAACATTAAAAACAAGTATAAATATATCAAAATACAACATTAAAGTAAACTGTCAACCTTTAAAATCACACAAGCAATTGAGTTCTGAAATTATGAATGTATGTCTATAAGTACTAGTCTATAAAAGATTTACAATCCATGATGCAATTAGCGCCGAACGCGTAATTGCGTAATCAAACAATTGCACAAAACCACAAAAATATGCAAAGCAGTCAATCTTAAAAGCATTATGCTTAACTACAAACCGAGAAGGAGATGAACTTCGACGAGGCATTTTACTACAAATTTTGCTACGCAAATCTCAATGTCAACACCACATAGAATACTTAATTTAAAGAGACTAGTAATAAAAAACTAGTGATGGGTCAATGTTACAAAATTCGACACTAATCAGTCAATCAACGCAGTACAATATGATTCAAACAACAAAACCTCAAATGCGATGATCTGGTAAAATTAGCGTAACAATATATCAGAACAACATGAAAATTGCAAACAAACCGCTGGAGATAGCAAGCACGGTGGCCTATTCAACGGTACTATCGCCGACCACTATGACCTCCTACCACTTAGCAACAATACACGTACATGCGTTACAGACGATAGAAAACAAGATAGACGACAGCTTGTGCAAAGGCACGACTGTTAAGCCTCAAAACTGAATGTAAAGTGAAAAAAATGATGGTCAGTAACAAAATTAAATGTGCAACTCCGTTTCAGAAACAAAAAATTACTATTGATTGCCCGAAATTGTAGCTCAGTAACCGCCCTTCCATGCGGTACAGTTGCCGCCTATGATTAGAATTGGTGCACAATGTACTCGCATTAGTATAATAATCTTAAGACAAAGCATGTAATTACAGTAAACAAGATGAAAACTTTCTAAACTAAACGAAACCCCCTCGCAACTTTTCCCGTAGGTTAATTTGACTTAGACACCAGGCTTGTATTGAAGACACACTTTTATTTGAGACTTGGCTTGTATCAAAACATTGTCAACCTGTCATACCAGAATTATACACTTTTTATGGATAGTGTGTAAAATACTATTGTAATATAATTTATAGTATACTACTACTGCATGTACACTGTGTCTCAAAAAAGTATCCCAACATTTTCGACTGTAACTTGAAAATCAATTATCAGATTTTGATAATTTTTGGTACAAATATTCGTGACACAACTTGCCATCAAATGACCATTCAGTTTCCTCAACTTCTTTACTCAACGTTTGTTTCTGCACCTGGGGAAAGCACAACCAGCAAAATATCACTTTTTATCCAATGCGATGTGATTGCTTAATTAACATAACGTGTAAAAACACATTCTGTTCACATTTCTGACACTGTGGCTGACACTTCATTCAGTTGTCCATTTTCAACTGCCTGCAGTAAAATTGCTTGAATACAAGTCCCACTATGCGAACACAGGCAGGGAGACGCTTTCTTCATTGATTGACAACAGTATCGATGTTCTGCTCCAGACCAATCCAAGCTCTACCAGTCGCTTCTTGAATTTACAAACATTCCTAAAGTTCATCTGGTATACACACTGCTGCTAGACCTGCTGTTGGAGCCGACAAATTAGGAAAGATGTAATTTATTGACGTTTTTTCATTCATTTTAACACGTATTATGCTTGCTCTGCTTTCCCCACGTAGTGCAAAAGCAGACGTTGGGTGAAGTGGAAACTGAAACATTTATTTAATAGCCAGTTGTGTCGGAAATATATCTGCCAAATATTATAAAAATCTGCTAACTTTTATTCAAGGCACGATTGATAATGTTTGGGATGTTTTTTCAGGTTTTCTTTTATTTTAAAACATATTTCGCTTGATCTGCTTTCCCTAGGTAGTGCAGGAGCATACATTAGGTGAGGTGGGAAACTAAACGGTTATTTGATGGCAAGTTGTGTAGGGAATATTTGTACCAAAAATTAAAATCTGATAATTGGTTTTCAAGTTACAGTCGAAAATGTCGGGGATACTTTTTTTGAGACACAGTGTACGACTAATCACTACTACCAACTACAACTGCTAATACACTTACAACAACAACAACTACTACTACTACTACTTGGATGTCAGCTTATATTGGAGACGCAGCTTAAGTTAGGGACCCAGCTTTTATTTGAGACCTGGCCTGTGGCTTCTATTAAAACATCCTACTTAGATCCCCAGCTTGTACAAGGACCATCACCAAAGTTTCCGGCCTCGACATATTAGACAAGAATATTTTTCACAATCTATACATCAGTGAAACGTGTATTTTTTACTGATTCATGCGAGTCTTTTGCGGATATGACGTCATTGTAATTTATGACGTCATAGAATACTAAACCGAAACGATCTGGAGCGCTAATGCAAAAAGCATAAAATCAAGTCTCGTTCTTGCATGACAATTTTCCAGTCTGTAGCTGGATTTGTGAAAGTGAGGCCCCGTGTGGCATCTGTGTTGTGAAAACCCTGACAAATACGCTGATGAATTTCTCATTTGCATCTGTGAACATCCGATAGCTTAAATTTGTGCTAGCTGCAAATAAAAGCATTTAGTGAATTATGATTTCATGAAAATATGAGGGGTGGTCAAAAAATTTTGAGTCTCAGTATATTAGGCTACAACTTTTTATTGTCTGTACATCAGTAAAACGTACGTTCCTTGCGTATTTGTGTGAGCAGCTTGTGGAAGTGACATCATAGAGCATTAAGCTGAAATGATTTGGTGCGCTAATGCAAGCAGCATTTGAATTAGGATGGTAGTTGCATGAAACTTTTTCAGTCTGTAGCTGGATTTACCATAGTGGGGCTCCATGGCATCTATTTTACGAAAACCCTGACAAGTACGTTTATGATTTTCTTATTTGCATCTGCGAATATACTATAGAAAAAAATCTGCGGTAGCTGCAAATAAGAGCATTTTGGCTAAAATACAATGTAATGCCAATGACGGTATCAGAAAAATTTTATTACAAATTTAACTGTTAATTATTTCAGTTGTGTTAATGCAAAGCCAGTCAGGATTTGTAACTAGTTACATGGGCCCCTGATGGGCAGAGGGCTCCTCCATTAATTTCAGCACTGCAGTCCAGTCCAAAGTCTACCTGACCCCCCCAGTGATGTGTTTTGAAATCTGATAATGGTGGCGTCTGCCATCCACGACGATACATGACTCATTGATGCTGGAAATCATTTTTATTCAATGTTCCATGAAGTTATAAATTACAATGACGTCATATTCGCAGCAGATGTATACGAGTCGGTGAAGAATGCACGTTTCAGTGATGTATAGATTGTGGAAAATATATTTGTCTGATAGGTCAAAGTATACCGTTTAATGCTATGATCAACGGTCGTTGCTTCATGTTAATTAAAAACAGGCCAGGTAGCCCCTGTACTGCTTTCAGTATTCATCACGTAATGAATTGTGGCTGGCACTGTAACAGCTGTAGAATGACATGCTAGCATAGCAGAGCAAAAACTTGTTTGAAAGAAAACGTGAAATAAAGACCAATGCCATGTTTATACTTTCATTAATTTTTTTACCAGATTTTTCAGGTGAGTGGTCACTCTGAACAACATGAAAACAGTGTAGCAAATAACAACATGAAGCCAGCGGCCCAAAGTAAGTGAGTGAGTAAGTAGGGTTTAACGTCCCACCCGACACAATATAGGTCATTTCGGGGACGGCCTTTCCAGGCGGAATGCACACAAACACATAATAATGGAACAGTAAGTTTAACCTTTACAGAAACACAAAACACAAGATACAAAGCCAGTACGAACAGAGCTATGCATCAGAACAAACACACATGGAAATCAAACGCCGGAGCCAATGAAATTATAAATACTCATTGCAGCATAACCATTTTCCAGACCAAATGAAATTACCCACTTTTCTCTTACCTTTGAATTGAAACAAAGATTCGTCGACATACTATTTAACACTACAGTTAACAGTAGTTGCTTCACATTAACTAAAAACAGGCCAGGTAGCCCTTGAAGCCTGTGCTTTCACAACTGATAATAAATTGATAAATTAAATTAATAAATTGGGGCTGCCAATGTAACATCTGCAGAATGACATGTGAGCTGAGCGTAGCAAGCAAAGAAATATGTAAAAGGAAAATGCAAAATAAAGACCATACAGTGCAAACATGCCTGCTGTTTATACTCCCATCAATCTTTTTCCAGTTTTCACTGACTTTTTCATTTTCCGACTTTTCCCTGACCACTTTGGAATTCCCCTATTTTCCAGGTTTTCCAGGTGAGTGGTCACCCTGTCACTGCGGATGATTCAAAAAAATCACACATTGGATTTAAAACGAGAAAAACCATTATCTGGTGGAATGACAGCACTAACATCGAGCCATCTGCAACTAGCAAACAGAAGTTACAGAACTGATAAAAGAACAGTTGGTGATCATGCAACAGTTTTAGAAAACATTATAAAATGTACAAACTCACAAAACATTCCAAAAATGTTCAAAAAATGACATTTCACAGTTTCACAAAACCCCTCATATGTTTGTGTGGCTGTGGAAAAGTGCCAATTTCACTAAAAGAAACGCCGGAGCCAATGAAATCATAAATACTGTTAAGGTGGTTGCTAAACCAGGTAGTTGAACCAACTTATAGATAATACTGGGTGTCACAAATGCTGGTCAAGTGAATCTCAATTGATTTTGTTCTAAAAGCTGAAAACTACTAACAAGCAGAATCTCAAAGGAGATCATGGAAACCATGGGACCAGTGGTACAGATCATGGAAAGCCAGGATTATCTCTGGCTATAAAAATGTTGACTAAACTGTACCGGTAACTCAATTAATCTTGTTCACATACAAACTGACACTAAACAATCAAATACTGTCCATAAAGTTGCCAGCCTAACTAGCAAATTGTCACTGGCCATCAACACAATCTACAGACCCATGTTGGCCAGCTAGAAACATATGCAGTAACATTATTATCTCTCCCATTGCTATAGCACAGCATGGGACAGATTATAAAATCACTTCTGTCACACTGTCATTCTGTCTGCAAACACTCCTACAGCCGCAATTTTCATTCAATTTTGATGAAATTTTGCACGGTGATTCGAGGCCCGAAAAGAAATATCGAGTTTGTTTGGGATAAAAATCTGTTCACTCGTTCTCCTATTTTACCCCAAATTTTTAAAAATTTGCGTTACAGCCTATGGGGACTTCAAAGCGGAATAACTCAGTTCCCGTAAAAGATAATTGCGCACTGTGTTTACCTACCCACCTATTTTCGGGGTCGGGCAATCTTATGGTGTTATGGTGTCTATCTATCCGATGGTGTCATTTAGATTTCTCCCCTGCCAACCCCTGTTGCCATGGCAACAAATTTTGAAACAAAACTGACTATAACTCGGCTTCCGTGAAAAATAATTGCGCGTTGTTTTCACCTACACCCCTACTTTCGGACCCAAACTATCCAATGGCATCATTTAAATTTCTAGCCTGTTGACCCCTGTTGCCATGGCAACAAATTTTGGGACAAAATTGACTACAACTCGACCCCCATGAAAGTTAATTGCGCCCTGTTTGCACCTACACCCCCTTCCCCCTTATATGTAGCTGCTAGGCTATATAGCGTAGCAATGGGACAGATACCTTCTTGCACAGAACGTATTTCTAGTTTAAGTCTGGTAATCTAGTTCTCAACTTCACCCACACTGAAATCAGTGACCAGATGCCGTTCAGTAAGCCATGCTGCCAGTTCGGCAAACAGCAACGTCATCGACTGATGTCGACCGAATTGACAGATGCTGAGTTACTGTTGACCGAGTCACTGCCATTGTCAACGTCACTGACGTTGCTGCCGTCAACACTACTAGCAACGAGAACTGTGTCAACGTCTGCTGCACAGCCAATGCCATTAGTCTTTGATGATGCAAACACCTGCAACATGTAATAACAGAGTATGCTGCAATAATATGCTAATATTATTCGGAATAAAACTACATCACTCACCGCAGAGTTTAGAGCCTGTAACCCACGGGAGTCACAGGCACAAACAATAACTTTAAGCCTGGTTACATTTTGCGGTAAAATGTCAATGGCCTGAGTGAGTGAGTAGTTTCTTAACAGCACATCAGCAGAAAACAGGCCATTCAGTGCCATACGTGGTTAAAATTAGTTAAAAGCAGCTAATACACACAGTGTCCCAAAATTAACGGCACCCCTACAGATAAATTAGTGTAAAATCATTAATACCTGATAGATTTTTTTTTATATAAAATATGAAACAGTCATTGAGACAATCATTCTGAACTTGTCTGCAATGTTTGAGCTTAAAATGGCCACGTTTGGCCTCAGCACAAACTTTTAGTCTAAGGCGGGTATGCTGCTGCTTGATCCTTTTGTCAATAACAATGCATTGAACGTATCTTAATGTAAACAAACTCTGACATCATAACGACGTTACACTGAACACACACGGTAAGGTGCGTACGTCATAATGGGTGTGAGAGTAAATAATGTTAAAATAGTGCAGTGTGCGATATTTCGCTGAAATCCATAAACTACAAACTGAATTAGGCGTGTTTGAAACAGGGGTGCCGCTAATTTTGGGACACGGTGTATGTACTAAAAGCAAAGTCAAAGTGGCATCGAAATCACAACAAGAAAGTTGCAGTTTCAATTCCTGGTCTCATTTTGCTGCAAAAGAATGATTTGTAGCAAGCGGTTCAGTGTTCACACACTTGCCTTCATCACCAAGCACACTAAGCAACCACAGCCTTGTGGAAAAAATGGCAGCCTACCACCAGGTCGTGATTATACATCACATGCGGGCTGATTGCCTACAGATTGGAATCAGCTCCAGATGCTACGCACTCGTAACCACGTTCTACGTTCACCTTTACTTACACAACACTGAAAAAGAAAGAAATTGTACATGATTCCAAAGCACTCACGGGAACAATGAAACATTGCTATTTGCATTTCTGTCACACTTCGTTCTAACGACCATTTGCTCTTGCTGTTGTTATGAAAATCCTGTCAGGCGATCCAAATATGAGAGAACAAACGCCCCAAAAAGATGACGAATTTCCATTTGTTTTCACAGTAGACGAGTCTGGGGTCTCCATCTTTTCATTGCAAACACCCAGAAATGACTATTCATTTACGAATATTTATTACATGGAAAGTTTTGTCAAAGGCATTTTAACGGTTTTGCTAGCACAGTTTTGGTTACAAAGCTGCAAAAAACAGTGCCTGCAAAAATTTAACGTTTATCTGCATGTCGGTATAATTATACAAAATAATACAAATAATAACTAATGCAAAAAAATTCAGTTGAGGCCATGCAATACTGACTGTTTCACTGCCGAAGCTGCGAAGCAACAGGTGCCACTTTGTTGCTAATATGACAAGATATTCCTTGTACTGCCACAACGAACACACCACACACACACAGCAGTCACAGATCAAACTGACGATAGCAATACATAATGCCCAATTCTTGGGTTCTCCATTCAAGCCAGGTTAGACAATTATCAAATACACAAACATAACTGGTGCTATTTTACTCAGTGGGGCGGAGATTATATACATCAACCAACCAATGCACATTCTCTGCAGTTCATCTTATCTGTTTTAGGTATCAGACGTGAAAGGGGTCCCCACAAACGAGGAGGAGAAAGAAGGGCACTCCCTTTAAAAGACGTTATTCTACCGCTATTAGCTCATCTAACGTGAAAATGGTTGCAGATAGGCACATACATGCTGCTTATCGTAACAAGCACTGGCGACATGCTTCTTAGAAATGTCCACATCGATGACCTTGAATGACCTTAAACCCCCAAAAATAGAAGGTTTTAGTGAATTTTTCATGATTTCGGGCTGCGACATGCATTTCAAGAGTGAATTGCGCCGAAATGGCTGGAGAAAGACCAAGACAACCTGCGTATGAAATTTTCAGCATTGAATGTAGATTTTAGCAATTTAAGTCCGGATACTCTAGGTTCAATGAGGCCTGTGCACGCGGGTGTCAAATAGGGGTTCCCCTCTTAAAAAGTGGTTATTTATCTGCTGCTGGCTTGTCTAATGTGAAAATGGTTGCAGATAGGCAGAGACATGCTGCTTATCATAACAAGCACTGGTGACGAGCTTCTTAGGATTGTCAACATTGATGACCTTGATGACCCTAAAAATAAGAGTTTTTAGTGATTTTTTGCTGCAAAAGAGTGAACTGCAATGAAATGGATGGAGATAAACCAAGATTACCTGCAAACAGGAACTGCTATAGGCTCTCGTGCATCTCATGAGCACTAGCTCAGATTTCTTGTTCATTCTAGCTGTATAGCAGTTGTTTATTTGGATTTTTGACCCCACTGAACTGCTGGGACCCACAACAGTTAATTGCACATTTAGGAGACCCACACACATACCAGCATCTGTCCACTAATCTTTGAGAAGTGAGGCAACTTGCTGATCTGAGAGTTGATCAAACTCAGCAACCGATGCAAGTCATCCTGTCAACATACAATGAACTGTTCATATTATACTTCCAAATGGCTCACTCGCCTAAAGTTACACAAGATTGCGCCATTAAATCCTAACACAGAATTGCCGGACCAAAATTTCTTCCAGAATGCATGCTCTTTCCATCATCTAACCAAAAACATGCAAATAGCTGACTCATCTGTAAGAGGAGGTTATTTTCACAACATGTGCCATATACACTGGTGCTTCATTAAAAAAGGCACCCTTTTAGTTTCTTTTATAACTCAGTCAAATGAAGATCAATTTACATGAAATTTTTACCAGAAGTAGCTGAAGAAATACTAATTCGAAATATTTGGACAAAATATGGCTGATAGTTAAATATTCTTTGCTAGTTGTGACATAATTCTGACGTCATAGTGTGCCACAAGTACAAACTAACTTGTTGCAACCGGTGCTGCCAGACTTGCTGAATAGCTGCCCTGCGTCGATCGCGAACTTTATCTGGTTCATTGATGACAAGCTGTTAAAGTTTTAACATTGTAGCCACAAAAATGCCTAAAATGATCACTTTCACATGTGGGGATAACTTAACTTTAGCACCTTCCAGCAAAACAGTGCACCATCAAGCACCGCTTGCGAGATGGTTAAGTTTTTGGTTTGCGAGATGCCTGATTTAATTCCCCCATGTTGCTTAGTGCTGATACGATGAACATTTTTCATCAGTGAACAAGATAATGTTCACTATCGAAGCAGGGTAGCAACTGACAGAACCAGTTGTGACAAGTCAGTTTGTACTCACGACACATTATGACATCAGCATTACATCATGACTAGCAAAGAATATTTAACTAATGGCCAAATTTTGTTGAAATATTTTGAATTTGTATTTTTTCAGTTACATCTGGTAAAAATTTCACGCAAATTGATCACCATTTGACCGAGTTATAAAAGAAACAAAAAGGGTGCTTTTTTTATGAAACACCGTGTATATCTCTGCTTTACTCACTTACTTTTACTTACTCAGGCCTAAACAATCCTGTGCTTCTACACTGTGTTCAGAAAAAACAACCACTCACGTTTTGTTTTATATCTCGGCGGAAAATGTCCAGATTTTCACATAAATTTCAGGAAATGTTTTGGAGGAAAAAAGTATTCCACCAATATAAAAGTTAGATATTCTTTGCTACCAATGACGTCATGCTGTCGTCATATTTCCGTGTTTGTAAACCATGGGTTTTACCATTGACATACCTTTGATAAAATGTTTGCGAGTCACCAAGGGTCATGGAGCAGCAAGTTTGTGCAAGACGTTTCCGGACAATACACAGACAATTGAATATTGATGAAATAAAATGTTTAAATAAAAAAATT
>Ga0056128_1012128_pt1 | contig 10560 bp, 6 predicted proteins | sample WorMetLIZISLAND2_FD_71113 | JGI IMG/M metagenome (GOLD analysis project Ga0056128, IMG submission 71113) | Marine gutless worms symbiont microbial communities from Max Planck institute for Marine Microbiology, Germany - Olavius geniculatus... ... | reverse complement strand
GTGAATAAATACGTTAAATATTAATTTCAAATTTTTTAACCCCCAAAAGGCACATCCTTGCGCGAGACCGCGTCGTTTGAGCCATCGCGCGCAAAAATCCGCCGAAGGGTCTGACCTGTATGTGAGTTTCCGAAAAAAAGGTATATGTACAGCTATAAAAATTTTTGCGTATATTTCACCCATTTGCCGGGAAGCCCCCCTTAGAGGGATTTGCATAAAATTTTGCATGACGGGTCCCCTCGCCGACGTAATCAACTGTTCCAAATTTTAACTCAATCGGGTCAGGGGTTTTGATGCTGTGGGGGGTCGAATTTTTGGCCTTCCCATAAGAAAGAGAAGTCGCCGTTAACACAGGGCTTGAACTACCGTTCAGCCTGTGATGCCTAGCATTTTAGTCACTTTAAGTCGGCTATAGGAAACACGGAAAACAGAGGAGGTTTAGAGACTTGAGTTTAGTCTTAATGATCGTAGACACTTTGGTGACGACACATATGATGGCAGTCTGTGCCAAGTTTTTGCTGCAGAGACGAGCAACGCTAGTCGCCTCGCCGATGTAGATTGTAGAGTGCTACAGCTAGTGACGAGTTCGATGATGAACAAACTAAACGAAGGCGTTGTCGACCAGGAAGTTTAATGATAGAGCGTCACCCAGGTAGGCGGGCTCCATGGACACACTGTTTTATACGCTAATAACTCTGGCCCATGAAACCAATGCAGATGGTAATATTGCAGCGGTGTGATGCTTCAAAGATGCAGCAAAAAGCAAAATGCGAGTATCTAGGCCATTGCAATTTTTTTGGTGACTTAAGCCTACCATTTCAGCTTCAAACCTGTGCAGACTATGCAAAGTCCAATGATCGCCTCTGCGAAGAAATATTTGCACAGTTTTGCTAACTGAGCTCTAAATCGTCAAAATTTGTGTTCACAAAATTCAGTTCACAAACAAGAAGTCCAGCTGTCGCTAGGGAAGACACGCTACAGCCTATAGGCTCCAGTTGCTGTTGCACTACTGACCTTCAAAGTCATCCAAGATCGATGATTTTCATTATGCCTGAAAGGGCCTATGCGATTTCCTATTAGTGATCAATATCAACCTTGGCCCTATCTCGCATTGTTTAGCCACAATACAACCGTGACCCACAGACGAACGGACGGACAACAGACGCATCGTGCATGCCAGAGACTACAGCATAGCGCATCAAAGGGAAGGAGTTTGCTTCTAAGGGAAAAGTTCCATTCCACAGACCGTATATTGCTAGATGGTGTAGGCCTACAGAAGTAAGAGAAGATGGTACGATGGCCACATTGGCGAGACAACACAAATGTCTGGTTTTCTGTGTTTCTAGATTTCAGAAAAGTAGGCAAATTTGCCGCTTCCATTAAACGTCCAAAAGCTAAGTGTTTCAGCTTCAGGAGGGCTTCGCCCCCTGACCCCCTAACCAGCGGCTCTGCCCCTGGACCCCACTGGGGGCTCCGACCCAGACCCCCGTTAAATAGGCTCGCCGTGGTTTGCCCCCCACTTTCAAATACCTTCCGCGGTCTCTGCAAGGTCGACGATTTTCATCTCATCTGAAAAGAGCGTATGCAACTTCCTATTAGTGATTAATAGAAACCTTGCCCCTATCTCTCACAGTTTCGAGATATAGCCACTTATATCTTGAAACTTTCCACTAAAAACTGCGGCCAAACCGCTGCAGATAAAGACATGGTCACTACTGACAGCCAGGCAGCAGGAAGTCGCCAGCGCCCGGCCCCTATCCGACGGTACTATTGCCAACATCCTAAGACGGAACTTTTAGCCACAATACATTTGTGACAGACAGACGACGACAACCATGCCAATAGCTCGACCACTACTTAAGTACGGTAGGCTAAAAACAAATTACAAACCACAACTGGCAGCAGCTGATGACGTGTGCGCTGCTGGGTATGACAGATGGCGGCGCAGCCGAGCGGCATGGTGACCAGTGTGCAAAGTACTCATCCTTACAACTGGTTCTATACTCAGAAAACAAAAACATCATCATTACATCTGTAGGCTACAGTTTGATGTACAAGATAAGACATTGTAGTAGCATACAACCAGCCATCTGGATGAAAGATTGCACAGTAGCAGACTTACAATAATTATCACTCAGTCACTGACAGTCAATCAATGAACACAAAAACAAACACAAATACACTTTCTGACACTGCAGATGGCATAAAATTTTACCCATACTGATTACCAGACCGTAGCTTTGCCAAGTGAAAGCTGACATAGAGTTAAACCAAATTAACTCGTCCACAGTCCTTCTAGCTGGTGGAAACTGGAAAGGGTGGCGTGCCATATGCCAGGAACCTCATCCACCGCGGCACGGCTTCGATTTTGGGCCATTTTGGCAGCCTGGACCTAATCCCATAAGCCCCTCAAACCTTTCCCTGTGTACGCCCTCGCACGAGATGCGACGTAAAACTTGGCATATCTGCAGACAACAGTGGCGTGTAATCAGTTTCATTATGCGCCTATCGTACGTACGTGAAAGAACGTTTCCTTAACTGACAATCAGCCTACAGACCTGTGTGTGGCTTGGTAGTCTAGTGGTTGGCGTGTCGGACCCAATGACCGCGTGGTCGTGGGTTCGATCCCTAGCCACTGCACTCTCAAGTAACAACCTTGGGCAAGTTGTTCACACACCACAGCCCGTCGGTGCGATGCCCCCGTTTGGGGGCCCTGCCGACTAAATATCCAAATTCAAATCCAAAACTATATTAAACTGTTAACAATGCGCGCACACAGACGCACCGCCGTGATCAACCGATCAGAACCACTGTATTACCCATGCATCGCCGAGATCCGCACAGGACAGCGACAGCCAGGCAGCATTCATTCATTCATTCAGTGCGCAGAGCCAGAATCTGGACCAGCCACGCTAAGCCAGAAACGAGGTCACTACTCCGTGTACTGTACTCAATTCCGTGGGTGCTGCTGCGACAAGTCCGCTAGGCAGCAGGTGCAGCAGCAGGCGGCAGGCAGATCACCCTGCTGGGAGATGCCGCACGCTGACGGCACGCAGCAGGCAAAAAAGTGCCGCCAGCATGTCCCGTGCACTCTAGGACCTCCTCCAGGCTGTCAGCTGCTACACAGCTACAGCTGACAGGTCACATCTATCTACCGCGTCACTCGCAGGTGCTCCCTAGGCCTGCATGCCCAGCCGCCTGCAGCCCAGCAACCAGCCACAGTGGGCCACACTCACCTGCGGTGCAGGCCAGCTATGAACGAGGCCTGCCCGGGGAACGGACGGCCTCCTTCAGTTTCGGTTTCTGTTTTTGCGGTTCATTCACAGTAAGCTCACAATAGGCCTACGTGCAGTGCAATAACACTATAAAACAAATATAGGCCTAAAGCATGCATTGAAAAGGACCAGAAGGCACTAAAGTGCACTAACACTGGTCTTTTCCAGATATGGACAAATCGAGCATTTTCAGATAAGGGTAATTTTTGTAACAACAGATAACCTGGAGGTGGTCCATAAGTAAAAAAAATCTTATCCGAGGTAAACAGCATTATGTGCATGCAGTGTAAACACTCCATTTACAGGCCACAAAACTGGAACACAGAGACAATAGGCTTAGGCTAATAATGGATTGAAGTGGGTGCTTTCAGTCTGTAATGCAGTACACAAAATGCTATACAATGATATAACAATAGGCTTTGCACTTTCATAGGGCATAACAAACGATTATTATAACAAGTAGAGTAAATATAGGCCTAAACAATTCTTTGGCAAACAGCAGCCTGTTATTGCAATAACTTTTATTCATAGTCGAAGGAACTCAGGAACCATTAAGGCATTGCCAATGTGCCCTGCTGGAAACTCCTGCACGGCGTCCACGTCATGTTGTGCCCTTAACTTTCAAACACCTTCCATGGCCTCTGCTTCCATTACTGATCCATGCTGAGTAGCAATCCTTTATAAACGATAAATTTTGCATAAATGCAAAATATATTCAAAGAGTGGTGATGTGTGTCTACTGTTGCAGACCTACTGAAAAAGTACAGGTTTTGGGCTAGTATGCAATGTAAGCTTCTGTAGAAAACCGGCAGCCCAGTGGCGGGATAGAGTCTGGTGTGAGGCAAAGTCCCTCAATAGAGCTCTCTTATTAAAAAACTGCCTCAAAATAACACGAAAGATAGACCTAGTACAGAGTTTTGCACTATCCAGTCATGCAGCAATCTTGAAATATATGGTACTGAAGACTGTTTGTCTTTGAAATAGTGCTATAGTGCTTACCATATTAGCTATGGTAATTCTGTCCGTCCCTCTGTCCATCTGTCTGTCATGACCCGGTAGTACCGATCCAAGACCAGGTGAGATATAAACTTTTGGTTTTGACCATGATAGCTTAGTGTCTTTCGTATTTCGTGACAACATTTCATGCCACTGGGTGAAAAGGGTCCCCACAAATGAGGGGACAAGAGGGGCACCCCTCCTAAAAAGATGTTATTCTACAACTATTGGCTCGCCTAACGTAAAAATGGTTGCAGATGGGCACAGACGTGATGCTTATTATAACAAGAACAGACGACGAGCTTCTTAGAAATGTTAATTACCCAATTATTTTACAACAGGTCAATATCGAAACCACCGTGGAAACTATAGCGTCTTTCGTCTGCTAGATCCTATACATAGTTTAGCATACTTGCATGCAGTTGAACTAACGTCAGATATCAAACATAATCGAGATATAACACAAAAACTCAGAAAATGCTTAAATTGCAGAAAAGTGCAGCGAATTACCACATTTCTACTAACTACTGACCAACTTTGGTTATCAACAAAAAGACAACAACTACCACAATCAAAGCTGTTACCTTGTAATATGATAAATTCTCGTCTTCTTGTTGCATTTTATTTCAGCGAAATGTTGTACCAGCTTACGCAAGCGGCATGACGTTCACGCATGACGTTCAGCGTCATAAAAATAAGTAAAGAAATAGGCTACCGATCAGTTGAATGATCTATCGACCAGAAGTATCAAGTTGAAAGAAAATTATTTATTCTGATTCTCACCCACAAAGCGGTGTTGCATAAACCATAAGATATAAGAAAACGAGCCTAAAGGCCCGGCCAAAAAGTTAACTTTTCACGCAGCGCATCAGAAACTAGTGATGAGCGAAAAAAAAAAAAAGTAGCCTAGCATCCAAAATCCGTTTCGTTATTGTTCGCCTTGCCAGATGGCTTTCACGACGCTCCCCTATACAAAACTATAGGCCCTATTCGTAGGCAGGAAAGAGAAACATATAGGCCTACCTCGACCAGCATTTCGGTGAAAGTTCTCCATGGTGATCGTCGTCAGCTGTAGATGACTTGATGACGACGGGCTGATCTGGATCATGCAACTGAAACTGTTTGACTTATATAGACCTATAATAGGGCCTACTTATAGAAGAAACGCCTGCAGTTAATTGCACGCGCCCCTTCTTAATAGGCAATTTATACAACAGCTGTTGACAGGACAGAAGCCTGAAGGACAATGGCAGTTGAAACCCTATATAATACCGAGTGAAAAGAATTCAAAGACGCACGTGTAGGCCTATGCACTGCGGCGATCTGCTGAGCTTCCGTTGTTAACGTCTCAAACAATTTGCGACCTTGTTCTGCGGCGCTTTCTGCGATTGACTGAACTTCGACTCGCAATGCAGAAACGAGTCGACATCAAAGACTTAATAAATACCCGCTCAGTTGGTGTGCGAATAATTGTCGCACGCGAATAAGTTTAGGCTTTGTTCCCTTCCCATCAGTCGTCGCCCGTGCAGCATCGTAGGCCTACTGCCCCTGCCCTGCAGCGTTTCGCGGCATTTCACAGTAAATTATTTAAAGCAGTTCTATAGCCTACGCCAGCTGACGAGTAGAGTTCTGAAGACTTTAAACACTAGGTTTAACCGTCTAAAGCGGTGTTTAAACTCTTCAGAAATTTTCTCGAAAAAGAGCCGACATCTCGCCTTAGCTGTTAAATTTTAGGCCTAAACTATCGCTGAGTTGAGTTCTAAAGCAGTAGCGCTGGATGAGTCGACGTAAAACTTGACAAGTCAAAGTCTACAGTCTAGAGCAGTTTAGTATGGCGCTAGCCATTCTCACAGTGTCAGAGTAAAATAGAGGCACTGAGAGCTGATGTCGTAGATCAGCTCTGGACGAACGTACATTTTTGGCAGGCTGCCGATAGGCGCAAAAATTTTCGCGTTGATGCGGCACGACATACTGTATTACAGTTGTTCGTTTTGGGATTGACGGAGATTTTTCTATATGAGAATTGTTTCAACCGGAAAATGTCCGCACGGGAAATGACCGACATTCAATAATTCTTGGACTGTGCAACGACGTCTTCTGCAAATCATAGATGTAAAAAAAAAACGTTCCAGGAAAAATTTTAAAAAAAACGTTAAAAAGTAAAAAACGTGGCAAGAATAAACAAAAAAATCTGAGCAAATGCTCACGAAATGCGCCAGAGTCTATAACAGTTCCTGTTCGCAGGTAATCTTGGTCTATGTCCACCCGTTTCGTTGCATTTCACTTTTTGCAACCGAAAATCGCAAAGAAATCACTAAAAACCCTTATTTTAGGATTCATGGTCATCAATGTTAATACCATTAAAAAGCATGCCATTGGTGCTTGTTGTGGTAAGCAACATATCTGTGACTATCTGCAACCGGTTTCACGATAGACAAGCCAACAGCGAATAAATAACCACTTTTTAAAGGGGTACCCCTATTTGACACCCGCGTGCGCAGGCCTCCTTGAATCTAGAACGTCCGGACTTGGACTGTTAAAATCTTCATTTAATGCTAAAAATTTCATATGCAGGTTGTCTTGGTCTATCTCCAGCCATTTCGGCGCAATTCACTCTTGAATTGCGTGTCGCAGCCCAAAATCTCGAAAAATTAACTAAAATCTCTTATTTTGGGGGGTTCAAGGTCATTTAAGGTCATCGATGTTGACATTGCTAAGAAGCTCGTCGCCAATAAGCAGCATGTCTGTGCCTATCTGCAACCATTTTCACGTTAAACGAGCCAGTATAATACAGCATACTAACGTCTTGTCAGAGGGGGTGACTCTCTTTTCTTCTTTCGTTCGTGGAGATACTCTTGACCTAGGGTCATGAAATTTTTTCTCGAAATACTAGAGACACTAACCCGAAGTCTATCTCACCAGTCCCGGTACCGGGAAGTGACACCAGGACGGACGGACAGAAATACCGTAGGCTAATACGCGCCATGTATAGCTATATGCTATGCGTAAAAACGTTTAGAAACGTTGAATAAAAACGTTGGTCATAATTTGTTCAACCTTTTGCCTAATGCCTAATGCTGCTGGTGCAGTGCACCTGAAACTACAGTATACACAGAGAGAACTTTATTTAATTTCAATTCAACCGCGTGGTCAAAACCATATCATCAAACTAACCAAATATACTAGTTAAAAAATTTTTTGTTTAGTATTTGGACTAATTAAATAAAATACATTACCATGACCCATTATTTCTTTTTTGTCCGGCCAAAAGTGCTTCTCGAAGCTTTTGATGGATTTTCAATGCACGTTTTTTTAAATAAAAAAGGTTAAGCAAAATAAAAAAAGTTAAAAAACGTAAAAACGTAACAAAAATATGCTGCTAATATATGAAACAGTGTTGTTATCTTTTTTTTTGTTTACATAAGCATTAATTCCGTTTCTTCTATTTTCTTTTCTTATATGCCTATCATCATTTTTAAGCAGCCAAGTTGTTACAAATATTGACAGCGTCTGACAAAAAACAGATTAAGTGGCTACGACGGTACAAAATGTAACGTCAAAACTGGCAAAAAATAAAACAAACACAAAAGCGCTTGTACTTTGCTGTGTTAATCGCACATTTTACTAATAACTAGAAATTTGGGGCACAACCCAACTTGAGTCCGCCTGGCGCCCTAAGTCCGATTGGGAGAAAAAATTTCACGGTTGTGAAATTCCTGTGCTGACAAAGTCACGTGGCCCGAACTCAAATGCATTAGCATACGCAGAACGCGCGATGTCGACATACGATGGGCCAACATGCACATCTATAACTTTTTGTTAGTGGACCAAAGTCCAGAATTTTTTGTGTTCAATGCGGGATGAATTGCACTTGATATCGCCGTTGACCGTCTGTCGATATCTCTATGCCTTCCAGAGATATTCACGGTCAAAGTCGAAAGTTATCCTAAATCGCACCAAATTTTGGACATTTTCGGCCTTCTAAATTTTAAGTGGGTGCAGTGTTTGAACTGTGAAAAATTAGCTGGGGGGTTAAACTTTTCGACGGTCGAAGTCCGACCAAAAATATGATGTAAATTGTATGTATTTCAGCTGACCCCCCGTACATAATTTGACAGTGTGTTAGGGGGTTGAGAAAACGGAGGGAGTTCAACCCCCGGCAATTCAAACACTGAGTGGGTGGTGCCCCCTTAAAAATTGTACACGCGTTATCACCCCACATAGCGGCACGTCACGTGACAAAATGTTGTGGGGCTAATCCCACTACCGTCGAAGTTATAGAGGTGCATTTACTACATTTTAAGCCAATTTTTGACACCCCTTTAAATAATGTAAGGGGCCCCGTCCCCGGTGAGGGGTGCGCTAGTAAGACTTTGTCATTCTCTAGCGCGTGTAAAAATTTGGGGCGCAGCACCCCCTATGGGCCGGGGGCCAAAATATGGTCTTTCGAAAAAGTCGACTTGGGTGGGTACAATTTCACATCGAGATCTCCAAGGTTACTGGACCGAAGTTCACCGGACTTGTTTCGCCTAACGCGGGAGAAATCGTGGTAGATCAAGTACTTGTCCGATTTTGAATATCTTCATCCCTTTCGAAGACATTCGCCGCCGAACTTCGAAGTCGTCCGAAATCGGGCCAAATTTAGCATGTTTTTTCGCTCCTAATTTTTTTTAGATGGGCCCCAAATTTTTTTGACCGGCATTATAAAATTCGACCTAGTACTGATCACCGTGCAAAAGTTCGCGCCCATCTGCCGACGCATCTCGGAGATCTCGCGTTGAAAACATAAACACCTGCAGTAAAACATAAGTCCTTCCGAAAACTATAATCGTTTCCGGGCAGACTAATTAAAAGTACAACCTCCTAACATTAGGCCTATATATTCAATATTGGGCCTACACATGTCTAACTGACAGAAACAAAATCACACATACACAATGTGGGCCCTGTGTTGAAAAGTAGGCTTTGGTAACGGGCATTGACGATTGAAAATCAGACTATAAGCCACAATAATTTAAACATTTATTTAACAAGTAAAAAATAATAATTTGCACTAGATAAAAAACTTAATAAAAGGCATCAATAATATTGATAAAGAAAAATAAACTAAAATCGCTATGCCCTATTTCAACTTAACGTTAATGTTCGAAATTTCAAATGCTACATTTTTTATCAATATTTAAACAAAGTACAGTGTATAGCAAAGCGTTCAAACTACAAAGTTTTGTTAACTCTTTTGCGAAAACCTAACAGTAATTCAATTAATGTTAAATGTGCATGCCAGCAAAATATTTCTAATGACTAAAATGCAACGCAGTAACGACATAAACATGATGACGGCTGGCACATTGGTTACATCCTTCGGGAACGTTTACGCCTTTCCTCATTTTCGAAATAGTAGCCCGTGCAAGACAGACACTGCAGACAGACAGACGGACGGGCAAGATACGTAACGCGGCCTGTTCGTGTAGTCGGTCGCATAATGTAGGCCTATATAATACAGTAAGGTACGCCAATAAAAAAACAATCGCCCAGAAAAACTTCCGTAAATCAGCAACGGGATAATAAAAAAAGACCAGATTTTTGCATTTTATATAAATTTCTTCGCACAACTTATCCTGCAAATTTCATTTAAATACCTGATGTGGTTTAATAGATACAACGGTTTAAACTTTTTTTCCCAGTAGATCGCGCTCTCGATATAATTTACAACGAAAACGAATCACTATGTGCAGAATTTGTTCAGCTGAGCAGTTTGAGCGTTTTTGCGACGTGACAAAGCACCAGTTTAGCACTTGTCGATTTAAGTCAAAATATGCCTACTTGCACGCCAAGTGTTTGAATATGAATGCGTCTGATAGCCCGTGGTTGGCCTAAAAACTTCAGCAATGAAACGTAGTTCACCACAGGCCATCACAAAAAATATTAATCGACTACAGTAAAATTATCCCGAATCTTAATAATATCACAAAAATCGTAGCAATGTTGTTGAAAATAACGTCACTTTTGTCAACATAAAACAGCTGAGTAGTAAGAAAATATGACTGTAATTACTTCTTGATTAAAAAACGCATTTCCAAATTCAGACAATTTTAATTTTTGAATCAAACAGTGAATAAAACGCGGCGGATTTGTGGCACGAATCATCGCCTGTAAGAAGCGCCAATTTGGTCGAAAAATCGCTAACAATTCCGAAGATAGAAAAAATTGTCTCTAGGGGACTGTTTTCATTGGCGTGAAAGTAGGACCGAACCCCCCCGGACATAACCCCCCTAGGACAGAACCCCCC
>Ga0056128_1012126_pt1 | contig 10560 bp, 10 predicted proteins | sample WorMetLIZISLAND2_FD_71113 | JGI IMG/M metagenome (GOLD analysis project Ga0056128, IMG submission 71113) | Marine gutless worms symbiont microbial communities from Max Planck institute for Marine Microbiology, Germany - Olavius geniculatus... ... | reverse complement strand
CACATGTTTTATTGTTCTGTTCTGTATTTTCTGACATTGTCATGTTTTGTGTTTCCAAAATAAACTGATGATGATGATGATGATGCAGTAGGCCTATAGCGTACAGGCTCCCCTCCTCCAGCCTGAATAATGTCGTGCGCGAACTTTTCAAATGTCGCAGCGCACTATAAAGAGGCCTCACAGCTATAAGGACGGCCGAAATTTTTCGACATAGAAGATGTGGCTGCTCAGAAAACAAACTTACAACTGCGCCCGAGTCTTTCCCCGTGCACGAATGGGGGATTTGCAGTCCTCGATTTTGTATCTTTGAGAAAAAAAAACTGTAACTTTGAGACAAGTAAACCTTTACTGACGTTAAATTTACGCAAGGAAGCAGTTGCTGCCGTTCTTTCCTGTCACTATGCTTGTGTCACGTTGTGTGTGTTTCGGCATCTACAGATGTCATCGAAAGAACATCCGTTCTCGAAGCACGACAATCGTGACGTCATCTACGGAATGAAGGTTTGTAGCCTGGGCGCTGCCTATCTGCAGCCTACAGCTGCCGACAGACAGCCAAACAGTAGCCTAGGTGTTCTTTTGTGGCTTGGTCGCGTAACGTTTAAGACGCTGCACTCGCGCTGCATTTTCACTCCATTCACGCTTTTCCGCCCGCTTAAGTTTTATTTCACGTATTTCTATTTTTCAGTCTATTACACATAGTTTTGTAGGACAATACGAAATAATTTGCATAAACAACTAAACACTAATTTGAAGCGACAAAATGTTTTCACAAGACACAATTTCGGAGCTAAAAATGCACAAAAGCGTCTCGGCTGCCGGGGCTCCGCCCAGGAAGTTTCTGGAAAAGCTTAGATTAATTCGCAAATAGATTTAAAGCAAATGATAGATAAGGGCAAAAAAGAAACACGGGAAAGAAAACGCCAGAGGGATGGCGCAAAGGAAAAAGGAGGAAATGGCAAGAAAAAAAAGGTTAGGCAAAGAAGCAGGCGGGGACTGGATTCGATCTCACTAGTGATTGCAATCCCGGGATTGAATTCCCAATCCCGGGATCCGGGATTGAGAAATTAGTAATCCCGGGATTCCGGGATCCCGTTTCGGGATTAGGCTTACAGAATGGTATGTTTTGGTATCCATAGTAGACTTATTTCATGCATTTAGGATGTAGTAAGCCAACCATACGGAAGGTAATGCAAGTGTAGGGAGTGAATATATGACTGTAAAAACACAAATTACAATGCACAGAAAAAGTAGGACTCTAACGCGCATCAAACATTTTATTTATTTAGAGGGCTAGAATTTTTATTTGTGTCATTTGACACTCAAAAAATACATTACATGTATATGACGAATTTTTGTAATCGCGTAATCCCGGGATTGAGAAGCGGTCAATCCCGGGATTCGAGATTGGCGAAAACGGCCGGGATCCCGGAATCCCGGGATGCGGAATCCCGGGATTGCAAACACTAGATCTCACGCATTTCATTTTCCGGACCTTGGGAGTTATATCGGCGGGTAGGCGAAGTTCGTACCAGCGAAAGCTGGGACGTAAACAGGCACACCGCGCGATACACTAGCCAAGCCGAGGTCTGGCAGTGTAAACTGGTATCAGGCTGAGGGCTAAGGAAACAGAGCTCTACGCTACCTTATGGGGCTTATGGTTCGGGAATGACTTCACGTTTGCGATTAGGGCCTATACGTTATTGTAATGGCGTGCGACTGATAGGAGGTGACGAAGCGTCTGCCAATGCGAGGTGACCCGGAGCTGCTGGTTTGGATGCCTCTCAAGGACGAATTCTATTGTGCAGACCCGCTTTATAGCGTCTATGCCGCCTCTTACCGACAGCAGCCTGAGAAGGTAAAGAGCAAGCGATTTCGCATATAGCTACGCATTTATCTCATCTAGCGTGGTCTGTCTGTCTGTCTATCGCATCGTCTGTCACATTCGTGCATCCTGCTTAAACAGTACGTTCGACCGATTTCGATGCCGTTTGACAGGTGCACTTGTGGGGACCGCCCAAGGACACCTTGTGTCAGATGGGGCTTCAACGAAAGGGGAGACTTTTGGGGGTCGAAGTTTTAGCCATAACCTGCAGCTGTTTATTTGTGATTCACCAAGTGACGGCAGCGATTGGTGATTCCGCGTTTTTTCGCAAATTACGTCGGTTTTTCTATTTTATGGGCCTACGTGGCCAGAGTAAAGGTAAACGGGGGGCAGTGTGTTTCCCACCTACTATTTTTAGTATGTATAGTTTTTCCAGCTGTGATCAAGCAACTCTGGAGAAATTAGAAAACAAGTAATTTGAGCAGAGCTCATGAGACGCGCGACAGCCTTAGTAGTTTCTGTTCGCAGGTTGTCTTCAGCCATTTCTACGTAATACATTCTTTATGTGCGTCTCGCAGAAAAATTGCCAAAAACACAAACCCCCTATTTTGAGAATCCAGTGTCATTTAAGGTCATCGATGCTGACACCATTAAAAAGCCTGTCTCTAGTGTCTGCGCGTATCTTCAAGCGTTTTTACGCTACACGAGCCAATAGCAAAATAATAACCACTTTTCAGAGGGGGTACCCTTCTTTGACGTTCTCATGCGCTCCCTCCTTGAACCTAAGGGTCCGCGACTTGCAACGCTAAAATCTACGTTTAATGCTGAAAATTTCGTATGCTGGTTGTCGTGGTCTAAGGCCTATCGCCAGCCATTTTGTCGCAATTCACTCACAAAATGTGTGTCACAACTCGAAATCACGAAAAATTTACTAAACAGCTTATTTTGGGTGTTCAGGGTCGTTCAAGGTCATCAATGTTGACACCCTTATGAAGCTCGTCACCAGTGCTTTTATTGTTATGATCAGCAGCATGGCTGTGCGTATTTGTAACCGTTTCCACGCTATACGAGCCAATAGCGGTAAATTAAGCACATTTTAAAGGGGGTACCCCTGTTTCATGCTCTGCGTTCGAGGGGAACTCCCTTACCCAGGGACACGAAATTTTTTCACGATGAACTAGAGTCCTTGTGGCAGCCCATAGTGAAGACTCCGTGATTCTAAGTGTCGCCGTTTTCATACAGTGCCAGGGTGTGACGGACGGACAGACGGACAGACACCTCTGAGACGATGGCTAAGACGCGCGAAGCATTAGTGACCTACATGCTGTCGCGCATAAAAGTTGTTCCACCAGATGTCATGCAGATTTTACTGCTAAAATGCACCAAAATTGATTTCCGCTGGGGCTGCATGCTCCGAAACAGACTCCGCTTGGGAGCTTACAACGCTCCCCCAATCCTCCTAGCTGTATTTAAGGGGACATAGTTATTACCGTGTGTGGGTGGCTACTGGCTCACTAGCACAGGCTGAGAGGCAATGGACAGATAGTGAAAGGACTTTGCTCCCTTAAATGGTGGGCTGAATGCAGGTGCTGGCAAGGCAAAGCAGACCAAGCAGATCTTAATGCTTAGTTAACACCGTTGGGCTAGCACGGCTAGCACAACACACCTCACCTCTCATGTCTAGCTTTCGCAAAAAACATGGCAGGAAGCTGATATCGGTATTGGCATTGGGTATTGAATCGGCAGGATCCAACAATATAGGCCTACTGGGTAGCTTTTTTGGTATCGTTCTTACCCTACGTGTGTGTGTGTGTGATATTGGATTGAAGGGATGTAATCGAGACTTCACTAAGCAGAAGTTGGTGCCGACGCTTGACCTGAGTTACCGCTACCATCCGCACGAGACCACCTACCGCTATGACATTGGGCAATACAACCCGTACCGCAAACCACCACCCACCGTGAGTACACTATTGTAACTACCACCACAACTACAACAACAACTACTACTATTAATATTTGCGTCTGCCTGTTACTGTCTTTATAGCGCGTATCGTTAAACTAACCTGCGCTCGTCGCACTAGTACCGACTAAACAGGATTGTTTTGAAAAATTGTTTGAAGCTGTCAATATTACACGCCGTGGCAGTGAGTTCCAGACCGTCGGACCAGCGACTGGAAAAGCCCGACGGCCGTAGGCTACGTGTTGATTCGACAGTGCGGTAGGCCTACAATGAGCCGGTGTCGGTTTGCAAAACGTAGCCGATATCGAGATGCGACTTCGATGGCTGGAGTAATGTAATCGGCGATGAGATGCTACTGAGGTGCTTGTCCATGCAAACAACGATTCCTGTGTGTTCACCCATGTCTCTGTATGTGTGTGCTTTGTGTACGTACCACATTACGGGTCTATCTGTGTCGCTGTCTCCGTGTGTGTCTCTATCTGCCTGTCCCTGTATCTCTGCGTGTCTCCGCGTGTAGTGTCGTCCGATGCCGACCAGCAATCTACGTCGTAAGCAGAAGGACAGCCGAGAGACCGTGGCCAGCTGCCTGTGCTGGGACCGGCGCGTGCCGTGCTGCAGGGTCGTCTGCGATGAGAAAGAGAGGCAACTGATTCGTCAGCAGCTGCAGGAGAAATGCGTCTGCACGGAGTCGGCTGCAGTGACTCCTCCTGCGGCAGAAGTGGAGACCGGGCGCGAATGTCACGCAGCCGAGGAACCGCCCGTCGATTGTCGGGCCGTCAAACCGCCCGCCTGTCCTTACTAAAGTGGTGTTTCCACCCAACACATAGACCGCGGAACCGCAGGGGGCGAAGGGGCAATTGCCCCCTCACTTTTTTGAGTGGGGGTGAGGGGAGGGGGCAAGCAATGTTGCTTGCCTCCCACTTTGCATGCCCACGAGTAGGAACAAATTGCCAGTACTGGGGTAGGCTATAATCAGTCATTTTTGACAGGTCAAGGTCAAGGTCATCGAGTGTATTTGGCGACGGGTCAATGGTTAAAACTAGACCGAAGTACAGTAGGACAAGGTCAAAGTAGTAATTAAGCACAGGTCGAAATTTAAGGTACCCGAGGTGTCTTACCCCCTCCCGTCGGCATAAAACACTCACTCACGTACATTATACGTCGAGTATCCCACCCACAGCGCGAGTCCAAAGGTTCGATTTTAATCATTGGCCCGTCGCCAAATGCACTCGATGACCTTTGACCTTGATCTTGACCAGTCAAAAATGATTGATTATGCCCCAGTACTGTCAATTTGTTACTACTCCATGCATAAATAAATTGTTGGTGTTGATGCTTTGATTACATTACATTACATTAAAGTTTAAAGCCTAGTATTTTAGTCACTTTACAGTCAGCTATGGGAAACACGGAAAACACAGAAGCTTTAGAGACTTAAGTTTAGTCTTAATGATCGTAGACACTTTGTTGACGTCACTTGGCAGTCTGTTCCAAGTTTTTGCTGCAGAGACGGGCAACGCTCGGTCGCTTCGTCGATGTAGACAGCTATATAGTACCCTGTTTACTCCAGGAAGCATAGGGCCTACAATTTTACATGAAGCAAACATAAAGCACGCTTAGAGCAAACTTAAAGCAAATTTAGACAGGCTTGATGTGGATATGGATATCCATGGATATATCCATGGCTAGATGATGTATAAAAGTAGGAGGGGATGGTACGATGGCCACATTGGCGAGACAACACAAATGTCTGGTTTTCTGTGTTTCTAGATTTCAGAAAAGTAGGCAAATTTGCCGCTTCAATTGAACGTCCAAAAGCTTAGTTTCAAAAGCTTAGTTTTAGTTTCAGGGGGGGAGCTTTGCCCCCCTGACCAGGGGCTCCGCCCCTGGACCCCGCTTCGATCTCCGTCCTCAGACCCCCATTACAGGCTCGCGCTCGCCACGGTCTGCCCCCCTCCCACTTTCAAACACCTTCCGTGGTCTATGACCCAACGCAAGACTTTGACACAGTTCGTTCGCTTTCATCCGTGTGCTTTGGCCGTTGCGCCAGTTGCGTACTTTCATTGCGTTCGCTCGTTGCGTAGCCTAAATGTAGGCCTACTAGTCTGCAGACTTCGCGTGCTGTGTTGGATGGGTTCAAGACTCAAGCTCCACTGAAATCGATTTGGGGGCGCTGAAAATGACGGAGATGAAAATGCAAGACGTAGGCCTACATGCTTCAAGCGGCTGAATAGGCCTATGGATCGAGTAGACTTCGCTTTAACATTGCTCCCACGTAGCCGTTGACTTCTCCGATTCGACATTGATACTTTAAAGCCGTGTTTTAGTAACTGAATATGCATTTAAATTGATCTATATATTAACATACAATTCACCTTAATTGCTGCTATAAATTGTGCTCTGTCTTTGTTTTGAAAAAAAATGCACACTGCATTGTAATCTAATCTGTTTTCAAACGACATTCTTGTGCTCCAATTTTATGTCCATCATTTTCATGTCTTGCTATTTCATGTCCAGCATTTTCAGTCAACCCATACATTTGTAACAACATGCCATAGAAGAAATATTTATCCGTTTCAAAACAATTTTACGACGACAAATCATAGTTAATTGCAATATAACAAACGTTTGCAAACTTTTGCATTTTTTAAAATTAAAAACACGCTTTTAACTTTTTTATTTTTCCAAACATTAAAAACTCAGTGTGAAAAGAATGGTAAATGAAATCAAAAATATTTATCACAAGAATCAAATTGCTGACAATGGAATAATGAAGAACTTTTTCACCCAAAACAGCATCTAACAGTCCAATCCACCATGACTATTATTTAGTTAACGTCAAAGCCGTCAATTCATCAAAACAAGTAAAAGGGATAAAGTTTTTATTCAGGTTTGCAAACGTTTCAAATATCGTTGTTTTTTCCACAAAAACGCTTTTTGAAATGTGTTCTAACTTTTATCACAACTATGCGACGCTGAATGCTGGTCTGCCAAGTTATCTGTGACAGCTAACAGCCCAACAAGTGAAAATGTTATACAGAAAAAACAAGAAAACTAATTTTTTGGCAATTACCAGTGATAGCTCTCAATAACTGAATTTAACTGTTATTGTTCAACTGAATTTGTTTAATCGTTGTCTAACTATTACCAGCTTGCTTCCCAGCATATGTACAATAATGAATAACCTGGCAATTTGTCTGGTATCTCTGTTCTTTGCATTAAATGTGCACAAGCAAAACAAGAGGGTGCGGCCGTTGAGGGGCCGCCCGTTATGGGGCCGTCCTTGCAGTTACTATGGGAATTTCGTTTTCCGTACGAGTTAAGGCTCACGTACCTAAAACGATACGTAAAAAGAAGTAGGCACGGGACAGACAGACAGATGGACAGGATCGATACATGATGGGGCCTCCTTCTAGGAAGGACGGCCCCATAATAACGAACATTCGATGCCCTACTGTATATACACATTGACGAATACTGATATTAACAATCATTTAACTTCAGTGGCGTCATGGATTAAGGAAGTAAAAAAAGTAGAAGGTGGCGGGAGGCAGGAAGCAGCAATTTTCTGACGGACAGATGCAAATTTCCAACAGTGGATATTACACGAATGCTTAAGAGAATTCCAATTTTTGCCACATCCCTAAAAATTACCATAAATTTGGTGACTTCAGCCCTAAATTTTGTACGGAGGACAACTCCCCAACGGGCTAAAATTTGGAGGGAAGGGACATTGCCCTACCCTCTTCCCTCACCACGGCATCACTGATCGATCCAGCTAACATTCTGAGTTATGGTAATAACCAGTTGCTTCATTCATCCATTCATCAGCATTTGGTTATGACATGGTCGCCGCAGTTTTGGGTGAAACATTTCCAAAAAAAACTTTTCAAGAAATTCGCAAGGACGTTGAAGCATTTTTTCCAGACCCATTCTCACGATGTCTTATGACATCGCGTTGGACGTTTCTTTCTGGCATCGGTGAAAAAATGTTCACATCACGGCAGAAACGGCGTTGGATAACTAAAGTTCAAGGACTATCAATCATCTAGACTGTCTGATGTAAAATTCAAAAATTTTCAAGACCCTAATTTGTTTTTCAAAAATAATTTTTTTTTCAACAGCTTTCAAGAAGCTGCAAATATGTTTGGCAAAGAGCTGTATTTCATTATTTCACTGTTGTTATAATCTATGTTTCGTTGACTTCAGGGCCGGATTTAGCTGGTGGGAGGCCTGGGGCCCTGTGGCGTATTTGGGATTTCAGAAAGGGGGTGGGGCAATCCCTCCCATCCTCCCCTGGGCTTTTAAAAATTGAGGGGTTTGGTGGGAGATCCCCTGTTGGTGGGAGGCCTGGGGCCCGGGGCCCCCCGTCGCCCCCCAAAATCCGGCCCTGGTTGACTTTATACATACGCAGTAAACTGGAAACTCTGACACTTAGCACATCTCTAGACAGAGACTGTCAGCTTCGGCCAGACAGACAAACAGAGAGACAGACGGAGTGTAGTTTCAATTCACCGGCATAGTCGGAAACTGGATTGTGTTGAAAGAAGCCTGGGCCAATAGAAACAAGCCCAGGAGAGCTGAAAATCGAGTCCAAAAGCTGACAGCAGGGGTAGGGTTCTTGCAGTAGGAAAGTGGGCCCCTTCCCCATCAGCTGGGGGTCTGGGGAAGTAGTATATACTCCCCAGCCCAGTGGCAAAAGCAGCTCAGCCAAAAGCAGAAAACAGTGCATGAAAAAAACGAAAATGTAGTTAATTTCTGAACCCAGACTGCAAACGCATTTTTGTGCATTTTGATGCACAAAAATGCATTTGCAGTCTGGGCTTTTCCTCAGGCCCTAAAAGAGCTTACAGCACTCTATGAGCCTACTAGCTAGATTAATGGAGGGCCTAGAGCAAAGTTACCCCCCTCTTTGGAAAAGTCTGGCCAGGGCCTGAATTGCGTCGACCAATGTCTGAGGTTGTTAAGTGGTTTCAGGGTGCTTTGTACCAGTCCTTCCAGTGATTCAGGTTGCAGCCATCAAAAAAGAGGGTCGGGTGGAGGTGGAATTATTTTAAAACTTATTTTTATACCGCGACATGTCGTGTAATATTACATTTACTGCAGATGTATTTTAGAGCATTTCTGTGCAATGAAAACTGCAGGCGGTAACACGATGTTTTGCATTATTTACACGAAATGAGGCAATCCATTTGTTAACTTATACCGAGACTTCTCATTTCTTCGCAGTCCTATTTGAGGGAACGTAATAACGGGTGACCGTTTTCCCACTGTCCCGACATTATGGGTGGATGGCATTCCTCCTAAAAATGTTCGGGGGGGGGGGAGGCTGTCCCCGCATTCCCCCCTCAGCTAGGCAACTTTCTGTCAGTGTCTGAGCTGGTTCAGTGGGTTCTCGGGTGCCTTACTCCAGTCCTTCTTAATCATCTGCTTCAGCTGGGACAGTCGCAGGTTCGGGTTTTCCGCCTTGAGTTGTGGCAGGCACCGCTCTTCATAGGCAAGGTAGGCAGCACGCATCCGCTTCTCGGGATGTTGATCAACAGAAGCAGCCTCGGACGCGTCTTTCATACTATACGCAGACAGACGCATACAAACAGATACAAGGGGCGTTCAAAAAGTTTTGCAAGTCGATATGTTAGACTGAAAAATTTTTCAAAATCTGTACACCAATAAAACGCACATTTCTCCCCAACTCATGTGAGCATACTTCACCGGATGTGACGTCATTGTAACTTATGACGTCATAAAGCATTTTACATCTGTCCTTCCAGCCAAGCTTCCACCACAGACACGAGTCATACATAGAAAAAGATAGCCTAATAGTTACTGTGAGTCAAGTCCCTGCTGTGTATATTATTATTATTATTAATGACATTTATATGGTGCAAGTTCGAAGAAAAGAAATGCAGCAAATGCGCCAAGTCAACAGTTGCACGCTGTCAGTAGCTTCTGTCATGCAGAATGTTTTCAGCCGCCTACGAAATATGGACAGTGACATGTCTAATCGAAGTACAGCTGGCAAACTGTTCCACACGACGGGACCGCTAACAGCGAAGCTGCGGTCACCATAGTTCGTCGTCGTGCGTGGAACAGATAGTTGTCCAGATATGGCAGAGCGAAGGTGACACCGAACAACATGGGTGACCATAAGTGACCATATATGGTGATCTTAAGGGCCCACAGTTTTCCGTGGGCTGCTGAATTTCGAGCCCAGCCGCGGAATTTTTCCTTTGCCGCGGAATTTTGATATTTCCGTGAAATTTCGCAGAATTTTGCATAGGTTAAAAATTCACCGGCAATTAGTACGATTTTTGACTTGATGAAGTATTTTTTCACGGAAAAAAATCAAACTGAACTGCCAAACGCTGTGGGTCACGCTAATATAGCTATTGCAATATGACACAATTGCAAATAAATGCAACCTAACGTCACATGTTGCACTTTTAAAACGAAAAAAAAGATAGGCAATTTTCTTTGAACGTTACTGCATAACTCAGCACAATGTCGCTATGCCAGTCGGCCCTTCAGAAACTATGTTTACTCACAAATGGAAGGTTGCAGTGAGGCGCGGAATTTAGATGATTTTGCTGTGGTAAGCCGCGGAATTTCGCAAACTTGCCTGCAGAATTTGGCCAAATTTTTCACGGAAAACTGTGGGCCCTAGTGAAAAAAAGTCGTCAATTTGTATAGCGCATCGTCGCAAACACGCCTCTAATGCGCTTTCGTCACTAACCAGAGCCGCCTGCCGCACGGCCACCGTGTGCAGCCTGCAGAC
>Ga0056128_1012125_pt1 | contig 10561 bp, 5 predicted proteins | sample WorMetLIZISLAND2_FD_71113 | JGI IMG/M metagenome (GOLD analysis project Ga0056128, IMG submission 71113) | Marine gutless worms symbiont microbial communities from Max Planck institute for Marine Microbiology, Germany - Olavius geniculatus... ... | reverse complement strand
ATACAATACAATACAATACAATACAATACAATACAATACAATACAATAGAAAACTTGCACTTAAAACTGACAGACAAACTGTCAGTTTAATCTAGCACATAAACTAAAAAATTTAATGTTTTTAAAAAATTAACCTGAAAAATACTGAATATAAAATACTGTTAAATGTAAAACTTTAAAAAATTTGGAAAATGACTGAAATATAGAAAACTAAAATAAGAAAAAAAACTGTAAAGAAATGAAATAGAGAAATAATGAAAACTAAAATTCAGAAAAAAAACTGAAATGAGAAAAAAACCGTGAGCATGTCCGAATAGCCGTGGAGTCACTCCGAGGGGTGCCAGATGTCTATGGAGGATAGGATTTGAGAAAAAAAGTTTTGAGATTGGAATAAAAAAATGAGTAGTTAGGGGGTTTGACTTCCATATCTCTCTCTAACACAATGTGTCATTGCGTGCCTGCCAAATGGCATCCAAATCCGTCCAACTAGAAGGGGCCCGAATGTGACAGTAACAGACAGACGACACAGAGACAGACCATGCTGAGCGGAGAAAAGTGTAACCAATAGGCGAAATCGTTTGCGCTATAGCGATTTTGCTAAACAATACAACTCCAGTCTCCAATTACAATACTGCAGTGCTATATAATGTTATACAGTATACATTTGACAAAAATAGACATTATTAAGCACATACAGATTATCATAGTACACACCATAAAAAGCATAGTACGTCGTGTCGCTATAAAACTGTCAAAATTGTCTATTTGTGATAACTTTTAAAATTTTCATTAACTTTGATAATTTTTGGCATTAAGATGGTCAAGACGATGGAATTATGTAAGGTGCACTCATTTTCCACCTCACTTAATTTATGTCAACGCACTACAGTGTGAAACACAAATGCTCCAAATTGTCACATTACGCGATGTTTTTTAGAGATAGGACGTAGTACTAAAACTAGGCTAAACACCTGTAGGCCTATTGTAATGATGCTGATTCTGATGCTGACGCTGTCGCTGCAGCTGATCGTGAACCTGGTTGATATGAACGACAATGTGCCAATGTTCTCACTGTCGCAGTACATCGTACAAGGCATCGCTGAGACCGTCGCCGTCGGCACTGACATCATTCAAGGTCAGTCAGTCACTTGTCAACGTCAAACGCTTTGATGTGGTGTTCTTCTCTGTTTCTCCATTCGACTTTTTGTGTATTGTAAATTGATTATTTTAAAATTTTATGGATGCAAGTAGAGTTAGACGTCGTCGTCATTATTAAAATCGTTGCCAAACTTGCCATTATGTGCCAAATCATTTTTAAGTAAAATGTTAACACTTAAAGATAATTGCCATATGCGTTTATTGATACCATGCGTATGCACAGCCATAATCGTACAGTAGGCTAATTAGCTTTGTGTTTTCTGCTCCACTGTCCACAACCGAAACGTACTCGGCAACATTACACGTAGGCTACAAACGGACTGCCTGGCATAGTGCTTACTGTGCCAGCTTTAGGGTTACTAAAGACATTTTTCATTCTCGCCGCTGATACATATATAAAGCTGCAGACGAAATACCGGGATTGCGTAACGTCAGCGATGACATATTGAGTCACGTCACGAATACCGCGAATCGGCGGCGTCGATCGAGTCACGTGATACATAAACAGCCAGCGAGTGGCTGCGAACCTGCGATTAAGTCACGTGACTCGGGTGCTCAGCCAATAAGCGTTGTGACACCGATGTGTTATGACGTTGACGTGGATTATCGTGTAGCCTACAAGTCAGTGACGCGGTGTCGCCATGTCAGGGCGTCATGACTTGACTGCTAATAATGGCACTTCTGGCTGCTTGCTTCGACCTACTGTGCTGCTTCGTGGAACTATTACCATAACCTACGAGCAACTTGGTTTTTAAGCAGGGGACGTTAGCGATTGCTCGGTCAGCCTACCTTCCCATAACTTGTCTGTTCTCTATCAAATGTAGGTAAGCTTAGGCCTACTACTGGAGACACGTCGTATGGCAACCTCTCTACGAAAACACGTGTCCTTATGTGGGCATAAGGCGCTTCGAATAGTTTATTTGTTAATATTTCCAACTGCTTGCGTTGTCGGTCTATCTGCCTGTATGTCCAAATGTCTGTTTTTTGATCTCCATTTCTTCAAAACAAAATCGCATTGTAGAACATAGTCGTTGTACGATAACAAATTTTGTGTCAGCAGGATAAACTACTAAGGCGTTACCGGTTTTATTTACATGTACAACTATATAACTTTAGCGTAATCATCATAATTGTTGCTTCGTTAAATGCGTGTTATATGCCGAGAAAACTATTTACAAAGATAATGCTGACGCATATCGGCTATACGTTTAGTCAATTTCAGTATCGACTGGTCCAGAACTGCATCAGCTGGGTGTCTTTTCTGAGCGACTTTGATGTAGTCGAGTGTTCGATCCAGTGACGTTACTAGGTGATCTAGCTTCAACTGACACTGTGTCATTAGATACAGCGACAGAGTTAGCTGACTTATGCAAGAGTACTCTGGCTTATACATGTATGGATAGTCAGTAATTATTATCAGTGCTTTTAACGAGACAATGCCATCATCCATCAACTGAATGAACTCCGGGAATGTGGAAACATCGGAAACATTGCGAGCATACAGCAGCGTGTGTACGTTCTGCGCAGACAACTGTAAACACTGCTGATAGTCGCCACGTTTGTACGCGTACAGCGCCTCAAAGTCTGTTGTGACAATCGTAGCTACAGAACCAAAGTCTCGCGCCACGAGCTGACGATATGTTGTCAGATGTTCAACTGCTGACTTTTCAAGTAATCCGACCAGATTTGTTGTAGCGCACTTGCTTGCATTTAATAGCGTGTGTTGAGATTTTCGCCATTTTATTTTGAAATTATATATTTTCACTCGGCTTACTGACAAAAACAAAAGCACGTCAGCGACGAACAGCTGGCGACTGGTTCGCATACAAATTTCATACCATTTGAAGACATCACTTGATGACATTTGCATAAGTCTGCGACAATCAGTGACTGACAGATATTTGACCCGCAAATAATGTGCAAATAATACAGTCGAAAAAACCGAAACAAGCTTTGTTTGTCGCTGTTGCTTCAACGTGGCCGTTCGTATGCTTTGGTACAACTCTACTAAGCCTAGCATATTGTCAACGTCATCGTCGATTTTTGGTAAAACTTTACCTTGGACAACATGGGAACAGCAATGCAAGTGATCGTCTGACCTTGTCACAAATGTACAATGATCTATCGTTGTCTGATATTGTCCTATGGTGTAGCACAAAACTGCCAAGTAGACGTTTGCCAGACAGTAGATGGAGTCGCTGTCAGAGTCTTTACATTTCAACGCTCTGTACAGATACGCCTTGGACAGTTCAATCTCTATCAGTGACATGGTGCTGAGCGACTTATTCGCCACGACTGTCATCAACTCCACAGCTTTACCTATCCACAACCGACTGGTAGAATTATCGGCATTACATCGGTCGAAAGTGAAATGTCCACATAGCGTTGCTAAAGCATCGATTAACTTGTCGCTGACACCGCGTGCGAGTAACTCCCAGACACCTTGCAGAAATCCAACTGCTTTGCAGTAAACAGAGAAACGCGAGTCGATCTTTGCGAATTCCGACAAATAACCAATACATGACCGCAGAGTCGGACACCGTGAGTTTACAGCCAACAAGATCGCATACTCTGCAGAGTCCAACGCCTGCCATGCGGCGAATGTCAGATCATTTTGTCTCCATGCAACAACCGCTGATACCGCACTTCGTAGTTTTGTAGTTGTACTGACGTCGTTGAATAGTCGTGAAACGCGGTCTGGTGTGAGCTGTAAACATTTTCGTACGTACTTTTCTGCAAACCACCTTGATAACCACGTTTCATCTACCGACATCAATCGGCTTCTGATATTTGTCACGTCGAATGAGTCGTCGATTAAATTGCAGTTACTAATGAAATAATGCTGGCACCGTCCATAAGTCAGCCATTTAGCTAATGTATGCAACAGTTCAACACAAATTCCCACGAGATTTCCATCATCAGTCCACCAACTTCTTGGTTTCAGCTCGCAAGCCCATAACTCGAGAGTTTTGATGTGGTAGTTGTTCAAAACTGCCAAGTAGCTTTTCATCTTCATGAAATGTCGTAACATGTGATAGACAATCTGTTGTACTTCCGTCCCGCTGTTTAGCAGGACAATTTCTGCTCGTGAAAATGACAGTCTCCACTGAAGCTTGCTCGTCCATTCATGTTGTCTACACAGACGATGTGCCACACCAACCACATCACATCCGTTGCTGACAACACGATCAAGAGTTGCTGAGTCTGGCCAGCCATAGTTTCTCGGTCGTGTTGGCCAATCACCGGCCTGTGGAGGCCACGACAGACAACGGACGCAGCGCACTAAGTCGAATTCATGTTCGGCAGTGCGTATTGCAGGTCCGTGCATGGCAAACGTAGGCCTACTTGAACGGTTTTCCATATATTTGCCTCTTTCATATTCTATGACGTGGTAGTTGTCATTATCAGTGCACTGTGTTAGTAAGTAGCGTAACTCCAAGTACACGTAGCTAGGCAAGTGACTGTCAATAATCTCATATACCTTGACGTAGTTGTGAAACTCAGTTGGTAACTGTGTTGGCGGTGGATGTTCTCGTGGTATTGCCAGCATAGTGTTGCTGTGAAACATTACGTCAATATCGCCGATGTGCGGTAACATCGGTTCAATGTAGAACTCAGGAAAGCTTCCTGTTGTGAATGCAATGAGTACAGCTTCTTGATCTTCATCTAACTGCAAAGTTTTTATCTCACCATGAGACAACGCGACTCGTACATCATATTCATTCGGCTGCTTACGCTGGCAAGAAGTCTTTAGCAGAAACTCGTTAACTATAGGCCTAAAATGATTTAAAAGACGTTCTTTTGACATTATTTTAATTGACGACAGTATACAACGACAGTTTTTACAGCTATCAAGAAACACTATACTTGCATGACTGTGACCTTGTCTCTAACTCATCTGTGCTTAAAGCGATAAAAGTCACTGCAGCATGTCGATATCGGTGTACGGACACTTGAACACACGACAGTTAGTCACCGACATATATCACTTGACAGTTAATCACGCGATATATAATAACATTTATTTTTGTATAAAATTTTCAAATTGAATGACAATGTTAATCTTCTGTATGATCAACATTGTCTTGGTATTTTGCCTTTATCTTATGTGTCCGATTTACGTAAATTATGTTTTCTGTTGTAACAAAGTACTCATATTATTTTTGTCCTTAATACTTTCTATGTTGTGTTTGATTTATATGAGTTTAACAGATTATGTTCAGCTTATTCTGTATGCAGACATTTTCATGGTCATTTTGAAGCTTGTGTTTGGCACGCTTTCTATGTATACATAACTTAGGTTTATTGTTTGTATTATTTTCTGTTTCTCTCTGTCCTGTTCTACACATTTTTGTGTGAATAAAGATTATCATATATAATTTTATAGAAGCATAAAGGTCTACGCACACGTTGACAACTTGACACACAGATTACGACTTTTTGCAATGTTTTTGGAATGACTGTTTTGGTAACGCTGTAAGTAGGTCTACGCCCGGCTTTAGATCCCGTGACATTTCTTGTAGTCGCGAACAATATGGACATCTTTGTTTTCATCTCACAGACAGTCTGTCGTGCCAAAACTATCTCTTTGTTGCCGCCGTGATTATGCTTAAGATCAGCACATACGATATCGTCACCGTCAGTCGTTACTGCACCGCCACTGGGTCGTTCCATTGACGTATTCACGATGTTTAACAAATACAAACTGTTTGTGCAGCGCCATTTGTTTGCGTTTTGTGGTTGCGCCAAAGCTAACTTTTTTCGGCTATGGTTATGACTCTACGACTGCATATATTAACAGAAACGCACGACACTTATAGTACTTAAAACATCTCACAAGGTGTATGCAATAAACTTAGGCCCACTGACAAGAAAAGGGGACACAGGCTAAAAACAACAACGACGACGACCCATGGACGACCACAGATCGGTGATTAACTGTCGCGTGATTAAATGTCAGGGGATTAAGTGTTACCAAACTGTTAATATCAGTCTGCAAGTAAGCAATAGTGAATGCCTCTGATTGCCTCAATGTAAGTTAAAAAACAACTGAAGCTAATTTTAATTTTATCTCCCAAGGGCGACTGCACGTTTGTCTTTCGCCACGACTCACTACTCAAGAATTTACGAACGAATTTTTTCTGACAGTGAAGCAAAACATCTCGATCGGCAAAGTAGCATTTTAGCGTTCAGCTACATGACGTATGTGCTAGGCTACATTGTTGACAAAGAACGTCTGATGCTATGATGTATGATGCTACGCCGCTGTGTGTCTTATGACTGTATGCAAGTGATCTTACGTCAGTGATACTGATAATAAATGTACAAAACATCAGTTTATACACTTGTTGACGGCAACATTTAAGAACTTGCACATCGAAAACAGCAAAAATTACAAAAGGTGATGTTATTCAGCAGCACATTGACACACAGTCAGTGTAATGCGGGCAACATCACCTTTTGTAATTTTTGCTGTTGTCGATGTGCAAGTTCTTAAATGTTGCCGTTAACAAGTGTATAAACTGATGTTTTGTACATTTATATTTGCTGTTATATTACTAAAATACTGTTTTCCTACTGGTGATCAGTTACAAAGATATTGCGCTTCAGATATTTTTTACAGTAGCCAAGCCGCTTATAAGTGTTACTTACTACCTAATGGCGTGACTGAACAAAGCAGACGACACTCATCAGGCATGACGTCACCGCTGGCCTGCATTGCTGACAATACTGAACAAAATTCCTTTTATATCCACGTAGTGGCTATATAAATAAACAAACTAATCTTGCACGCATCACCCGCTTAATATAGGCCCGGAAAACACTTCAATAATGCTATTTTATCTAATCGTATTATTGCAGTTATTGGACCGTTGCGTAAAATGTCCGACCACAATGTCTATAAAGTCAAGTCAAACTAAAGTCTCAGCCCATCTCGTAGTTCACCGAGTTCTAGCCAGTTTTTGGCAATTTTTTTTTACAAATTTCGTTGCCAACGCAGTCAACCATGGTAGACTTACTAAAATTATTTATTTGCTCCACCCTCAAAATCCCTTCTTAGATGCAAGAATCTCGGAGATATCTCCTACATTATGTCGAGTTATAGCCCATTTTGTCCCAAATTTCGTTCCCATTGCAAAGAGGGTCAGTCGGGGTAAAATTCGATTGGCAGCATTTGCTGGCCCATCCCCGAAAACCTTTGATATAGACACAAACATCTCGCAGATATCTCTCACACAATTCGAGTTATAGCCAAATTTTGTTCCAAATTTCGTTGCCGTGGCAACGGGGATCGATAGGGGAAAAATCCGATTGGCAGCATTCAATAGCCCATCCCTGAAACCCCCCCCCCATAGACGCAAAAATCTCGCAGATATCTTTTACACAGACCGATTTATAGCCAATTTTGTCCCAAATTTCGTTACCGTGGCAACCGGGGTCGGTCGGGGAAAATGCGATTGGCAGCATTTAATGGCCCATCCCCGAAAACTTCCCTATAGACGCAAAAATCTCGCAGATATCTCTTACACAAGCCAAGTTCTAGCCAATTTTGTCCCAAATTTCGTTGCCATGGCAACTAGGGAGGGTCCGGGGTAAAAATTAAATGACATCATTAGATTGGCCATTCCCGAAAACCATACTCTAGAACCAAAAATTACGCCTTCTTTTTCTTCGGTGTATGGTCAAACTTCAACTAGTTGAAGACTCCTGACCAGTAGTGGTTGTGGATATGCCGGCAGTGCTGAGTGCGTAAAAACCATGAAGTATGTCAAGGTGCAGTACTAAGTGCTGATTAAAATAGAGATGTATCTCTGGCTCCTCACGAAAGGGTCGAGACTCCCTTTCACCAGAATCGGTGGAGTACACAGCCAAAGTTATGACTGTTTCAATAATTGTTTAATTCTCCCCGTGCTCCATTGTAATTTTTCTTGGAATTTTTTGAATAAATACGTTAAATATCAATTTCAAATTTTTAATTCCCAAAAAACATATTCGTGCGCGAGACCGCGTCGTTTGAGCCATAGCACTCAAAAATCCGCCAAAGGGTCTGACCTGTAGATGAGTTTCTGAAAAAAAGGTATATGTACAGCTAGAAAAATTTTTGCGTATATTTCACCCATTTGCCGGGAAGCCCCCCTTCTAGGCATTTACATGAAATTTTGTATGAGGAGTCATGTCGCCGACCTAATCAACCATGCCAAATTTTATCTCAATCAGATCAGGGATTTTGATTCTGTGGGTAGTCGAATTTTTGGCTTTCCCATAAGAAAGAGAAGTCGCCGTTAACACAGGGCTTGAACTACCGTTCAGCCTGTGATTTACTGCGACAGGGTGTACAGCGGTCACGCATGGTTTTAGTTATGTTTACCAACGTTGTTTTATATTTACACCGTTTTTTTGTTCTACAAACGTTGAAAAGTCAGTGTGAAAATTAAGGTTAATTTAAATATTTATTATAAAAAAAACTGCCGATGAAATGTAGAGCATTTTTTATTCAAAACAGCGCCATAACAGCCCATTTAGTAATTTTAGTTTACTTCAATACATCGGAACAAGTACAACGATGGTAACATTTATTTATTACGTTTAAAAACGTTTTTTTCAAATTGCGTTCTAACTTTTTACAACTGTAGAGCGCTCTGTTTGTGTCTGTTTAACTTGCAGTGACGGCGACTGACCTTGACTCAGTAACTAACTCTCAACTGACGTACAGTGTCAGCGACAACAGCTTCAGCGTTCAGACTCTCAACAACATCGGATACATCAAAACTGCTCGGTATGTTTACGGCTATTTTTTTCTGAAGGACATCGTGTAAATTGAAGACCTGAATATTTTTCTGACCTGAGGCCGAATCAATCGGAGGTTGAAACGTTCTGCGGCCGAACTAGCTCTACAGGTTTACGTTAGCTTTTATGATGCTTACACGATGCAGATTGTGTGTATCGAGGAAATAATTACGGTATCGATATCGGTGTTGTCTCGAAAACCTTTTGTTTTGACGTTACATGTACATTGTATTAACTTGCAATAATTTTGCAGTGTTATATTTTAGTAGCGTTCGACAGTTGTACAATAAATGGCTCGGGATCCAAAATCTCAACTTTCTCGCCAGCTCGGTCTGCTAGTGCACTGTTTTGCTCGAACATGTGAAAGTCCAACTATCCCCACCGACGCGTAAATGCAATTGCTTTGCGCGTTTTTGCGGCTGCAACTGCAAAACTTCAAGAATTTGTCATCAATGAACCAGGTTTTTCACCATCGAAGCAGGGTAGCAACTGACAGCTTCAGTTGAGACTAGCAAGCTTGTACCCGTGACACATTATGACGTCAGCGTTACGTCACGACTAGCAAAAATATTTACTTAACTGCCATATTGTGTCAAAATATTTTGAATTAGTATTTCTTTAGCTACAATTGGTAAAAATTTCATGTAAATTGATAATCATTTGAGTGAATTATGAAAGAAAGAACTAGAAATTTGGGGGAAAGCCCAACGTGAGTCCGCCCGGCGCCCTAAGTCCGATTGGGGGGAAATTAGAGGGGGGGGTAAAATTTCTCCGGCATCAAAGTCACGTGGCCCGAACTTAAATGCATTGGCATACGCCGAACGTGAATTGTCGACTTAGGGTATGTCAACATGAGCACTTATAACTTTGTTCGTAGTGGACCAAAGTTCACCGAATTTTTTTTGTTCAACGCCGAAAAGATCGTTCTCGACAACGCCGTTTAAATTTTGTCGCTATCTTCATCGGTTCCAGAGATATTCGCGGTCAAACTCGAAAGTTGTCGTAAATCGCACCAATTTTTTAACGTTTTTTGTCCTCCCAAATTTTAAAGAAGGCGGTGCCCCCAAAAGTCGCACCTGCGTTAACACCCCAACCTAGAGACACGTCAAACCTCTAACTCCGAAGTTATAAGCGCTCCTTTACTACATTTTAAGCCAATTTTTGACTCCCCTTTAAAAAAAATTGCAAGGGAGGCCCCCGTCCCCGGTGGAGAGTGCGCTAGTAAGACTTGGTCATTCTCTAGCGGGTGTAAAAATTTGGGGGCGCAGCACCCCCTAGGGGCCAAAATATTCGATTTAGGGTAGGTCAACATGAACCCTTATAACTTGGTTCGTAAAAAAACGAAGTTTACACAATTTTTTTTGTTCAACGGGGACTTAACCGTGATTGATAACGCTGTTTACCGCTTGTCGATATCTCTATCTAGTTTAGAGATATTTGCGGTCAAACTCGAAAGTTGTCGTAAAACGTACTAAATTTTGGACGTTTTTTGCCTTCCCAAATTTTAAGGGGGGGCGGTGCCCCCAAATTTCGTACTTGCGTTAACACCCCAACCTAGAGCCGCGTCAAGTGCCAAAGTTTCGTCGGGCTACACCCCCTAACTCCCAAGTTATAA
>Ga0056128_1012122_pt1 | contig 10562 bp, 3 predicted proteins | sample WorMetLIZISLAND2_FD_71113 | JGI IMG/M metagenome (GOLD analysis project Ga0056128, IMG submission 71113) | Marine gutless worms symbiont microbial communities from Max Planck institute for Marine Microbiology, Germany - Olavius geniculatus... ... | reverse complement strand
CCAGTAAGTAAAAGTGACAATACAGTACTTTACATTTTACAATACAGGAATGCTAAAACCTGACATGACTGCTAGTTCTAGACCTATATTAGATGCTGCTAATGCTTAGCCTCTGAGTACCGGCAGTGTCACTGTCAGTTGTCACAATAAACAAATTCCACACAAAAGTACAACTAGGCCTAATTGATAAAACGTTCGTGGGTTAATCTTCCCAGCTCAGGTGGGGAAAGCTAGGGGGAAGCTTGACCCTGACCTAAATTGGAGACAGTTTGTCTCCATCCCCCCCTCTGTGGAAGGCCCTGCATCAGCCAGCGGCTGGCATTGCCAAAGATGCAATTTATCCCTTATCCCTAACCATGCGGCAATGCCTTTTCAGAGTGAACTTTTTTTAAAACTGAAAAATAGACATTTCACTCTACTAGGCTAGCTACTACTGTACACTTACTGCTAGTGGCATTAGAAGTTACTATATTGTGTACATCATTGCTATTCTAGTGCGGACATTATATTTGTGTGTACTGTTAAATTGCATAGGGTACGTTGTGTCTGTGTACAGATGAAATTGTGCGCTGAAGATCAAACTTCATTCGGTAAGTCATGTTGATTTGTTTTACTCAGTATTTTTTGACGACAAAATGTATTAAGCGCATTAAAGATTTTTTTTTAAGTATGCGCTATAGAAATTTAGACTTTTCTTACTTGCGGTACTAACTTACTTTTTATTGCTATTTTTTATCGTTAGGTTTAATATGCTGCCGTCCGTCTGGCTGTCAGTCTGTCATTCACGGACTTCTAATTCGAAAACGATAAAGGGTGGAAAAACCAAAATTTGCATGAACATTTCCAGTTGCAGAAGTAACCGATACACCAATTTTCCGCTCAAAAAGTCAAAGTTTCACGTCATCGGACATCATGAACCTCCAGCTGGCGGATTGCGCTCTGGATAGTCGGTCGGATCGAGCGCTGGCGGCTTGATCCACTGCACACTCGCTGTGCAGAGGCAGAGGGCAAGTGTGCAATGCGCATGACAATATGGACGGCCACATACATGGTATAAGAGCTTATTTAGGGTTGATTTGATACAGTTTGTTATGTCCGGCAGGTGGCATGTCTTATGAGAACCGGTCACTTGAGAACTCTGCAGCGCCAGATTACTGCGCTGCCAACAGGTGATTTTAGTTTTCCTGATCCTGATTATTGAGTAATATTCAACTGAATTTCTACACTAATTAAATATAAGTGTTTGCGGCATTTTTGGTTGGTAGCACAGGTGAAAAGGTGTGAAAATTGATCGCCATTTAGCGAAGATATGGACAAAGTACGACGGTTTAGTTTTTTGGCCCACCCTGCATATCTCAGTTCGGGTTTTTACGCACGACAGCAGCTACTGCTGTAGCACGTCTTAGCCATCGCAATTCTGTCCGTCTGTCTGTCCATCTGTCACACGGCTGGAACAGTCAAAAACGGTCCAAGCTAGGATCACCAAATTTTCACCGTCGGCTGCCTGGAAGACTCTAGTTTCATGATCCGTAAAGCTTTTCCATAAATTTGAAAGGGGTCACCCTGAGCGAGGGCGCTAAGTGACAGGGGGTAGGAAAAATTTGCGATTTCCAGCCAATACGGCTGCGCGATACCGATCTCGCCCGCTGGCGAGTGTAGATAAAACACTATAGATACTCAATGGCAATATTATTGGAATAGGTCAGCTTAGATTTTGTTCGCAGTGGGCTTTCGAACATGCACCGCTGTCGTGCGTTCCCTTTGCGTTAGCTGGGCTTTTCTTGTACACCTTCTTTGTACGCGCGACAGCAGAATGCTTTGCACGTCTTAGCCATTGTCTAGGCGTTTGTCCATCTGTCTGTCTCACTCGTGATCTGTATCAAAACGATGCAAGCTAAGGATCACGAAATCTTCACTGTGAGCTGCCCAAGGACTCTAGTTTATCGTGACAGAATATCGTGCCCCTGGGTGAGGGGGTTCCCCTTGAACGAGGGCGTCAAAGAGGGGTACCCCCTTAAAAAGACGTTATTTTGCCGCTATTGGCTCTCATAGTGTGAAAACGATTGCAGATAGGTACAGACTTGCTGCATATTATCATAACAAGCACTGGTGACGGGCTTTTTAGATACGTCAACATCAATGACCTTCAACGACCCTGAACCCTCCCCCCAAAAGGTGGTTTTGTTGAATTTTTTTGCAGTTTTTGGCCGCAGCGCACATTACAACAGTAAATTGCGACGAACCAAGATAACCTGCATATGAAATTTTTAGCATTAAACGTAGATTCTAGCAGTTTAAATCCTGACCCCCTAGGTTCATGGAGGCCGATGCAGGCGGGCGTCAAAGACGGCTACCTCCCTAAAAGTGGTTATTTTACCGCTATTAGCTCTTGTAACGTGAAAACGGTTGCAGATAGGCAGAGACATGCTGCTTATCATAACAAGCAATAGTGACAAGCTTTTTATTGGTGTCAACATCGATGACCTTGAATGACCTTGAAACCCCCAAAATAGGGGCTTTGGTGGGTTTTTTGCAATTTGTTGCTGCGGTGCAGATTTCAAGAGTGAATTGCGTCGAAATGGATAGAGATAGATCAAGACAACCTGCAAATAAAAACTGCTAAGGCTGTTGCGCGTCTCATGAGCTTTGCTCAAATTACTTGTTCAACTTCATTCCGTTCAATCTACGTACGTACTGGTACCACTTCTTGTATTAAGCTCTGTTTTTCATTAGAGCAGTGACCTAAACCTAGAACGGCCGAGTCAGTTGGTCCCGATCAGTGGCCCATCCTGTAATAATAATGTGGTGGTTGTTGTGTGCAGCACCATGATTCAGTGCGAGTTACTGATGGAGCTGTACAAGCAAGCGAGCATCATTTCTAACGCTCTGATGCGTGAAGACTTCCAGCCCTGCACTGACTGACGACGATCCACTTATACCCAGTTCTCACCTGCGACGCCGACACGACCCAACTGTCCGTGTCGGGTCGCGTCAGCGTTGCAGATGTAAATTGGGCCTATTCTAGCAATTCCTTCACTCACTTATACTTAGTCACAGTTAGCAGTTCGCTTATTACACGATGATGACAAAGTGTTGTTTTAACCAGTCTTAATTAAGTTCTTAGCAGCCAAGTTATCGGATAATGTTTGTCAGCTGAATAATAATTAAGAAAACAGCGATGTCAGCTGTCAGATGGGCGTATGATCACTTATGTGCAGTTGCTGTTATTTAGGTAAGTCTTTTCGACTGTGAACAGTAAATCATTTCAGTTCAGTTCAGTTCAGTCGGTTGCTTTTAGCTCGACTGTTGCAGCCCGTAGGCTCTAGTGCAATCTTCAGTCTGCACTGCGGTACGTGTTAAACTAGTGGCTGTCAGCCTGTAACTGTGAAAGATAATGTAGTGATTGTGTTGCAGTTTATGACAACAAAGTGGATAAAAATCGCCGACAACCAGTAGTCATATGCTTATTGCCCAATTAAGTTTGCAAGGGCTCATCCTGAGTTGTCCAGAAATAAGCTCACATCTTTTATACAAATATTGACCGATTTTGAAAAATTATTTTGCTAGCCACAATGGCAGTAAACTACTACGCTAACTTTGTTTTTATTGGACCATTTTGTATTGTACACATCTGTAAACGGACTTCGCAATGAGCTGGTGTTATTGTTGCATCGGTTACGTTAGTTGTGTAGTCCACTTGTTTGGCGGCAATTGCCCTTTCCTCATCCTAAATTTTTGCCTGTCAGAAAATTTTCTTCTACTGGGTGATTTTTCATCCAAAATTACAAAATTTGGGGCAGAAAATCCGTTTAGGGGAATTATAGGGACAAATTGGTATTTTGAGCACCCATAATCATTTCGGCGCACTTCGCTCTTGAAATGTGTCTCGCAGTCCAAAATCGACAAAAAATCCATAAAACCCCTATTTTGGCGTTCAAGGTCATCTAAGGTCATTGAATTCGGTGCCAATCAAGAGCTAGTGTACGACTTCCTATTAGCGATTAATAGTAACCTAGGCCCTATCTCACACCATTATTGAGATACAGCGACTTATTGGCAAAAAATCACAAATTTTTCCTACCCCCCTCTCATTTAGCACCCACGTTCGGGGTGACCCCCTCTGAATTTATGGAAAAGCTTTACGGTTCCGGGTTCCTGAAACTAGAGTCTTCCAAACAGCCAATGGTGAAGATTTAGTGATCCTAGTTTGCACCGTTTTTGACTGATCCACCCGTGTGATGGACGGACGGACGGACCGACAGAACTGTGATGGCTAAGATGCGCTAAAGCAGGCTAGCTGCTTTCATGCGTAAAAATTGAACAAGCTCTTCTACTTTTTTAACCCACAACGTTGCTGACAGCGACCATGCAGTTCTTAATAGATTCTTCGTGCAGCCTTTGCGCTGCTTTGCACATTTGCGATATAAATAATTATTCGTTGAATACACGTTTTAGTGGCACTGTTTTTTTTTCAAAAGCTGGTGCTGGTGATGTATAAATGCTTCACATGACGTTCACCTATCAGCATGTCTACTTTACAGAAAACATGCAAGTTTTATCTAATCACTCATAAACACTAGATACACAGCTGTTTAATAACTAACATTTCAAGCATAGCAAGGATTAAATATACACCTACTAGCTGAAGTAAAACCAATGCCAAACATGACAAGCATAATGAATACCGTAAATTGACACTGTAACGCAAACTATAGCTGTATAGCACCAACATAGTTTTTTGGCAGCTACATAACTGGTTTATAAATGCAATTTGCCAAATAACTTGGCAGATATAAACTGAGCTTAATTCTTTCTTTCAACTGCATCCCAAAAGGAACTTGTTATTCATAGATATTTGCTGAAATAATTTACACATAAGATAATTTTTATCGATGAACTAGCAGGTTTGAAGGATTAATTTTACCATAAAATTGTCTCGTTAGAGTGCCACTGGCATTATAATACGCAAAGTCAGTGCAAAATTTTGTGCCAGGGTCTGCTGAATGATTGGCATAGCACTGAGCATGTCAACTTCAACTACAAGGATGATGCATATTTCTGGGAACAATTGTGGAGTGTCTAGCAAAGTTAACGATACACTAAAATGATATGAACAAATTTGTGCTAGTCACCGTGAATATGTCATTTCTGTATTTATTTACTCTAGACAAGCAATTCTGAACCAAATGACACTATGTAAAGTTGTACAGCTGCTTTAGCAGTTATTTCGGAATACAGTAGTAAAATAACTACTGAAATTGGTTTGCATTTGTGAGTGTTGGGTATTTTGAGTTAGCGCATAGAACTGTGGAGACAGGTGAAAGTGAGATCGCTTATCACAGAACGGAACAAAATAAGCAACAGTACTGACGAGGTATGCAGCCATCCGCCTAGTTACGTGTACTGCACAACCCTAAACAATAAACCGGACCATTTGAAAGAAAAATAATTGGCACACTGATTACTACTGCTCTGGGGAACATTCAGGGCTTGCCGTGGCAATCGATCGGTCGATCGCTTATATCAATTGCCAGGCAATTTTTCACTCATCTATTCGCTGGCCAAATGATTTTTGGTCGCCGGGTTGACACAAATTTGCAATCGGCCATTTTTCACTTTGCCATCGTTTGGTAATTGAGAGGCAAACTTCAGCAGCCGTAGATGATAGGAGAACTCTTTCAAAAGATACTGGTTGTCTACAATTTTTTTGGTCACTACATTTTAAAAATTTAATTTGTAGCGTTGTTGCTCTGTTATGTATTTTGTCTTCTTTTTGCTTGTAAATAAGAAGCTTTAGTCTTAGCCAGGGGTATTCACTTCATTGATAAGTAGAAGCAGGATGCTAGATGGATAAAGTTTGGGACTAAACTGGGGGGGGGAGTTGCAGTGCACATGCATAGACAACTTAATCTAATATGTTACCATAAGATGCATTATTAAAGCCATAAAATTAGTAAAAATGCATTTGCAGCCAGCCTCAGACTTTGTAGGCCCCTAGCTGAATCTTCTGGAGAAGAAAAGGAAAAAAAGGAATAGGAAAAGAGAAAAAAAGATGGGGTTGGTGCAACTTTGAGGCAGTTGCTTGTTGGCACTCAGGGGAGGGACCTTTGATCTTAGCATCTACACTCAACAGCGGTATTATAATGCTCTTTGTCATAATCGGTCGCCTACTCTGTGTGGCATGATCAATTTTTTTAATCGCCTCTCATTTTCAAATGGCAAGACCAGGGAACATTCACACAAATTTTGGGTTTTCTAAACCTTTTCGTTTTCAGCTTAGGAGCTCATGCAGGACAGACAGACAGACGGGCAAAACACACAATGTGGCCTATTAGGATGGCCACATATAAACGTAGAATCTACAAGCCCATCAGTGACTTTCATCTAAACATTTGCATGCATACAATATCCATTTATGTGTCAGTTAGTCTGAGCTAATTGCACACAAGTTTGCTGGATACTGACTTATTGGCACAAATGTCATCAACAATGGACTTCTCAATCAACCAAGCAAGCATATAACACACCTTTTATGTCTTGGATGACAGGGTGGCCACTCTCAAAAGCACCGGGAAATTCATGGTCTTTCCCCCCAACACCTCACCACAGCACTTATAACCACGGAGCAGTTACCCAAGTCATGCATACTAACAGCACTGAAATGACGTATAGCAGCATAACGCTAGTATAATAATAAAATGCAATGCAATGAATTTGAAGTCTTGCAAAGATTACAATAAACAGTTTTCTCTGGCAAAATTTTCCCCAAATTTTAGTCAGTTGCCTGTCTTTTTCCTGACAGATATCAGAATCCCAACAAATGATCACCCTGTAATGGCAAGGGTGTAGTCATAAAAAGTGGGGGACATATTTTGCACTTTGTTTCACAACTGTAAAGTTACAATACACTCAAATATATTGTAAATTTATAATTTCTTCAGTTAAAGAAACGAAAATTATACAATATATTCCACAACATATTCCAGTATGAAGGCAGTGCAATAAAACTGTCGATCTTAATTCTTTCTACTCAGATTTTGGTAAAATAGTGCAAGAAAGCACTCTCCATCCCTGGAAAATGTGTTGGGATGGCTTCCCCACCCCACTACACCCCTGCTAATGACACATGCATAGTTTACACTGGTTGTTCGTGGGGTATTGTTCACTGCCAAGATCATGTCTGTTGACATCACTATGTAGCCAGTACGTTCTGCTGCGGCTGGTCAGTAATCTGTTCAGTTTCATCTACTGACATGTTCTACACACTGTCATCACCACCTGCAGTCTCTCGCTGTGATGATTCAGGCTTCTTCAAATCTACAACAACATCAATAAAGGTAAAAAGGTTTCAGGTGTGGAGAGCTCTTCACCGGGAACCCATATCAGAGCTACAGAGCCACAAAACACAGCTGAACGCAACCCGCCTTAACCACAGCCAGAGAGGCTGGTACTCGATTTACCTCCGCGGAGGGATGAAAGGCTGAATTCACGTGGGTCATTGGTTACGTTCTGAGATGGTTTGTCTGTTCACAGCTATCCAAGTAGTGGTTTCCTGTCAAAACCTGGACTGACAAAACTTGGAACATCAAAACTATCCCACTACATGAACCTTAACCCTAACCCTGACAATATTCCTATAACTAATCCATAATCCCTTATCCTAACCTTAACCCTTACCTAACTCTATCCCTATTCATAACCTTATTTCTAACTCTAAACCTATACCAATTCCCAGCTCTATCCTGAACGCTAATCCCTAAGCCTATATCACTGTTTCCACGTTTTGTCAGTCCAGGTGCCAAGTAGTAACCAGCGCCAGCGTACAACAGCTTTGTTCACCGTGACCAATGCAGTTACCATGCAACAACAAACTGCCATCGGCTAGTCACTCACTCATTTAGGTCTACAAGTTCAACATTAATGCCAAATATGCAGCAAGTCACATCCACGTGGTACTAAGCCAGTGCTACAGTCAAGCGGCCATGCATCTCATTACCACTATTACTAATACTACTACTACTACCATTAAGTAGTTGTAGCAGTTACCGATATGGTCAGTGTTGGCTGGTGTGTCAGTTGACTGATGTTCACCTAGTGAAGGGGCACGAGGCTTCTGCTTTCGAGCTTCATTCATGTGATAGCAGTAGCAACAGCGATATCCTGCCACACAAAAACATATAAGCATACATAAAAACAGACAAACACACAGATACACAAAGCAGCAGCAGTAAAAGCCTGCCACACAACACGCAGTCTTCCTTCATACTTTCTATTACTTATTCACCTATTAGTATTTACTCATTTCTCATTACTTACACTTCACTGCTTTGACACTGTAGGTTTCAACATCACACATTTTACCATGTCTTTGAAACTTATAACTTCTGTCATGTTAAATTTATCATTTTAATAACAATACCCAGTAATAATAATAACAAGAATATGAGACTTCAATCTTGTTCCAATGCTTATTGTCACTCACTGCTTCAACTGTGCGCTTGTTCACCAGTTTTACTGATGTCAGCAAAGATCCTCTAGCCATTCCAGTGTGAACTCTTTACAAAATGTTTTCAACCCCTGGGTCCTTCAATGCTGGGGGCATATAAAAAAATTAAAATAATAAAAGCTTACCAATGTATTCAAACTCCTCACGTAAAGCCATGCCGTTGTGAGACTGACACTCAGCACAGATTAGAGCAAATCGATTCTGTGGCCCGTCACCAATGAGGTACTCCATCAGCCGGTCCAGCAGCGACCTGTCTCGTGGTAAGATGGGTCGTGGTGATGGTGGCCCTGGTGCAAGCCTAGATTGATCTACAAATTACAATAATAACATAGTACACCAAACAAACTGAATAAACAACCAATCTTAAAAAAACTATCAAAAACAGCAAGAATATGTCACAAGATAAAAACCAGAACAAAGACTCATACACAATGAATGTTAGCAAGTGATCAATGAATCATGTTTTGTTTGCTGTAATTCTCCCTCTCTGTGCAGTTAAATACAACATGAGCACAATGCCACAGACACATACTGTGCAGAGAGTGTGCCGGAGAGAACTGTGCAGCACCGCTACCAGCATCACTGGGAGTCATCTCAACATGCTGAGGTGTACGTGTACCAGCTGAACTACTTGCTGGTGACATGCCCGGGGACTGAGAACCAACTGTTCTGCGACGCAGACCTGACGAGCCTTATATTGTCACACACAGACCAGCTACCGGCACTAAAGACCTAAGGCACTAACGTCAGTACTAAAATTATGGAGACAGACTCTATTCCGACAAATACTATTCTGACTAAAATTCACGTCGACAGACGCATCATTACGCTATAGCGATTACGCTTTACATTCACATTCACCAGGGGCGACAATTTCACGTGTAATATAGTACGATTTTGTGCTTAATATTAAAATTACAGTTTTTGCTTACAGTTACGGTTGAGATTAGGGTTAGGGTTTAGGTTTAAATTTAGGGTTAGGGATCGGGTTAGGATTAGCATTTTTCAAAGATTTATGTGACAATAATGCATATCATAAATTAGTGTACAATATAGGTAATAAGTTCAATGGCGGTGCATGTAACTACAAAAATTGCCAACGGCCACCTGTGATGGTCTACTTAGTAGACCTGAAAAGCTAGTTAGTCGACTGGCCATCCGTGAAGCTAGGGCCGAGGTCGTCAGTCTTGGCTGTCGGAATACGATAGTGATCAGACTATCTTGTTGCAATAGCATCTGTCAGAATAGTGTCACATACCTCTAAAATTAATCAGTACAGACAGACTGAGGACCGGTTGCACCAACCAATTTTAAGTATGTACTTAGTTAAGCACCACTTAAATTTAAGTGGTGCTTAACTGGCCACTTAAATTGATTGCGTTGCACCAACACAATCCGCACATCACTCAGCTAAGTGGCATACTTAATTGTAACGACACCTGCCATTGTCTAATTTTGATCATGTGACAACAACATTTCCTTGACGGCATATTAATAGCAATAATGCTTCGTTGACAACATATCGCTCGAAATGTCGTATATAAATTGAAATAATTTTAGAACAGTATAATTTGGAGCAAAATGTAATATATGTGCTGAATATATGAGAATCGACATAAATATGGATTGATACATAATTGGCTGACAACGAATATAATTCGAGAAAATAAACTTTGTAGACTACACTGAAGTTCAGCTGAACTCATACACGTCAGCGCACTGCTGTTTAGAAAAGTAATTTGTTTCACTTAAACTGGCCTCAGCTGTAAATACTCAACGATAAACAACATTTTCCATGTATATTTGCCAGTTTTCTTCACTTTTTACGTGCGACAGCAGAATGCTTTGCACGTCTCTACTGTACTGGTACTGTGGGGTTTCCGAATTTAATATAGTACTGTGAAATTTAGCTAGGTCAGCTTTTGCTGAAACTTTCGTGTATGACCAAAGTTTAGTGTAAGACCATAGTCAAGACCGATTTTTTGTAACAGCAAATTTTGTGGATCTAGACTAAAGTCTCAGCGAAACACGACCTTGCCTATTTTAATTTTTCAGC
>Ga0056128_1012121_pt1 | contig 10562 bp, 6 predicted proteins | sample WorMetLIZISLAND2_FD_71113 | JGI IMG/M metagenome (GOLD analysis project Ga0056128, IMG submission 71113) | Marine gutless worms symbiont microbial communities from Max Planck institute for Marine Microbiology, Germany - Olavius geniculatus... ... | reverse complement strand
GCAATTGCCAGATGCAGCTCTTGGGTTTTCTTGTACTCCTAGGTGTGCTGTTTCAGAAAAACTACAGCAGCTTTCCCCACTACCTGGGGAGAGGTACCTCAATTGATAGCTTTTGGTCTAGGTGGTACTACGGCGTATAGGGGCGCGTTAGACCAAAAGCCGTCCAGTGACCCCCTCTCCCCATATAGTGGGGATGTTCGCTGGTGATAGCCTTCTGAGGCTTACCAAGTACTATACAAATATCAAATGTTCAGCAGAGAAATTCAATATTTGTTGCTTAGAATTTGTGATAATCAGTTTACTGCTGCTGCATCCTGCTAAAAAAACCAAAATTTGTCATTTTGTCATCACTGTATTCGGCTGCTATTCACTGTTTGAAGATTTTTTTTGTTGTCTGTTGCAGTTCATTCATGGCTGTTAATCCTGCTAAAACACTGCTGTTAGCAGTGTTAGGTGTACTCAGTGTATCACTGTGTTGTGAGGCTTGTGATGAGCGGCAAAAGGAACATCATTCTAAAGATGGAGAGTTGCTGTGTTTGCAACCAATGCGGTGTGGTGCAGGTATGCATTTTAGAGATGTGTAGTCTACACAAAAGCTGTTTTTTTTAAAATGACTAGTAAGGAAATAGTTCTCTAGTCTCAAGGTGCATTAGTCCGAACAGTGTGAGGGTTAGGGGTAGGGTTCGGAATAGGGATTAAATTGTATCTTTCAGTATCCTCAGTACACGTGGCCACCCATACAAATTTGCAAAAGCATCTTGTTCTACCACCTGTCCTTCACAGTTTTTTAATCAGCGTAAAGTGAATGTTTGGAATAGTTTACCTCATACAGTAGATTTTACTTCTTTAACTTCTTTCAAGAGGACTATTAATAATGTTGATTACTTCGATTTTCTCAAAGTTTTTTGATTTTAATTTTATTATTCAGTACTCGTTGTTCATATTTGCTCTGTTTTATTATACTGTGCTACTTTTTGTTATATGGGTAGTTGTAAGTGCCATTGCAGCCTTTCTGACCCTTGGAACACATATTTTATTGTTCACATACTGTTTTTTTGGGTATTTTCTGACATTGTCCTGTTCTGTGTTTCCAAAATAAACGGAAGATGATGATGATGATCTTTCACTTTGGTGAACCTTGGTTGTGGCGACCTATACCAGCAGAATTATTCTTTGAGAGGGAACTCTTGAAATAAAACTTTATTTGCATTGTGTGTGTTGTTTGTTCTGTGACATTTAGGTTACATGAAGTACCCAGGGCATTTTTAAAAAAATTTCTACATGTCATTTATTGCGAATAAATTGTAGGCTGATGTTATGCTGTTTGATGGTGTTTGCTTGCATCCAAGTCCATAGATATATTGAAAGTAAAACTGCAATTGAATGTGTAATCCGAATAATTAGCTAATTGCATGAGTGATGTGACTAAAATGTTAATCTGTAGAATCCGGAATAGTGATGTTTCATCTGAGTAAACTATTGTGCCATTAAGCTATGGCTCATAGTAAAATTTTAAAAAGTTAATCTTGCGAAAGCTCTAAAGAAATGCAATTTTTTTTTATTTGAGTAAAATATTGCACCATTAAGCTATACTCGTTAGTGAAATTTTAATTGATGGCCTATTCATGACAGTTCACAGTGTTTTTGCCTGGATAACCTGAAATTGTCAGGTAATTTCATCTGTCAGGGAAAGGTCAGAAAGTAATATCACAGAATGTCAGGGATTTGTTAGGTTACAAATATTATCAGGGACAGTTGTTTTTATATGGGGCTTCACTAATTTTCAGTAGCGTAATGATAGGATAGTGTTTTATTTTTTTTACGTGCGAAAGCAGCTCTGCTTTCAGCGCATCTTAGCCATCACAATTCTGTTCGTCTGTCTGTCCATCCGTCCGTCCGTCTGTCACACGAGTGGATCAGGCAAAAACGGTCCAAGCTAGGATCACCAAATCTTCACTGTCAGCTGCCTGGAAGACTCTAGTTTCAGGAACTGTAAGCTTTTCCATAAATTCAAACTGGGTCACCCCAAACGAGGGTGCTAAATGAGAGGGGGGTAGGCAAAATTTGCGATTTTTGGCCAATAACTTGCTGTATCTTGGTAACGGTGCGAGATAAGGCCTAGGTTACTATTAATCACTAATAGGAAATCGTATACTGGCTTTCGATTGGCGCCCTACTCAATGACCTTGAACGTCAAAATAGGTTTTTTTTGATTTTTTGACGATTTCGCGCTGCGACACAGATCTGTAGAATTCACAAGGAGGCGCCACAGTACTATATTGTGTGCACTTCAGTATGACTATAATAAAGGTATTTTATTTCATCCCAAATTCTCACGTTGTACGATTTCGTTGTATTGTGAGTGCAATAATTTATTATTTAGTACATTTATGATGCACAGTATTTGGTGAAACGGCTTGCATAGGCCTATCTTAGAGCGTAATTTGTGATATTTTGTTCGATGGTGCTGCCACCTCAGGAATCGGTTTACAACGCCCATTTTAGTGCTGGGCATTGTAAAACACCTTTATTACAGTCATGCCCAGCCAAGTGCACATAACGCTGATCGATTGCATTGATTGAGTTGTTATATTTTTACGCGCGAAAGCAGCTACTGCTTTCATCGCGTCTTAGCCATTGCAATTCTGTCCATCTGTCTGTCTGTCGCTCTGTCTGTCCGTCCGATCGTCACACGGGTGGAACGAGATAGGGCCTAGGTTAGACCTTGGCACCACGCTACCATTGTTTGTGATCCAGATAGAGAATTTGGTATTTGTATATTAACTTAGCGTGAACATCCCAATTTTCAGCTATAACTACTGAACCAGAAATGCTATAGGCTTTCGCGCGTCTCGTGAGCATTAGCTCAAATTTCTTGTTCTATATTGCTGATGCTGATGCATTGTATTTCATGATTACACTGTCACACCAATATTTTATTTCTAAAATATTAGTATGCATTGCAGGATTAACTGCAACTTGGAGAAGATCGTGGCTAAAAAATATTTGATGAAAAAAGTGAGTTTATGTGACTTAATAATTTTTTTTTGCAAAATTTGTGAATAGGAAGCGAGCCAGTGTTTGATGACATAGGTTTGGACTGCAAGCCATGTCATGATGGGTATTTCATGCCACTTAGTCACTGGTCAAATGAGATGATATTGTGTGACAAGCAACATGATTGTCCTGGCCCAGGTATCGTGTGTCATTATTGATATAATGTGCCATATGGTACTTACATATGTGTGCGTGGTTGCATTCTCTATTAATTCAACATTTGTTTTTTTTTGAGATGGTGCCAAACAGTTTGAAGTTCACCATGTTACTTAAGTTAAGTTCTTCATTTATAACTAAAACTGTGTGGCAACATCAAAAGCTAAGTTTTAGACGTTGTTACAAATATTACCCCTTTCATGTGCTAAACAGTGGGTTTTATTCGTTTTTAGTGTTGGTTTTTTGAGTTAAAGTTCCGGTTTTTTTTTAGAAAGACTTAGGTTGTGGGTTTTTAGGTTGTTAAGATGAGCACTGCTAGCTACTGTGCACATCAGCTAACTATCACATAGATGTGCAAATTCATAGGTTTTGAATTTTAAAAATTTGACGATGACAGAACATTTTTTGTTGCTTTAATAAGAAACTAAAATTGGGTTAAATTTGGGATGATTTTTTTTTTCGGTGGGTTTTCTGGTTGGTTTACCCAATTCCCACTGGGTTTTTGGGGGTATGTAGCTGGGTGTCTTTAGCATGGTGCTTGTGGAGTAGCAATGCTGTACAATTTGTGTCTGTATCATCGTAGGTCATTTCATCATGTAATGGTATGAAGTACTGTATGTTTCGCATGTTGTTTATAATTCTTGTTGTTTTTATTTGTTATTTCATCTTACAGTTTTTTTTATGTTGACTGCCGGTTTGACTAAATTAGTGACAAATCAATTTCTTGTAATCTCTAGTGCACTCAGAAAAACAAAGTGCAACCAGAGAGTTGTGTTTATATGCGCAACAGCGGCTACTGCTGTAGCGCGTCTTAGCCATCGCAATTCTGTCTACAGGTCTGTCTGTCACGCAGGTGGATCAGTCAAAAACGGTGCAAGCTAGGGTCACCAAATCTTCACTGTCGGCTGCCGGGACGACTAGACCCTAGTTTCAGGATCCGTAAATCTTTTTCATAAATTTTAAAGGGGTCACCCCTAGCGAGGCACTAAATGAGAGGGAGTGAGAAAAACTTGGGATTTTAAGTCAATATGGCTGAGCGAGACCGGTCGTGCCATCTGGCGCCCTCTGGCGAGTGTAAAAGAAACATCGTTGCTAGGATGGGTGAGCTCAGATTTTGTTTGTACCAGGCCTTCAAATACGCATCGCTGTTGCACGTTCCCCCGTTGCGTTAGCTGGGCTTTTCTTGCTATTTCAATTATCACATCACTGCATAATTGCTTTCCATGTATTTGCTCTGATTTCAGTCTCATGGCCTTCTGTCTTGAGTTTAGTTCTATCTGTGTCATCGTCATCATATTCGTTTATTATCGTTACTTGACAAAACGCAAGCATGTGCTGAAGAAGTTGGTTAAACTCCCAGTCTTTGAGTCATGCCTGCTGAGGCTGAGTGGCTGTAGGTATTCGTTGATGTGAATTGTCTTGTAAATGTGTCGTCTTGTTAATACTTTACTTTGTCTCTTGTTAAAAATTTTTAGACAATGAACAGCGTGAAAACAGTGCAAGGCCTACTGCAGTTATCTGTCTTAGTGGGCGTAATAATTGAGAAAAATATATTGCTTGCTCTATTGTGAATATTTATTCACTAACAATGCAGTGCTTTGGCACTTAGTTTATAACCATTCCAGTATTCAGAAGTGGCAACAGTGTAACGCAGTTACTACTAACATCGTGGTGGGTTAAACTGTTGGTGTTCAAAATGTCACCTTGTACACGGTGAGACATTAAATGATTTGGCTTGGCATATTCTGGTGTTAAATGGTTAAATTCTATAGCTTTTCATAGTAAACCCATCTCAGGGCTACAGAGCGTCACTCGCCATATGGGATCACACATTGTTATCTGCCACCCGACACAGGTGAACGCGCCCTGCCTTAACCCAGCCACGTAGGCTGATACTCGATTTACCTACCCCGGAAGAATGGAAGGCTGAGTTGACCTAGATAGCTGGTTACATACTGAGATGGTTTACCTGCTCGCTGGCAGTCATGCATCTAAGTACTAACCCGGCCTAGAATAGAGTTACTTTGTTGAAAGGATGGAACGCATTACCACTATGCTATGCCACCTACCTGGAAGTTAGTCGATTGCTTAACAGTGTATGCCAATTATTTTTTTCACTTTGTTTTGTTTCATTGTTGTGATGATGTAGCAACATAACATGCATGTGGTTTACATAGCTAAGTAGCAGTGTTGATAAGTTGAGGCAAACATTCTTTGTATTAACAACTTTTACGCATGCTCAGCGCATCTTAGCCATCGCAGTTCTTTCCTCCATCTGTCCATCTGTCTGTTCGTCACACGGGTGGATCGGTCAAAAACAGTGCAAGCTAGAATCACCATATCGTCACCGTCGGCTGCCTGGAAGACTCTAGTTTCAGGAACCGTAAAGTTTTTCAACCCGAACGAGGGCGCTAAATGAGAGGGGGTGGGCAAAATTTGTGATTTTTGGCCAATAAGTCACTGTATCTCAGTAATGGAGCGAGAGAAAGGGCCTAGGTTACAATTAATCACTAACAGGAAGTAGTACACCTTGATTGGCGCCAAATTCAATGACCTTGAACGCTAAAATAGGGGGCTTTATGGATTTTATTCGGCGATTTCAGGCTGCAACACAAGTCTATATCATTCACAAGGTGGCGCCACAGAACTATCGTTATGCGATCCAGATAGAGAATTTGGTATTTATATATTAACTTAGCGTGAACACCCCAATTTTCGGCTAAACTACTGAACCGGAACTGCTATAGGCTTTCACGCGTCTTGTGAGCATTAGCTCAAACTTCTTGTTCATTACTTTTGTTATGTTACTTCCCAGAAGTTACATCCTTACATTTTAATTTGTTGGAGTTATGTTTGTACATTTTTTGGTGTTATCCTGTTATTCTGCATTTTGAATTACTCAACTACGTCTTTATAGTGTTCTGTTAATGTTATACTGAAATTCTTGTGACTGTGTACTCTTTGTCTGGTTGAATTAGCCAAGTTGATGGAAAAGGCAAAATTTTCAGAGTTACAAAATCAAACCACCAGAACTAATTTCAAGAGTGTCACTTTATGCAGTTTCAGCTGTCAACGTCTGATGTAATATAGACCGAAAAACTGCATTTTATAATGTATGCTAACTCAGTATGCAGTAAGTAACATCATAAACAGCAGAATAAATAATATAAGCATAGATGTGTGGCTTAATAATACTGTATGCTGTTGAGCAGTGCATTGGCACTTAGACTTGGTTTCAGTGCTTCACTTGCTAGATATCAACTTTAAGCATAGTTTGCAATTTTTCATATTTGTATCTTACATATATGCATTTGAAAGTGAAGTGCAGTTCTTAATTTCTGTGCAGAGCTAAAAGTACACAAGAACGGAACTGCAGTGAAGGATAGGAATTGTTCATGCAGTGACGGTTATCTCCCGGTTCGTTCGGATCGTAGATACGGCCAGCTGACGAAATCAGACTGCCGTTTAAAGACCTCCGGCAAAAAAGGTTCATGTTTCTTTGTTGTTTTGTTTTAGCTGTTGCTTTCAGTACTGTGACTAAAGTGGTATGTGGCTTGTAAAAGGAGTGGCATGACCAGAAATAACATACAATGGAATATTGCTGCTGTAATTGGTTGGCTGCATAAAAACTAAGTGTATCATTGTTTTTTAAGTCTTTGTATTCAATTGTTTATATAATAATTAGATTGTAGAGTATTGTATAGAATGTGTTTAATGTCTCTAAATGTCTTTGTGTTACTATATTAGGTGCCTAAATATGGTATATGATGTTTCTGATATGCATGTTTCTTTTACTTGGTAGGTTCTAATTTGCACCAAATATACACTAGTGACTAATCATAACAGGCCAATTATGACATTAGTTGGTAGAACTGCTGTGTTTTTTGGACGTTCTGACAGTCTCTGAAGCTGTCAAGAGAAACAGCTCTGTAGATGTTGATGTGCCAATAAATAACTATACAGAGAGTTTCATTTTTATTAGCTTTGTATTTTTAGCTGTTCCGGAGATTGGGAAGAACAGTGTGCAAGTTGTGAGAGGAAATGGGTAAGACAGATTTATTACATAATTATTAATTAATGACTTATACAAATTAGTAGTAATTTTGACCTGTTTGGTTTTCTAGTGCAAATCTTGTTATATTATTATCAGATTTAGCACATATTACAGATGTACCCCCAGCTGATCTGTTATCTTTGCTGTGTGTGGTCTATGAAATAGATGAGGCCCCCTTAGTCTTAAAAGGTATAGAATATAGAATTGGCAATAAACGCTATTGAAAAATATTACTGTTTGCTCTTTGCCATCTTTTTTTTGCTGCAGTGCATTAAAAGCTTTGTGCTTTTGCACTATATGGATTTTTTGTGTTGTTATTTTTTCACCCTCGGTAGGGTTCCCAAGGCAAGAAAAAGTTAACCAAAAACTCTATAATGGCCATTGATTTGGCCAAAAACGGTTCTCCAAAGTAAAACTTTTGTGCAGCGTATTAGCGCTTGAATCAATGGCTGTTAGAATTATTATAGAATTCAATGATTGTCAAGCTTGTCGTTAATTTATGCACTGCAGTAATGGTATTTGTTGTTGAATGTTTCAGAATGATTTTTTTGCTGCCATTTGTTGCTTTTGTTGTTGGAAAGATTTGAAGCGCTCTTACATACATCACCTGGTAAGTACAGTGTTAATCTTCAGCTAACTGTTATATTTCAGTCGATTCCACTAGCACTTACTGTGTTGGTTTCCAGTTTTTTCGTGCGACAGCAGCCATCGCAATTCTGTTCGTTCGTTCGTCTGTCTGTCTGTCTGTCATATGGGTGGATCAGCCGAAAATGGTGCAAGCTAGGATCACCAGATTTTCACCATCAGCTGCCTGGAACTGGAAGACTAATAGTTTCAGGGTTCGTAAAGTTTTTCCATAAATTTGACAGGGATCACCTAGAGCAAGGGCGCTAAATGAGGGGGCAGGGAAATAAGTCACTGTATCTCAGAAACGGTGCAAGATTGGGCATAGGTTATTGATAATCACTAATAGGAAATCGTACACTGGCTTTCGATTGGACTGAAAGCAATGACCTTTCATGACCTTGAATGCCAGAAAAGGGCAATTTATTTTGCGATTTTGGGTTTCGACACACCTTTCAAGAGTGAATTGCGACAAAATGGTTACAGATAGACAATGTTGTAAAAAGTGTGTGCTTTGTTTCGTGGCATTCTTGATAATAAGCAAGCATGATTCCCACTTTTCTCTCCAAATTTTATTGTATCTGTGTATCAATGAAAAAACAATTATTTTTGTACTTCACTTACAGTTGAAATCTATTTATTTTGTGCTGTACACTTTCCGGAAGACAACTTGTACATTTTTTTTCATATAAATTGTCAAATTGAACTCCTTCTGTCATACTGGTCTTAACTGTTAACATTTTGTGACATTAGCATAGTCTCTGTTTGTTTGTATCTCTGGCTGTGTATCTTTATTCTTTCTTGTGATGCCTTGCTAGGCAAAGAAATGTATATAAAACTGGTGAAAACTTGACCTTAAACTACATTTTTTGTGCAATTTTTCAAAAACTTGAGTACCATATGTTAGAGCAACTCAGAAGCCAGTAGATATATTTGTGCTGTATGTGTATGCATCCATAAAAAGTGATATTTGGAACAGGTGTTAATGAATTGGAAAATTTCAGCCATTGAAAATGGCTGACTGATGATAATTTTGTAGTGTTGTACTAGCTTTTGTTTATCTGGTGTGAGCCGAATACTTCACGTGCGTTTTTTTCAGCTCAAGCGTACTTTTGCTGTGTTATGTTTCAGTGGAAGCGATGACTTTCCACGGTGGTGCCGTCACAGTCGTTGTAAATTGCTGGTCATAGTCTGTAGTCTCCACATGCTGAATACTAATGCAACTTCTTCTGTCATACATGAAACTCTAGCAATATTACGTTGTTTTGTGATGTTTTCATTCGTGCCATCGACATCAATGTCATCGGTTCTGTGCTATGTCTGTAACATGTATGTCACAACTGCTTGCATCCATACACACACCAGTATCATAAACAGTAGGCCTATTCATGGTAGAATGTGCTGGCTGCTTGCTTAGATTTAGTTCAGAGTTTAGGCTTCTCTGTGCATTTTTCTCACGAGATGAGTGTATTGTTTGTTGTTGGCGTTTTTGTTTTGTTTTGTGTTAACGTTTTTCTTTTGTGTTTGCTTTTTTGTTGTTTGTCCTGGCGCTCGATGCGGTTTAACATGATGGCTATGGTAAGCTTCCAGGAACTGGATCCCGCAGGGTTGTGATGCTTTGCTTGGCCGGTGAAGTCGAAGGCGAGCGGCAGGAGATTGTTGCCAGCGGTTGCCAGTCGTTTGGTCGACGTCAGGCCCAGACATTTCCACCTCGAGAAGGTGGTTGGCTTCTAGTGTGCAGAGTGCCTTGATCGTTACTCAATACTTTTTTGTGATCTTTTTAAGAAGTTTTTTTGAGTTGCTCAATTTCTGCTGTCTCACTGATTATCGCGTATGCCTGTAGATGCTTGCATATGGCATGACCAAAAAGCTTGACTGTATTCTTGTGATAATTTGTGACAGTTGCTCTGTCACAGCTGTTGTTTGTTGAATGCGAATTCTGTATATTGTGCGCACGGTTTTGATATTACAGTGGATATAACCTCGCTTACATACTTGAAGTTTTTCCAGTGTGTGTATGGGTAAAAGTTGATCTTATCTGCTGTGTCCCTGTCTTGACAAATAGGTTGCCCTTGATAAATGTTAATAACTGCTCATTTCATAGACATTATTTATTATCCACCGTATTTTTACGCGTGAAAGCAGCTACTGCTTTCATCGCGTCTTAGCCATTGCAATTCTGTCCATCCATCTGTCTGACTGTCTGTCACACGGGCAGATCAGTCAAAAGCGGTGCAAGCTAAGATCACCAAATCTTCACCTTCGGCTGCCTGGAAGACTCTAGTTTCAGGAACCGTAAAGCTTTTCCATAAAGTCGAAGGAGGTCACCCCGAACCAGGGCACTCAATGAGAGGGGGTGGGCAAAATTTGTGATTTTTGGCCAATAAGTCGCTGCATCTCAGTAACGGTGTGAGACAGGGCCTAGGTTACTATTAATCACTAACAGGAAGTTGTACACTGGCTCTCAATTGGCGCCAAATTCAATGACCTTGAACGCCAAAATAGGTGGTTTTATGGATTTTTTTGGCGATTTCGAGCTGCGACACAAGTCTGTATCGCTATCGTTATGCGATCCAGATAGAGAATTTGGTATTTGTATATTAACTTAGCGTGAACACCCCAGTTTTCAGCTAAACTACTGAACCGGAACTGCTATAGGCTTTCGCGCGTG
>Ga0056128_1012118_pt1 | contig 10563 bp, 2 predicted proteins | sample WorMetLIZISLAND2_FD_71113 | JGI IMG/M metagenome (GOLD analysis project Ga0056128, IMG submission 71113) | Marine gutless worms symbiont microbial communities from Max Planck institute for Marine Microbiology, Germany - Olavius geniculatus... ... | reverse complement strand
ATCACGCCCAAAATTGAATCACTGGTAGTTTATGCCATGCCCGACATACCCTCAAAATTTCAGAAAGATCCGTCCATAACTTTTTGAGTTATCTTGCTAACAGACAAACAGACAAACAAACAAAGTCTGACAAAAACATAACCTCCTTGGCGGAGGTAATTATCGTTCCTTTAAAGCAATCGCCGGCTGCCCACCGGATTCATCTTCCAGCAGGACGACGCATCAGTACACACAGCGCGCAACGCCGTGCAGCACACAGAACTGGCTGCGGGCCAACTGTCCAGATATCATCACAAAAGACCAATGGCCACCAAATTCGCCGAATACAAACCCAGTGGACTATCACGTGTGGTGTGCAATGTTGGAGGCTTACCGCAAGCTTAAAACAAAGCCGAAAACATTATTGCCGAACTCAAGGAATCGCTTCAGGTTATCTGGAGCAACCTACGACAAGGACCGATCGACAAGACTGTGAAAGACTTCTCAAATTAAGCGACTGAAGGTTTGTGTTGGAACTTGGAGCTGTCGGTGTACATTTCGAACATTCACAGTGTCAATGGAATTTTGGCATCTGATCATTAGCTAACTGTGTTGTTTGACTTGTTTCAACAATGTTATTGAACTGGTGTTGTAGCTTGAACATTTTTTCACGCTGAAAAATCGGTAGGCGGTTATGTTAAAAAATCTCTAACTTCGTCATTTTTAATGGAATCAAATTTTATTTGGCATTCAGCCGTAGAACAATTTCGCAAATAAATCTGTGAAATTTTAGATTAAAATGCTAAACGGTTGCGGAGAAAACGGCAAAAAAACTTTTTGGGGCTACTTTTTTGCCGCACCCTGTATATTTTTAACAGCACATCTTGCAAAACGTTGCATCGAATTAGAACAGTTTACAGATAGTGAAATAACTGGATAGGCCTAGCCTAAATTTCAAGCTGTTGTCACCAGTTGGGCAAAGGTGTGTGTGTAAGATTATGTAATAAATGATAGATGACTATGTACAGCTATAAACTTCTGATATGACGTGCCTCAGTGGAGTGTCTGGCTCTTATTCGTCTACATAGTTAATCCTGCCAATACGCCTCAGCGCCTCTGCCTCAGTGAATGATAATCCCATGTAGCTATACACTGGCTACAGACTTCTGCCACGTTTTTTGATAAAAATTTTGCAGACTGATCTGTGCATTTCGAGCGTCCAACTGCCATATTAGTTTTTAAGTGTTCTTTTGTTAACCATTGTCCTTTTAAGTTTGTGTAGCTTTTGGGTGTTTATTTTTTTTGCATTTACGTTTGTTTTGAGCATCATGGCAAAAATTTACTATTTACTTATTTAGTCTCGGCCCGTGACACATATATAATCACAATTTTTATTGAAGTAAGTGAGTTTACAGAGCATAATGTCGGCGAAAAACGCGCCGAATCTAGGACGACAAGTTTATAAGTAAACTAAACTAAACGCTTTGTCCGCCTATGAAACAAAAAGCCCAGCTTTAGCTAGGGTGGGTGACTGTACATCGGCTACGGTCTATATCCGAAGGCCAGCGTCCGACTTTCGGTCGAGGAAAGAGAACGATTTCCCAGAGTGACTGCAATACGCGCTATGGTCACGCTGCTGCGTCGAAAGTTACAATCAACGCTAGGATACGATACGGTTATTCGGCGCACGTGGGTGATGACTGCAGGCAATAACTTTGCATTCAAAATTGCGACCAAACCGCAATACATGGTTATCATTGACGGCCTATATCGTCATCGCCTTATCCAACATTACCATTGCCGACCCCGTACGACATATCGTTTAGTCATAATACCGCACGGTAGACATAGCAGAGTGCCTAATGACCTTTCAGTGTCACCCAAGGTCGATGATTTTCGTGCCATCTGAAAGGGATTATGCGACTTTCTGTTAGTGATTAATAGCAATCTTAACTCTTCTACGATACAGCGACTTATGGGTTAAAAAAACGCACATTTTTCCTATAGCTTATTTGTTCGACCCCAAATTTGAAAATGTTTCTCTTTAACTGAATCTCTGAAATTTTGCACTACACGTGAAGAGCCGTGGCCGGGAGCTAATTAATCGTGTAATGAGTTTTCCGATAATGCCTACCGTTTAGCCACAATGATCGCGTTGCAGACGACACACAGAGAGACGACGACAGATGGCACATCGTACTAAATACTCGACCTTAACGGTCGGCAAAAAATTGCGAAACTGGCTCTAAGATTAATATCCACTGCATCTCAACGGGGTAAGTGCTGTAGATGGACGGTCGCATATGTCGCATGTCATCACAGAACAGGGCCGACATATTTTTTTCTAATTAAAGGTAAAAGGTAAAGGTAAAGGTTAGAATATAGCTTTGAAGGAGCGAACCCCCCACAGAGCTACGGAGCGTCACTTAATTGTCATTATGGGATCACACAGTGTTACCTGCCACCCCACATAGGTGAACGCGCCTCGCCTTAACCCCAGCCAGATAGGCCGGTACTCGATTTACCTACCCCGGAGGGATGGAAGACTGAGTTGACCTAGGCGGCTGGTTACATACCGAGATGGTTTACCTGCCCACAGGCAGTCACCCATCGCAGTACTAAGCAAGCCCGGCGTACTTAAAATTTGTAGGCCTAATGCCGCGGAAGCAGCTCAGTGCAATTGCTAAGTTTAAAGAAAATGTTAACCTGCCGCCGTTCTTTTGCATTCTATTCTTTAACTGATGCATCGACTTAGTGACACACATCTGGTACTGTAGAATTGTGATTTTGTATCTCAGTTTCTAGTTACTAGTTACTGGTAGGCCTAATAGGAATGTCGAAGTTCCACAGCGTGGTTCAACGAAAAAGAAGAGACACGTACCTGAGCTGATGTTTATCTTATAGACTCCTGTCGGCGCAATGCACCTGAAGACGATATGCTGTTTGCTTGTTCCGACACAGTCGTTACAAGCGGGAAATGTACAGTACAGCACCGGTGCGTTATTATAGCAGCTCCTCGGCTCAATTGCTGAGGCGGCGATACTCTTGCTTTGCTGCTGTACCAGGAGATTGGGATGAGATGCAGAGTGCAAAAAATAATACAAAGGAGCCGGTGTCGAACAGGTTTCATTTCCAGTACCGTACTTTAGTGATGCAGTACGTATTTCTGCTTTGCAAATTAGCCTACAGACGAGTCTTGCAACCACCATCTCACTATCTGTGCATTAACATAAGTGACTGTCGCAGGTCGGACAAAGCAGTATGGTCGGTCGTGGTTATTTCCTGCTGAGTTCGCCCATGCTTGCAATAATTATAATATAACAGATTGACAGTAGCCTGGCCTATAGCATATAATTCGGATGGACGTCAAAAATGCGCGCGTGCCATCATGCGCGCGTAAAGTCTCTTTCAAAGAAAATTTTAATTAAACGGATAAACACAGCGCAGATTATTTATCCGGCTGCTGAATAAATATATAGGCTTATATGTCACTGTGAATTTTAAAACATCCCTCCTTGTAAAAGAGATAAACTTTAAACAACAATGTTCTGTACTAGCACTACTGCTCTCACTATTCGTAGCTGTTTAAAACCGTATTTTGTTCTGGTTCCGTACTTTAGGAAAAAGAAGTCGACGCAGGCTCACCCGCACCGAACGTAGACCTATTCTGAATTTCTGACACGGCACGTCATTTCACCAGTAGGCAATCGCAAAACTTCTGTCACCGATTCGCGTGTTTGTTGGTGGAAATACAACCAGGAAAAAGTTTATTAAGTGCGTCGCATCGAAAGAATTGTTTCTTTAAAGGCTTAAATACAAATTTGACCTGCAAACTCCATTCCAGTACTTTGAACAGTAAAATACTGTTTTCCAACGCATTACATAATAGGCCTAATGGCAAACAAAAAAACTGCAACCAATTTATATATAGGCTATAGCTATTTTAATTCCAGTTCGTATAGCGATAACATGAGAGTCGGTGCTGCCGCATGCTTAAGTTGAAGACAAACGGAGGAAGGTTTATAAAATATTACCGGTATCAAATAACTAACGAATAATTAGTATGCCCAATCTTAATTGAAATGAAGTACAGTTCTGTTCACGCCTGCTCTAAGGATTTATCGCTCTAAGCAGTAACGTCATAAAGGCGTTTACTCTAGCCTATCCCGGTAGTTGCACTCATGCTGTGCCTCGATCAGTTGGATGCTGTATCTCCAGGCTATAGATTTAAAAAGTTTTCGGCAGCAGGTGAAACCGTTATGTAAGCCTAATAGGCAGTGTAGCCTAGTTAAGTCACAAGCTACATCCGTTGCGATTTACGCCCGCTGTTGCTACTGCAAATGGACGCTTTTTCATTAGGCATTATGTGTAAATGTGTTAGACCTATACGGTATGTGTAAATCCTTTGAACGTCTGATTACATCACAGACGCTGAAGTCATCGCAGTTAACGGTGGCAACACCAGGCAGTAAAACTGACGTAAGAACGTAAAGGAAGATATGGACTCAAGAAAACACACTTTCAACAAAAAGTCCAGCTGTCGCTAGGGAAGACACGCTGCAGGCTAGACTATAGTACAGTTTTTGTTAAAATACTGACCTTCAATGTCATCCAAAGTCGATAATTTTTATGGCATCTGAAAGGCAATATGCGGCTTCCTGTTAGTGATCAATAGACACCTAGGCCATACGTCGGACCGTTTAGCTACAATACATGCGTTACATGCGAATGACAATGGTGCCATAGACGCGCTATAGGCTACAGCTGTAGCGCGTCATAAAGCATTATACTCTTATAAACGACAGAGCCAACCGGAAACGCCTAGTAGCATTATTATTTGCAAATTGGTGGACGATAGAAAAGAAAAAAGAGAAGAAGAAGAAAAAGAATACTGCTTATTATTTATTGATGCTTGAAAATGCTTCCTACCTAAGTCTACCTTAGTAGAACTGAGAAGCCTATACGGTAAAAGAAGCAGGAAAGCTAAGGTATATTCCGTCCACCTATGTATGCCTGAAGAGGTACGTGGTGGCAGACATTAATAACGATGCCCAGCCGCTTGACACTATCTGTGCAAAATAGTCTGTAATAAATCGGCGGGAAATCACCACGACGGCAGGGTCTATGTTTACCGCGCGCGTTGCTATACCTGAAGTAAAGGTGATGTACGGCTCTGTCCGATAACGAACGGTTTCTTTTATACTGTGGATTGCAGCGATGACGATGACGATGCAGTGATATTTTCACAAAGTAGGGTCTAATAGGTCTAATATAAACCAGTAACTTAAAGAATACATACGATACGACACGATACGAAATAGATTTGAGCCGAACAAAAATGTCATGCAAGCTGCCATTTCAATATAACACATAAATTTTAAAAAATACGAATTAAAAAATAGAAATGGGATGAAATGAAATACAGCGAAATGAAAGTACTGTTATTTAAATAAAGATTAGCAAGCTTATTTACGGCAGAGCGCGTTATCGTCTGATTGTTAATTTTGACTGCACATAAAAAAGCACTGGGTCGACATTATTATGCGGTTATCCACGTGAAGTTGAGCAGCTCTTATAAAAACCTTTGACCTTTGCCTTTTTGCGCTGAAGATTGATACACTAAATAACTATACTCCCACAGTGACCAAGGTGATCAAGTTTTATCCTCAGCATCATACATGCATACGAGCTGGCGGATGCGACGCCAGAAACCAGTAATCCTATAGCGTAGTGGCATGGAGGGGCCAAAAGAGGCAACTGATCTTCACCTATAGGGCATAATATGAGCATGTTGGAAACTTCTTGTCGGAATATTTTCTTTCAAAAACTCAAATTTTTGGGCTGGAAATCTTTCGTTTTGGCAGAATTTAGAAGCACAAAATTGAAATTAGCCATAATGCATCCTCTGTTGGAAACATGCCGCTACCAAGTCGAAACTTGCAACTTCCAGCCCTCTAGAGCCCAGCAATTTTTAACGCATAACGCCGCAGCCACGAACAAACTAAAATGTATTACTTCGCGTCGTTCGTTTACTCGACAAATCACGAACGACGACTTCGTGATATTCCGGGTCAGCGCCGGGAGTTTATTGTCTAAATAATCCGCTGGCGGCACGGTGGTGGCTGGTTGCTTGCTTCCTGCGCGCGTCAGACCGTTTGATCGTTCGACTTTGATATATACATTACAGCTGTATCTACCGTTGATGAGATGCGGCTCACTCGCTCAGACATATTTCTAGAAAACCGAAACTGGAGGAGGGGTGAGAAATTATGGCGGAGGGCTTCCTTTTCCATCCCTTTCCCTTTCTTTCCTCCTCCCCTACCCTTCCTTTTGCCTCCTCTTTCACTCCCCCCTCTTCTCTCCTCAACTTCTTTTCCTCTCTTTCCCCTCAGAAGTAAAACCCCTGAAATCCAGTGAGGAAGCGCTGTAAGTTCCCCATCGGGGTATGGGTCGAAGTCCCATCCGAAATCGAGTTTGGTGCATTTCATCCATGAAATCTGACGTCTGGTGGCAACAATGTCAACGACTTTTCTGAGAATCAACTGACCAAAACTACTATGAAAAACGCATAACATGGACGGTACAGCATTAATTGGTATAGGCCTAACGCCCTGTGGTTCCTTGTAATTCTGATGGTTTTTATTCGGGAGTGTAGTGCCATAGGTAGGGTGTTTCGGGACGCTAGGAGGTGTAGAGATATCACTTCCGTTGATCGAGTAGTCTGATCTACGACGTAGCCTATCTCAACTCAAAACCGCTGCCACAGCTCGCACAGCCGGCGTCCACACCGTATCAACCTTGCAGCACTGCGTCGTAATGTACGGTGGAAGGTTTCTCACTCAGCCATTCAAGGGTGGGGAATTTGGTATAATTCAGCATTCAACTTCCTATCCAGCTTGCTACCAAATGCGTTTTTGGAGGCCCATCTCCCAAAAAAGACGGCGCTCCCAAGACTCCCTACTATGTCTAGGGGAAAGCCCCGGAAAACGGGTAGGTCCCTAAGGAGAAAAAATAAGAAAGGGGAAACGAAAGGAAAAAGAGAAAAGGGGACGGAGAGACGAGGGGACAGGGAACATGCTACAACGCTTTACGGGGAGTGATAGACACCCCTGACGCACAGTTGGGGCGTAATGCAACCTAGACGCGTGAGATCCTTGGGCGTTAATCAAATCATCATAAGCTAACGCCACTGTGCAGACACGCTGCGTTTGGCGCACGAGCTCATAAAGTCAAAATAACTCATCATTAAGACTACGACTTGGCGCAGGAGAAGATACTGCATTATACATGTATCAGACTGTTGCACGTAGACAGGTAGCTTGTTCAACTTGACGCGCTTTGATTTGAGGTTGCAACGCTTGCACTCCTAGGCCTGCTGTTCCTGGCACATTTATCCAAGCCAAATCACTCCGCTAACTTCTGCTTCGGAGAACGTTCACATCGATTTTGGTCCTTGTAAGCCTTTCAGCCGACCGTACTAAAGTAACGGTCGAGCTGTTGTCATGGTTGTCGTCCGTCTGTCTGTAACGGATGTATTGTGGCTAAGCTGTAGGACGTAAGGGAAAACTTTGTACACGAATAATTAGCCACGTGTCTTAAACTCGGGTATGCAAAATGTCAGCCATCTACTCCAAAGGAAAAATTTTCAAATTGGAGGTTGAATGAAGAGAGGAGGCAGGAAAAATGTGCGTTTTTCAACGGAAAACTGGCTATTTCTCAGAAACGGTGAGAGATACGGCCTAGGTAACTACACTGTCTCAAAAAACATCCCCAACACTAGGCCTATTGAACTGTAACTTGAAAACCAATTGTCAGATTTTAATAATTTTTGGTACGAATATTCCTGACACAACTTGTCATCAAATGACCATTCAGTTTTCCACCTCACCCAACGTTTGTTTCTGCACTACCTGGGGAAACACAACCAACAACATATCATTTTTATCCAATGCGATATCATTGCTTAATTAACATAACATGCAAAAAACACATTTTGTTCACATTTTTGACATTTTGGCTGATATTTCATCCAGTTGGCCATTTTTAACTGCCTGCAGTAAAATTGCTTGAAGTGTTGGCCCACTATGCGAACACAGGCAAAAAGACGCTTTCTCCATTCATTGACAGCAGTGTCGATAATGTTCTGCTCCAGACCAATTCAGGCTGTACCAGTCGCATCTTGACTTCACAAACATTCCTAAACTTCATCTGGTAGACACGCTGCTGCACGACAGTCAAATTTTGTAATAGACTGGCTCTCGGGGCCCCAGATTAGGATAAAGGGAATTTATCGCCGTTTTTTTTTCATTCATTTTAACACGTATTATCCTTGGTCTGATTGCCCCAGATAGTGCAAAAGCAGACGTTGGGTGAGGTGGAAACTAAAACACTTATTTAATAGCCAGTAGTGTCAGAAATATTTCTGCCAAAAATTATTAAAATCTGCTAATCTTTATTCAAGTTACGATCGATAATGCCGGGGATGTTTTTTCAGGTTTTCTGTTTATTTCAGCACATGTTTCACTTGATCTGATTTCCCTAGGTAGTGCAGAAGCATACATTAGGTGAGGTGGGAACCTGCGCGGTCATTCGATAGCACGTTGCGTCAGAAATATTCATACCAAAAATTATCAAAGTCTGATAATTGGCTTTAAAGTTACAGTCAAAAATGTCGGGGATGTTTTTTTGAGACACAGTGTATTAATCACTAATAGGAAGTGGCATACGCCCTGTCAGATTAGATGGAAATCATTGGCCTTGGATAAACTGGAAGATCACTGACAACCAGTACGGTCGGCTATTCTAGCGACAGCTGGGCTTCTTGTTGTTTTTCGAGGTAGGAGTCCACGGGACAGACAGAGGGACGAATGGATACATGGACAAACCCATATTAACGCAGCCTCTCAGTGTGACCGCATAATAAACCTAACAACTAAAACCAAAATACTGCATCGTTCCTTCACTAAAACACAGCTTTAAACAAAATTCGCAAAAGATCAACGTAACACGTTACTAATTTAATGACAAGTAATAATCTTTATAGAAATTTCGTACAGTTTCGATGCATAAAACAAGACAACAGATATTTAAAAACTAGCTGACAAAGTGCACATGAATTTGTAAAAAGAGACTTAAAAGCAAAATTTTAATCATATACCCTCAACGGTTAATCAATTGAAACAAAAACGCACTGCGAAACGATTACTAAAAATTGACCAACATTCACCTAACAGTAGGCCTACTGAAACACAATGCAAACGAATTTTGTTATAAAACAATTAAATATTTTTAAAAAGTAAAAAAACAGTTTTCAATTCTTTAAACTGTGCAAGTCATGCAACAGATGCCGAAAGAAACACTTTCAGCAAGTAAACATCAATCTAAAATATCAATTGATTATTAAAATTAACACTTGACTGTATCATTAATCACTGAAATTTGTAGCAGTCATAAAACAGCAGAAATCAACAAATTAACAAATACCATTAAAACATACAAACACAAAATACAGGGTGGCCACAAAGTAGAAGAAAAAAACTCACTAAGTTTTCCAGGCTTTTCCAGAGCCAAAAACTTACCTTTCCAAAAAGTAATTGCAATAATGGTAATCTGGGGAGCACTGCACGCTATCTCAGGAGGGTCCGTAGCAGAGTCCCAGCCACCAAAAATATTTTAGAGCATTTTTGCACCCCGAAAACAGCATAAGTGACACTATTTTGTTTGCTACAATTTTTCCATGAGGTTACACGAAATTCTTGGAAAATTCCATCAGTTTTTGTATTCCAGGTTTTCCAGGTTGGTGGCCACTCTGAAATATTAAGGCAATACAATCAATACACTCATGATCAAGTGGTCACAGGTTTGACGGCGAGTGAGTGAGTGAGTAGGATTTAACATCCCACCCAACACAGTATAGGTCATTTCGAGGACGGCCTTTCCAGGCAAAATGCACGTACACATAATAACGAAGCAAAATGTTTAACCTTGACACAAAGTTTAACCTTTATGAGACATCCAAAAAACAACCAAAACCTAACATTGTAAGAACTGCCAATTCAAAGTGTGCACATGTAACTAACAATAATGGCGAGACAGTGTTCACGCCTTGTCAGCAAGCAGAATTTAGAAGTGGTACAGAAGTAAGCCCTAATTGCATACATTTGTATCTTCGTCTAACAGTAATGGATTTCAAGATTCGTTCTCTAGCCACATCAGTGGTAAATTTAGAATGGACTGACCAACCCACATTAAACGTGTCATAAAGCATAATCAGCTTCAACTACAAGTCATGGATAAAGTAGTACACTTATTCCAAAGCCGACCTTATTTCACACGGTACTGCAGCAACCAGAGATGGAAACGGTTCACGGGTCATCAGGTCAACGATTTTGGCCAGGTCGGGTCGGGTCTCGGTTTTTTAAGACTGGACCCGGTGTATTGACCCGGTTATTGAAAGATCAGCATTGTTCAGAGTCATCATCATCATCATCATCGACAACCGTGGGCTCAATGCCCGTTGGTGTCTGACGCCATTCTTACTATCGCTGCCCACCGCTGCCTATCTAGGGCAGCGTGGCTTAACTC
>Ga0056128_1012113_pt1 | contig 10566 bp, 5 predicted proteins | sample WorMetLIZISLAND2_FD_71113 | JGI IMG/M metagenome (GOLD analysis project Ga0056128, IMG submission 71113) | Marine gutless worms symbiont microbial communities from Max Planck institute for Marine Microbiology, Germany - Olavius geniculatus... ... | reverse complement strand
TGCAAGATAGACGCTTGGTTCCAATGGACCACCAATAGGAAACCACATATGCCGAGTCGAATGGTCACGTGACCGATGACGTCACGTGACCCCAAAAGGTCAAACTCGTGACCCCAAAATTTTTGAAGCCCCGTATCTCCGTATCCGTGCAAGATAGACGTATGGCCATCATTGACTATGCCATCATTGACTACCAATAGGAAAGATCTCTCACCGAGTTCGATGGTCACGTTCTGATGACGTCACGTGACCCCTAAAGATCAAAAGTTTGACTCCAAAATATTTAAGGTTCATTGTCTTCATGGCTGTGGAAAGCAGATGGCTTATAATTGACCATTAACATAGTTTAAAAACTGTGTTATTGTAATAAAACAGCAAATATAAATGTACAAAACATCAGTTTATACACTTGTTAATGGCGACTTGCAATGAGTGACACATCGAAAACAGCAAAAATCATAAAAAGGTGATATTATTCAACAGCAAATTGACAGTTAGGCGATGTGATGGTGAGTGATATCACCTTTTTATGATTTTTTCTGTTTTCGATGTGTCACTCATTGCATGTCGCCATTAACAAGTGTATAAACTGATGTTTTGTACATTTATACTCAATAGACATCAATAGATGAAAGGTCTGATAGCAGCTGCCAGAAGTATACATTGTTGATGGAGATGCGGATGAAGGTGAAATTTGATGAGTCTGCTGCTGCAGCCATTGGCGTGACTGGATGTGGCCATGTTGCATGAATGCCTATTGCGCATATAGACCTACTTAGTTAGCGGCGTTTTGGGTTGGAAAGTACAGTTTTTAAGAAGTTACAATTTTTGCAAATTTCCGACCGATGAGATTATGAGTGCTCGACATTTTAATTTCGCTTCTAAATTTCTAGAAACTGGTGGTGGTTTTCAGCCCCAGATTTTGCATTTTTTTGGACAAAAAATTTCTGGCAAGAGGAAGATTTTTTGACAATTTTCCGACAGCCCAAAATTTCAGGGGAGAATTGTCTGCCCCCGTTCCCTGCCGCCCGGCCACGCCGCCACTGTACCCAGCACAAAGATATTACTGAGAAAAACTGTTGACTAATGCTTGTGCTTTTAAAAAATTCTGTGCAGCAAATGTGCCCATATGCTGGGCCGTTTCTTCTACTTTTAGCAACCGTGTTAACTGGATAGTAGCGCGGGTAATTTGCATGGATGGCAGTACACGACGTCTTGCACAAATTGAAAAAAAATCGCCCCAAAGACATCGTGTACGGCCGAAACCAGACAAACCGCTGTTCAACACACGTATTTAATGCAGAAAATAAACCAGAAAAACTTTTTAAAAAGCCGATTAATTTTTGCAACTGCAAATACCGTATATGTATTCTATATTTATATTTATTTATTTATTCAGTTAGTTATTTATATCTGTATTTGTTTTGTCGTGGCAGGAATTCGTTCCGTTAGAAGACTTAATACGTTTCACTAAGAACTCTACGATATTTACGTCTCACGTTCGAATGCTTGACTCCGATAACTTATCAATTGCTTGCTCAATGTTTAAGGTACAGTACTACACTGAACGATATAAATCATCGCATACAGCCGATTCTTTCTATCTATCGCTTCGTTTCTAAACGTAAACCCAAACCCAATCTCCACCCTTTCTAATTTGTTGTGGATATCTTTCGCAACGTGCTGCTGCGCAACAAGTTGCACAACAAGTGCACGAAGTAGTGGAGTTTGGGATTTTTTCCCGAGCGTCATCATAACCTCGACTGTTTCTTAGAGCTACGGGCAAATCTGTCTGTTCGTATGTCCGTTTTTTCCGTCTGTTTGTCACAGTAGCCTATTTTGCGATCAGTTTAACATTTGATACCCCGTTTACACGATGAAGCAAACATGAAGGAAACCTATTCAAAATGCACGTGCACGACGTGTGCTCTAAGTTTGCTTCATCGTGTGAAGAGGGCATTAGAGCAACTTAGAGCAAACTGGAAGCAAACTTAGAGCACACGTCGTGCACTCTTAGAGCTGAATTGATAACGGTGTATATTGAATAGGCTACGTGTGCTTCATGTATGTTTTCTGTATGCTTCCTCGTTTAAACGGGGTATGATCGGCCCTTAAATTTGTTACCAACTTAACTATTTTGGAAAGCTATTCCCCCCGCCCCCCAATAGACAGCATTCTGAAATTAATGACTGTCTGGAAGATAACCGGGAAGATTATTAGAACTGCCATTACGGTTAATTACATATGCACATGTATAATGAAGTTGGTACATTTTTAGGTTTAGCTCGTTTTTTGTGTGTTTTGTGTTTCTTTAAAGGTTAAACCGAGAGTTCATTTTAGTTCAATTCGGTCGCTTTTACACGGCTTAAAACTAAAACGAAATCGTCTCCAAATCGCATACATTTTTTGCCTTCGTTAATGGCCCGCTGGCAGTCACGAACAGCATGTGGCTTCGTCAGGGGAAATCAGACTCTTCCGTCGACCAGGCTCGATGCTGCCACCGTGCCGCAATAACTCGATCTATTCGCGGTTAACGCTTTATCTCCAGTTTACGCTATTATTATGGGGGCGTCTTTCCTAGAAGGAGGCCCCATCATGTGTTGATCCTGTCCGTCTGTCTGTCCCGTGCCTCCATCTAGAGGGAAAACGAAAAGGCCTACGAATACCAAACTTAGTAGGAAGGGTCCCTGGGACACCAGCACCCCGTGGACCAATTTCAAGGTCAAGGGGTCAGAGGTCAAGGTCACGGCGGCTAATTGCGTTGTTGGCGAAAAATCCCCATAACTTTGCCGCCTGTTGTCCGATCAACTTGAAAACAGCACGCACGTACATAGGACTGAGTCTGCAAGGACAGCCCCATAGCGGGCGGCCCTTCAACGGCCGCACCCTCTTGTACTGCTTGAGCCAGGCAGAAATGCGGCATTCGTGGGTTAAAACTGCGGTTGATACAAACACTTTTCGCAGGCTTGTTCTGAGGTCTCTGTGGTTAGTCGTAAACATTGACGGACAGACGGACAGACGGAGAAATGTGAAGCAGTGATGGGCACAAACTTTTTGTTTTATTTTTAATTAAACTTTAATTGTTTTTCTAATTAAAAATAGTAGTTGAACTCTTAATTAAACTTTTAAAATTATTTTGAAAAAGTTAACCTAAACGTTTTTAAATAGTTAAACTTTTCTCAATTTTTTTCCAACCTTTTTTGACACGATTGACTTTACAAACTTTATTGATTGTTCTGCGTATCCATTGAGATTTAATACTACTGAAATATACAGTAAAACTGCAAGTGAAGTTATAAATTATCTCCTATCATATAACACAGTTCGACAGTTCACCGTATAGACAGTCACAACATATGTCATCATTCATCAAAACTGTTGAATTATTACTCTGTTGCTAACAGAACGTCATTTGATATAGGACTGAGTCTGCATGGCAAACTGCCGGTGAATATTTCGAATTAACTATAAAAATCCAGTTAAATTTTAGTTAGTAACTAGAAAGCAGTCAGAGCCCGCACACCTCCGCCAAAGCAATGTTGTTCGCTAGGTAGCAGCACCATCTTTGGTTTTGCAGCGGTTTCCCTTATGCCCTATTGAAAGCAATGGTAAGGAAAATTTCAAAGTGATCCAGAATCTAGGATTCCTTTCGGATCACGCCCAAAATTGAATCACTGGTAGTTTGGGCCATGCCCGCGACATGCCCTCAAAATTTCAGAAAGATCCGTCCATGATTTTTTGAGTTATTTTGCTAACAGACAGACAAACAAACGAAGTCTGGCAAAAACATTACCTCCGTGGCGGAGGTAACTAATGTTTTGAAGTTAAACTATTCTGTTAACTTAATCTTTTAAAAATATTGTGGTTGATGTCGTTATTGGCGCAGGACGTTCACAGATACATGCGGAGTGGTGAGTCTCGGGGCTCGATGAGCGTGCACGCGCTCATCGCGCAGTGCATCCAGCGCCCGGAACTGCGCGATGAGCTTTACTGTCAGCTGGTACGTTTGATCACCGACAACCCGGCGGTCGAGGACCAGCTTTGTCGGCTCTGGACGCTGCTCTGTCTGTGTGCCGTTTCTTTCAGCCCCAGCCGCTCTCTACGCAAGGTCTGACCCCACCATACACTTGGAACTGAATTTTATTACAATGCTGCAGCGAAAAGGCCAGATTGCACAATGTGGTACATGTATACATTAAGCCTGTAGAGTATACAGTACAATAGAGTATAATAACAAGAAATTTGACTTCATGTTCACGAGACGCGCGAAAGCCTATAGCAGTTCCTGTTCGCAAGCTTTCAGTCTATCTCTAGCCATTTCGTCTCAGTTCACTCTTGGAGTGTGCGCTGCAGCCGAAGATCGCAAAAATCAATAAAAACCCCTTATTTCGGAAGTTTATGATCTTTCAAAGTCATCGATGTTGTTACGACTGAAAAGCTCGTCACTAGTGCTTGTTGTGATGGGTAGCATGCCCATGCCTATCTGCAACCGTTTTCACGAAAGACGGTCTCGCAGACCGAGATCGCCAACAAAATCCATAAAAATCCCCTACTTTAGCGTTAAAGGTCATTTCAGGTCATTGAATTCGGTGGCAATCGAGAGCCAGTGTACGACTTCCCATTAGTGATTAATAGTTACCTGGGCCCTATCTCGCACCGTTATTGAGATACAGCGATTTATTGTCTGTCCAATGCTGTCCAATGCAATGCATAGCATTGGACAGAGTATAAAATCACCTTTGTGTCCGTGCGTCCGTGCGTGAGTCCGTGCGTCCTACATTTCTTAAGCTATCTTTTTTTCCACCTTCCCTTACCCTTCCCCTTTCCCTTCCCCGTCTGTTTCCCTTTTCCCTTTGCCATCTCTTTTTTCTTCCCCTTTTCCTTTCCCTTCTCCATACCTTTTTCTTTTCCCTTTCCCTTTCCCTTTCCCTTGTCCTTTCCTCTTTTCCCTATCCCTTCCCCGTTCCCCTTCCTCTTTTCCGTCCCCTATGCCTTTCCCTTTTTCTTTTCTTTCCCCTTTTCTTTACCTTTCCCTCTTTCCTTTTTCCTTTCCTTTTCTCTTTCTCTTCCCTTTCTTCTTTCCCCTTTTTTCCCCTTTCCATTTTTTCCCCTTCCCTTTACTTTCCATTTCTTTTCTCCTTCCCCTTTTTTCCTTTCCCTTCCGCTTTCCAATTCCCTTTTCCTTCCTTTCTCCATTCTTCTTCCCTTTCCCCTTTCCACCTTCCCTTACTTTTCCCCTTTCCCTTCCCCATCTGTTCCCGTCACCTTTCATTCCTTTTCTCCTTCCCCTTTCCCTTTTTTTCTTTTCCACTTTCCTTTTCCATTCCCTTCCCTTTTCCCTTCCTTTTTCTCTTTCCATTCTTCCGTCTTTCTTTCTGTGTCCAGGTCCGTGCGTCCAATACTTGAGGCGCCATATCTCCGTAACGGTGCCAGATGGAGGCATGGTCACTATGGACCATACATTGGAACGCGGTCCCTGGGAGTCGAATGGTCACGTGACCGGTGACGTCACGTGACCACAAAAGGTCAAAGGCGTGACTCCATTATCTTTGAGGCGCCATATCTCCATAACGGTGCAAGATAAACGCATGGTGTCGATAGTGAATCGAATGGTCTCGTGACTGACAGTGTCTATTGTTTAGTTAAAATAATAGAGAAGTATAAAAGGATCATTGCTGCTGTTCAATTTGAAATTAAACCGTTTGATTTTTTCTATCAGTATAAACAGCTCAGTGATTATATTTATACGACATATACTGTAAACTATCGAAATGCATTGGACAGACTCCGTGTTTGTATGAACGTTATCTTGTTGGCTAAAAATCGCAAATTTTTCTCACCCCCTTTCATTTAGCGCCCTCGTACGGGGTGATACCCTTCGAATTTATAAAAAAGCTTTACGGTTCCTGAAACTAGAGTCTTCCAGGCAGCCGATGATGAAGATTTAGTATTGCTAGCTGTAACCGTTTTTGACTGATTTACCCGTGTGACGGACGGACAGACAGACAGACGGACGGACAGAATTGCGATGGCTAAGACGCGCTGAAAGCATTAGCTGCTTTCGCGCGTAAAACGCTATATTTATAAAATGTCAGTAAAGTATCTGCCAAAAATGTTTTGTGTCCAGATCATTTTAAATATCTTTTGTCTCTGCAAAGTTTTACGCTTGAGACATTTTGCAAAATGTGTTTTTCTGACGTTGATAAATGTTAAACAGAACGCCAAACACTCGCAGAACATTTCTGCAAGTGTTTTATAACGTTGTACGTGTAACGACGCCTTTAAACACGGAGCGTCGCTACGACGTGTGCAGTATCTCACGGCACATCTTCGGCGTGTCGTGAGGGAAGGCGTGGCCGCAGGAACCGGAAATGATTCCGTGACGTCATCGCAGACGCCATCTGGCGGCCACGACTCGAAGCAAGTCTTCTACGCCAAGTACTGTTTACGACACATTGCCGCGCCGCGAACACACACCCGCAAACTGCCGCCGTCCAGCGTCGAAATCGAGGTACTCAAAGACTTTGTAACATTTCACGATCCACACTCCACCTCCTTCGATTTGTCGTGCGAACTTTTTGTACAGTAAAGCCACACATTTAGTATCGTCGAATCGTGATCTATCTAATTTTTCGTCTATATGAACTCCTCAAAACACAAACAGGTCGTTACGCAAGATCATTTTACCCTATTGTTTCTACAATTTTATACTTGGATACGTTATTCTTATTTTTGGCCAGTATTTTATGTTATAATCTAGCTATTGGCTGCAATACACAATAAAGACGTTACAGCATTTTAGTAACTCATTCAAATCCACAAGTTGTATATCATTTTTTTACTTTCTTCTGTCAATAAAATGATGCTGAGGCTGCTATTATAGACATCTCCATTTGATTCTGTCATGCGTTATGGCTATCGCTTCGTCATTTTGTATGTTTCTTGTGTCTATGTTTTGCCATTTCTACGGCTACGGTCTATCAACGTTTCATATAAAAAAGGAATCCTTCAACAAAATCCACAACATCCTGACGTGACGAGATGTCCAACAAATTCCAGGAAGTCGTGGAGCTTGTGCCTCAGTCGACCAAAGAAAAACGGAAAAAATGGACATCCCAGTAACACTCGGTATCGCTTATAGGACTTGCAGTCTGTTTAAATTTTAACAAAATTCAGCGTGCGAGCTGATCTGCCGGGCGTGTCTGTTAAATATGAGTTTTGAAACGATCTGTTGGTCAACAAATCGCTGAGCTATCGAGTCAGAACATGCAGTGGCAAGAATGTGAGCTTAAGCAAGTAAGGTCGATAGCTTAAAGGCGCAGTTTAACAGTTAGACACATGCGCCACGATCTCAGCACCCGAAGAATGTCTTCAGCAGCCGTTTAAACTGTTCGAACTTAATAGCAGCCTGCACTGAGATAAGAAGATAGCAGATAGAACATAGTAGTGAAAACTAAACAGAAAGAAAACGTTAATAACGGGAAACTGTCGAGGATATAGAAATTTAATAAACGGTGCGATTATAGGCTACGTCAAGTTGTTGTTGTTGTGGTCGAACGCAGGCCTTGACCAACCTGCAGCCGATCGTTTACCGGATTCACTTTCTCGACGGCAAGACGAAAGCGATTGCCGTCGAACCAAGCGAAACTGTAGCCGACGCTTTATGCCGAGTCGCCGAGAAGATTGGACTACAGAGCACTTACGGCTGGGCTATGTACGAAGTAAGCATTGCTGCTATGCCGATCCTAACGTAGAATTTTGTTGAATTGTGGTGTTATGCTCGCTAACTCTAGACGATCAACCATTGAACCAACCGCACAGAAACAGTGAAAGACGACAGGAAGATTATTTGGTTCGCAGAAGAATTTCTGCAGCAATCCGGAAGGTTCGCTTTTTAGAATCCAGCTAACCTGAATTGCATTCAAAACGTAAGCCGGTTTATAATGTATACAGCGATATAAGTTCAATGCTATTGTATTTACGTTAAGCTGCATACACAGCGACGTAATTGAACTGAACCGAACTGAACTGACATAGTTTAGTTTTTTTGGTGAACAGACCAAAAGGCAAGCAGTAATGCATTACTGTAGGTACCATTTAACGGCGTCGGTGACTACGAGACTACGTGGCCGTACGCGTCAACCAATGACCAATGGGCGGGCTTTGCTCGTTTTTTTTGTCAGTTCGTCAAAAACTAAACCATGTCAGTTCAGTTCAGTTCAAATCATTTGCGTCGCTCTGTACGCGCCTTTACACTGTGTTTTGTTATTTACTTATAATAGCGCTTACTTATTTTTTAATTACTCAATTTTTATTTTATAACAGTACTCTCATTCCAGTTCCGTTTAAACAGTTTTAGTGTTTTAGCGTATGTGTTAGATTAAATTGCGCGGCTAGGCCTACTTGCCCGCGCCAGTTTGTCAGTGCAAATCATTTATCATATTACATACGATATATCATAATATGCGCAGAGTCAGCCGGACCATGATCGATACTTGAAAAGCAGCGAATATCTCGCTGATGTCCTCTCCGACTGGCAACTGTAAGTCCAGCTTATTGCTCGTCATGCTATAGATCCGAAACTTTACGGTGTGTCAGAGAGGTTATGTTTAGGCATATGCCTTTTTGGTTTTTGGCTACGCTGTTGGTCAGTTTTCTGTCAGAAAAACTACTGAAAACGTTAGCAATAAATTTTCACAATCACAAATATTCTGGAGGAGCAGGCACCTATAAGAACGTGAATCTGTTAGATTTCTAAAAGTTTGGAATTTTTCACGTCACTTGTATTGAAAAATGAGCGCATCGTACTTTGTATATTATAGGCTATATCTAATTAATGGCGCCATAGCTTGCTATTTGCTAAGTAAGATAGCGCACATGGCTGCGCATGGCTGCGAATTAAATATAGGCCTATCTATTAATAAGAAATATATCGGCTTTACTTTGAAACTTTTTTAACTCTTCGTATACGAAATAGTTCAAGCTTTCGGCAGACACAGCGTCTGAAACTTCTGTCATTTTTCGCAGTATGGAAAATATGTAAATAGAAGCTTTGCCGTTCGTGTTACCTCGAGTTGCTCATTTGCAATTTGTCGCCTGACTTGACACGTTCAGCTGCAGTGTACGCCATACGTGTGCCGGTGTAGTGGAAAATTCGTCGCACCGGAAAATTATTCCCACACGCAGCAGTACGGGTTAGGGTTAAGATTAAATAAGTAAGTAAGTAAGTAGTCTGCATTTGTAACGCGCCATATGTCAAAACAGAAGTTCGAATCGTAGGCGCGGATGGTAAGGATAGGGTTAAATTTAGGATTAGGGTTAGAGTTAGGAGTAGGGTTAAGATTAGTGTTAGGATTAGAGCTAGGGTTGAGGTTATGGTTAGGGTTAGCGTTAGTTACATGATGACTATATGGAGGTGGGAAGAATTTTCCAGGTGCGACAAATTTCCCACGACACCGGTTGCATTAGACCGAGCTTCATCTGCAAGTGCTACTGTCTGCCTGGAAAACAGTTTATCGTTTGTAGGAAACTAACTGGGGTAGCAGCGATCAGAGATCTTCAACATCAACCGAGTGTCATGCTGCCATCTGGCGAACAGAAAGATTGAATACAGTGTCAATTTACTGAGTTTACCGTGCAGGCCCGTCGAGAGGGTGGGGTAGGGGGGTAAGCTACCCCGGGCTCCGCGAGGTTTGGGGTCCCGCCGTCGGCCACAAGTATAAAGTGCACCAGAATGCACCATTTTGAAAAAAATTCAAACATTTTCTCCCCAAAGGGGCCCCACAAGAACGTTTCCCGGGCCCCGCTGTGGCTCTCGACGAGCCTGAGTTTACGTTTCATCTTCTTCTGGTAGAGAATCACTCGGCTAGTGTCCTGAATCAAGAATCCTCAAAAGAGTGCGGATCGCTACCAAAATCCACTCACTTGCTGCGTGGGTCGCGCAACCCTTTTACAAAATTGCATCAAAGTCCGCCAGACAGCCAAAAACATAACCTTTTTTTCGTTTTGGTTTGGCAGTGGTAAGAAGAAATCTGAAGTCCAGCTGTCGCTCGGGGAAACTGACAGTACTATAGTTGTAGACAGCAGATATCCCCTACTCGTATTCTGCCCGTCGAAGTTTATTACGCTATCCTGTCCTCTAGCACATGCTAGCGAACAGATCTGGGACACGTTTCGGACAAGTTCGCTGGTGTCTGAGACAAGCTGACGACTTTTTCGGCTCGAAAAACCTGTCTCGGACAAGATAGCGCCATCACGACACGATATTACAACTGAAAAACAATTTGCAGGGTGCCACAAGCAAGAAATGACGTAATTGACGACTTTCACACAGTGTCATAACACTAAATAAGTAAATTACTGTATCAGAGAAGTGAAGAACAGGTTCGTACGTCTGTCGTTTTTTGAAGTCCATCTGGCTAGCACGTCAAAACACAGCGAACTTGTCGCGAACCTGCTATCTTGTCCGAGACAGATTTTTCGAGCCGAAAAAGTCGTCATCTTGTCGCAGACACCAGCGAACTTGTCCGAAACCTGTCCGAGACCTGTTTGCTAGCACGTGCTAGC
>Ga0056128_1012108_pt1 | contig 10572 bp, 2 predicted proteins | sample WorMetLIZISLAND2_FD_71113 | JGI IMG/M metagenome (GOLD analysis project Ga0056128, IMG submission 71113) | Marine gutless worms symbiont microbial communities from Max Planck institute for Marine Microbiology, Germany - Olavius geniculatus... ... | reverse complement strand
ATTGTTGTTGTTGTTGTTAATCTGCTGATCTAAATTTGGATCACGTGACCGTCACCGACCAATCAGAGGTTAAGAAAATAGATCAGCGGATCAGCTCAGCTCAGCAGATTCAATCGACCCAATATTATTATCGCTTTCCTACGTCGTAGACATCGCTCAGCGTTATCGATAAACACTGGTATCATCAGAACAGAGAAAATAGACCAACTGCTGCAAAACATTTTATTCATATCTCATTAGCGCACACATTTTGGTGTTAACATTTTGGAAGGGGTTGGGGTGCTGCAAAGTAGGCCTCCTATTAATTTAAGACATTTCTATACAGACCGCATTTGATGAGAAAAAAATACCTATTTTTTATTCGCTATCTGAACGTCGTCAAAGTGTCAGTGCTCGGTTTTTGAAGCAAACGGTTCGGAACGCGTCAGTAATTTTACTGCAGCAAACAAAAGCGATGTCAGTAACGCTACGTCGTTATATAGACTAAGCTTATACTTTTCAAACCCGGGGTCACTTTGTAAACCAGGGTTTTCAGGTTTGGAAAATGTTAAACCCGAGTTTGGGTTCGAGTTCGGGTTTGGCAGTCACGTATTAGTGTTCACTCCAAATCTGAGGGGGAGTAGTCGATAAGTAGTTGGGCAAACGTTTACGGTAGTCTGCCAATCATAAGCTATTGCAAAATTGCGAATATTGTACGTTTAATGGATCCAATGATAGGAAATTTTGGGTTATTTGTAAAGTCGCTAAATGTCTGAAGTAAAATATAATCGGATGCCGTAGAATGGAAATAAAGAATTTCTGAATCCGGACGCGATAAATACAAAAATAACTAAAACTAACTAAAATTAACTAAAATTAGCTAAAATGAAAACCGTAGCACATGGCTTTCATCGTATTTTAGTTTAGTTTATTACATTTTAATTCGTTTTACTTTTGTCGCTCTCTATGCGCCTTTAAATACTGTACGGTATTATTCAACAAATAAATCAAGATGCATCTATATAGCACTATATATGGCCTATAAATTCGAGAACAAATTAGAGGCGCGTTTTGTTCAGTTTCCTTTTTTCTAGGTGTTTGTTTTGTGCTAATGACCTTTCTTGAGTTGAACAAAATTAACTCACTGATGATAATGGATTGCAACCCGCACTGTCGACCTCCAACGATTTCATCTTTTCGGCATCTCGCTTGTGCGCCATGCCACCACATAAAGTCTACCAGTAAGCTTATTGTGTTCTGAGACAGCAGCTGTGCACAGAGACCATCTGTGTCGCTATTTTATTGCATAAACATTTAGTATAAAATTTTTAGTGACGCTTTCACATTTTTTGCTCCATATTGTCGTAAGCCAGCTGCACCAATCGCTGAGACGCCAGTTTGACGGTGATGAAACAAATAACGAGTAAATTGATGATTTTTTGCCGGCTTTTTATACGTGAGCCTGTAGCGTAAAAATAAAACAAGCCAAAAAAAATGCAAAGTGACACGCCCATCCCCCGGGACATCGTCCCTCCTCGAATTATTGCATCCGCACATCTGCCCCACATAGCGCGTATTATTAGCTACGGTAATTCTGCCCAGCTGTCTGTCTGTCTGTCACGACCCGGTACCGATTCAAGCCCAAGTAAGATAAACTTAAGGCTTTCACCGTATGATAGCTTAGAGTATCTAGTATTTCGCAAAAAAAAGTTCATGCCACTGGGCAAGGAGGATCCTCACAAACGAGAAAGAGAAAGAGGGGCACCACTTTTCCCAAAGACGTTATTTTACCGCTTTTGGCTTGTCTAGCGTGAAAATGGTTGCAGATAAGCACATATATGCGGCTCATCATAACTATCACTGTCGACGAACTTTTTAGGGATGTCAACATCAATGACCTTAAATGACCTTGAGCTCTCAAAATAAAATGTTTTAATAAATTTTTGCGATTTCTTGCTGCGACACACACATTTCAAGAGTGAATTGCGCCAAAATGGCTGGAAATAGACCAAGACAATTTGCATACAGAATTTTTAGCAGTCCAAGTTCCGACCCGCTACGCTAGACTAGGCCTGCGCACCAGGGTGTGAAACAGGAATAACCCCTAAGAGTGTTTTTTTCTGCTATTGGTTTGTCTAACGTGAAAACGGTTGCAAATAGGAATAGACATGTTGCTTGCCGTAACAACGCCGGTGACATGTTTTAGTGGTATCAACATCGATGACTTTGAATGACTTTAAACCCCAAAATAAGGGTTTTAGTTATTTTTTTTACGATTTTCGGCTGCAGAAGTGTGAATTGTGACAAAATGGGTGGATAGGCCTATAAACCGAAAAACATGCAAACAGGAACTGCTAAAGGCTGTCGCACGTCTCATAAGCATTAGCTCAGATTTTTTGGTTGAAAGACCTATGGCTATTTCACTTCTCCAATGAATAGATTCAAAGGGATTGTCCTAGTCTGCAAAATACGAGTAGTAAGGGTGACACATCGGTGGATATCTTTTTCAAAGAAAGATATAGAATTATACGGAAAAAAAACGACTGGAAAGGGAAACTCATCTGGGAGAAAACATTGGCTGACGTGACGTGGTTCGTAGGAGTGGCGATTTCGAAGTTGATCAAGCTGTCAGTCCGTGTCAGCATCTCATGTTTGCTACCAACCGACAAGCCCCAATAGCAGCAGGCAGCGTGATGTATTCGTAGCGGCAATGTACTTATTGCGTTTTGCGCTTCACTGTCTGCTTACGCAACACACGTCGCTGTCCGTAACATGCAAAATTCGTCCATACATTAGGTCAATGCAGTGCGTTACTTCTCTGCCATGCAGCCAAACGCGAGTCGATGACGAGCAATATGTAGTTTAAAAATCGCAGCTGACGTGCATACGTCTAATGGCCGACACTCCGTGTCACTTACAAAGTCTCTTGATTTCTGTAAATTATATACAGGGTCAGTTGTTGACTAAGCTTTGAAATTCAATTGTCCGTCCTCTACAGTAACGTCGTTTGTTATGAAGCGTCCGCAATACATGTTTACTCGTCCGTTTCTCTGTTCTCTGTCCGTTCTGTGCGGGCTCCTTTATACAGTAGCTCCTAGACAAAAAAGCTTAGAAAAAAGAAAATTGTGCTAAAAAATTGTGACGCCTACAATACTCAGCGGCCATCAACTTACTCTACGTTAATGATGATTTGATATCGAAAATATCGATATATCGTTTTCAATATCAATATGTCGTATCGCAAAGTATCGTCAAAAAATATCAAATTTTTCGATATATCACCATATCTTTTATTTATCGCGATTTTTTCGATATGTCGCGATATTTTACGCCAAAAGTTTATATTTTTATTACTGCATTACCAAAATAATGAGAATAAACGGAGAAAACGACAAACTAACCGAAGCAAACTAACTATAGTGTTATAAATTAACGACACTTATGACAGTCTGTAGTTAATTTTCAAGTTCACTGATACATTGTAGTACCTACGTAAAGCAAACTGCCTTGCTGAACGTTCACGTCTTGTTCTTGTGCTTGTACAAGATTTACATACTTATCATTTTACTAATATCGATATGGATATCGCGATATTTTCAAAATATCGTATCGATACCGTATCGAAATTGAAATCCTGATATCGAATCATCACTACTCTACGTATAGTGGTCTAACATTAAGCTTGTTGCATACCAACAGCGTCAGTGGTGTAGGCCTAATGCAAAATTTCATAAATGTCAGTCGAGATCATTTCATGACTTTTATGATGCAAAGAAAGAAACAGACGAACTAAAACGAGCGAAAAATAAAACAATAAGTAAGTAAGTAAGTAAGTGTGTAGACAGCTTACGATAGTTCTTGTTCATGATGCCGTAGACGATGGGGTTGCAGCAGCTGGACAGAAAGACAAGTATCTGCACGACAACGTTGACGTAGATCAATGCCTGCGCCGTGGTTGGACTCAGCGGCTGCGGGGGATTCTGAGACATCCGGTCAATGACGACCAGTGACGTCATCTCCATCACGTGGTACGGCAGCTGACAGACACCAAACATGGCGACGATGACGAGCACTACACGCGTCATGCTGGAGTTTAGACGACTGAGTCGCTCCTGACGACTAACCGACACCATGTCACCCACACCGCCACCCATAGAGCTACGTGCTGCCCCCGCACTAGCACCGGTCCCTGCAGCGCGACCGCGTACTCGACGCAACAAGAGCAGGCTGAACGTCGCTATCACTATGAACGGTGCTAGCAGACCAGCGATCAACGAACAGTAGGTCCAGATACGATGAACAGTCATCGACGGCCACTGAATCTTACAGCTATACTGGTTCCTGGACGTATGGACGACGTGACTGTATAGCCAGTATGGCGTTGACAGGATCAGACAGATCGTCCATATCGCGGCGCAGGCCGCCAGTCCACTGCGGATTTGACGGAAACGTCCGAACTGGTGAAAAGTTGCCAAGAAGCGATCTACGCTAAGAGCGACCAGCGTGTAGACGCTTGCGAACTTGTTGCATTCGCGGAAGACGGTCGCCAGCTTGCATGACAATGCGTCGAACGGCCAGTTGTTGGCGTAAGTCGCGTAGCCAAGGAACGGCAGAGTCAACACGAACAGTTCGTCAGCGAATGCCAGGTTCCAGATGTAATAGTTGCTGACAGAGCGAGCGCGGATTTTGTGGTACTTGGCAATGACATAGATGACGAGCGTGTTACCGACCAGGCCAAAGACAAACGTGACCAGGTAGATGGCCAGGATGATCGGACGTATGTCGCTGTAGACGTATCTCGTCGTCGTCTGGTTGGGCCACGATGACGATAAACTACCGTTCAGCTGCTGTCCGCCACCACATGAGACCGGTGACGTCACAACGTCGCATGATTCAATGACGTCATCGGCTGATGTGTTCCACGTGCCGCTCATCTTCATTCCTAACTCGTGAAAACCTGCACCAAGAAACACGCCAATCGCATTAATTTAACAACACTCAGCTCGCCCTCGTACTGTTGTCAATTTTTCGCTGCAGTCTTGCGTCGTAAAGCAAACTACGGTGTAGTCTATGCGATCTGAGCTTGGCTTAATTAAGATACCGCACTGTCTGGAGTGGTATAAGCTTGCCTACGTGCTGCTATAGCAGTGCGGCAGTACTCAGACTTTGACACATGTTGCAGCATGCACAATGACCATAACAAAAACCGGACGACACGCCACATGCAGTTACACCTGGTAAAGTTTGACTCACAGCATTAAGTCAACAGATTCTAATATTGCTTTTGTTCCACGCATGCGCACACTGCAGATTCCTTTAGTAATGTACTGATCACAGGCGCGCGGTAGCACAGTCCTGAGATAATGGCGACCGGCTAACTCAATGGAGAATGGCAAAATTCGACCCCTCGCAGTTCCGAAACCCCTGAACTGATCGACACAAAATTTAAAACAGGGATTATGTCCGCGAGACGACCCCTTGTGCAAAATTTCGTGCTAATCCTTCCACTGGGGGCTTCTCGGCAAATGGGTGAAATATAACGAAAATTTTTCTAGCATATTTTCACACGCGATGGCTCGGACTACGCGGCTTCACGCAAGGGTTAAATCTTTTAGGAAAACAAAATTAGAAGTTAATATCTAACTCCTGAAAAATCCCCCAAACTCGAAAATTGGGCCCAAAACGGACTGAAATTTTCGGCCATAAACGCTCCTGATAAAATTTTTACCTATAAACGGCCCTTAATCGTCGCCGTAGCCCCGTAAAAGTTGCATAGTGAATAAGCAATATGGCCACGGGAATTCAAAATATGTGGTCATTTTGGACCCCCTACCTACAGGTCACGTGACACTGAGCATGCGCAGTGAATTTTTGGCCTTTATCATAGGCAAATGCAAGTTTCAGGCTTTATATCTCCGTAACGGTGCAAGATAGACGCATAGTTTTAATGGACCTCCAATAGGAAACCACATATGTCGAGTCCAATGGTCACGTGACCAATGACGTCACGTGACCCCAAAAGGTCAAACTCGTGACCCCAAAATCTTTGAGACGCTATATCTCCGTAGCGGTGCAAATTAGACGCATGGCTACAATGGACCTCTAATAGGAGACCACATAATGTCGAGTCGAATGGTCACGTGACCGATGACGTCACGTGATCCCCAAAAGATCAAAGTCGTAACCTTAAAAACACTAGCAGGAAAAACATCGTTTTTGTAATAAAACAGCAAATATAAATGTACAAAACATTAGTTTATACACTTGTTAATGGCGACGTGCAATGACTGGCACATCGAAAACAGCCAAAATCATAAAAGGGTGATATTATTCAACAGTACATTGACAGTTAAATGTGATGTGCTGGTGAGTGATATCACCTTTTTATGATTTTTGCTGTTTTTGATGTGTCAGTCATTGCATGTCGCCGTTAACAAATGTATTTATAAACTGATGATTTGTACATTTATTAAGTTTAAGATGACGTTAAAAACAGATTCGTGACTTGCAGCGCGGCGCCATAAGGCCTGAAATAAGAAAGAGAGGCGTTAATTTCTGTACTGTTCACGACGCCATGGCCATATCAGCATGATATTACGATCATTGGCCTGCAAGCAGTTTGCATTCTGTAAATGCAGAAAATATTTTTGTAATGATTCGTGCGGTTTTGAAACATATCGTTACTCGCCCGTCATAGTCCGCTAGCCACTATCACATAATTATTTGCTCGAACTTGCCAAAATCACTATAAAAATTATTCACTCAAGATGGTACCGATGTTCCAAACTTTGAGTCCTGACTTTTACTACCCTATAATTTTCTGCTTTGTAGGACAGTGCCGAATGAAGATATTTCAACGTGTGTATTTTCGGCGGCCCTTCTATGTATATACCGCGGACAGCGAGAGAACTCACATTAGGGGCCTACGTTATACAGTGCAGTGCAAAGAGAAGTGTTCCCTTTAGCAACTGTTTGGCCGTCTTTCTGTATGCGTCGTCTTCTGTCACACAAAGCTGGCCCTTCGTGCACTGATAATGAGATACTCTTTTTACTGAAAATGCAAATATGAAAATTTAACGATTTCACGAGCCATTTGAACCAAGGCACGTGACTACCGTTGTAATTATTTGTATGCATTGTATTTTTGCCACAAAACCAACGTACAATAGTCTAATGCTGATGACCAAACACACCGAATCTGCGTGCGTTTGGTGTAGATTTTTCACTAGTAGGTCTACTACTAATCAGCGGTAGGTGGCGTGCATAATTCATAACTATCAGTGCTATGACGACGCAAGACGCACGAATATGCTGTTCAGTCACGTCCGTCCGTTCATCACTCATCTCTCAGCCAACCAGCTAATACCGATGCGCTCGCCAATAGGCCTAACTAATCTCCGTAAGGCTTTATTTTTCTCAAACTGGAGTTGCACACATACCTTCCCCTACTCTTCTCATACACTTCCACTAGCAACCCATCCATAACCTAATAACTTTGTTTCACGCACAGTTGTGCATAAATTTTAGAGTAGCTGTTCTGTCCAATAACAATCCATCAATGTGCGAAACATTAGGCCTAGTAGCACACATGTTTGAGTGAAAACTGAGTAGCAGATTATGTTTTGGAACCAGCTTTGTCAAATTGAACCGTGCGCTTGTTACAGCCAATTACGTCTATTAGATTATTAATGTGACACGCGTCTTTAAAATAAGTGCACCACACACTTTAAATGTGGAGTGCAATATTGATGTGCAGTAAACTAGACACCGAAGCTGCCGCCATAACTGCCGTCACCAAAACTTTTTCTTCCGCTAGCCGCCGTCGCCGCAGAAAATGTTTTTGGCTAAGCCGGCATAGCCGATATTAGATTTTATGCGCCGCCGTTAAGAGAAATACCCTTCTGGTCGAATTTTGTCGAATTATTATCACTCTAACAGTTTATGAACTATCTTTGTGCATCACAGAACGGCTTGGGTTTGCGGGTGGTCATCAACGGCTTGAAATGTGGGCTGCACCGTCGCAACCGCACTGGCAGCGCAGCGCTCCCTATGACTGCACTCTACACAGATTTCAATTGCTTACTATTTCGACTTCTGTTGCTGCATTTTCTCTTAAAGATGACATTTGTGTTTATTTAATTATCTACTTACTTACTTAATGGCATTGATTTGTTCCGTTATTACCACACCTCAAAAACGTTGTCTAACCAGTAAAGCACGGCAGATCAAGCACGTTCGCGCTATTTAAGACTCTGGCTGCGGTAGATTAGCCCATGGTGTACTACTTGGTCAAAAAGATCAGCCACAAGTTCGTTGTTTGGCACACCAAATAGCACTGTTTACAGCCGCACGAATCATCTATAAAACGCAATTAGGGTTTGGTTGGAGTGTCTAAAGCGACGCCTGCTCTGACTGAAGAAAATTAGCAAGACTCACTCAACCGGCGTTTACACGCTATAGCTGCTGTTACTGGCCGCAGGTAAAAATTCACAGAATGGCCGACAACGCGCGTCAGCAGTGGTAATAAACTATAAGGACGTCGAAAGTTACAAAACGCGCCGTCTGCATGCTTCTTCGCAGATGAACGACGTTAAATCAAGGCCTACACTGGCGAAAGTCTATACATAAAATAGATGTTATTATGACTAGCATCTGTCACAGCATAATACTATAGACCTTCCGCGTCACATTTCCACTGCTAGAAGACTGGAAATCTTTGCAGCTAGCAGGCGGGAAAATGACGTCACGCACGGGATGCTGGGAAAGATCAATCAATCGGATCAGACATGAATCAGAACGCATGGACAACTCGACAGCGAATTAGACGCGCGTGCTGCGTGGCAGAGACTAAACGGTGACTAAACTGACAAAACATTTTTGCCAAATGTTGACGAATTCGCACAATTTTATCAGTAATGCGCTTAATAAAAAATTTGCGATAACATAGTCAAGGAAAAACCACGCGTCAAAGATGTTGCCATATATATACTAGGCTACATTGTAAAATATCAGATTTCAGAGAGCACACGTTAGTTTTCACGCATTTCACAATTCAAGAATCAATTGAGCCGAAATTACTACAGATAAACCCAGACAACCTGCGTATGATTTTTTTTGCACAGGACGTACATTTTTAACCGTCTGTGTTTCAAGGAATCTTCCGTACGGACTACGGAGGCCTCAAATTTGGGTACTCCTTCAAGACACATTGTTATGTTATTTACGCTGTACACTGATTGCTTAGGTGTCAGGAACGATGCTGTCGCGCGTCACATGAGCCTTGCTCAAATTACATTATGATAAAAAGCTCCCAGAAGACGCAACTGCACGCGAACTATGGGCCTGTAATCATACAGTGCGCTTAACCCAACTAGACAGACAAACCGTCTGCTATAATTCCACTTACCCTACACGACCAATGTCGTATATTCAGCGTATAGGGATCCCGAGACAAAACGTCTCGACATAATCTCCCTTTGCTCTAAAAGCACGCCGATTTGCTGTAAAACAAAGTCCATCGTACGAAGTCAGTCCCTTTTTCGTAATAAGACGAGCATTAAGACGCCGTAATGTGACACACAAGGATTTATGCAAAATTGTTCATCTGCGGGGAATGATTAGATCCATGTTGGGGGTGTAAGTTCTGAAGGGCACGACCCCATGGCAAGCGCAGAGTGCGGACTTATTTAACGGAAGTCTGGAGGTACAGACCCCAGCGGGATCCAGAAAGTCAGGGGGCCAGGTCCCCTGAAGCTGAAACACTTTTGGCTTTTGGACGTTCAATGGAAGCGTCATATTGTCCATTTTTCTAAAATCTGAAAACGCCAAAAATCACATATTTGTGTTCTTTCGCAAAAAAATAAACTTTAATAAGTCATTGAAACCTAGAAGAAGGTTATACAAGAAGATTCTGCCTAGAGGACTGTCCAAAGAAAAGGATTTTTCTGCGTCAATTTGTTTGACACTGTAGGCCGACTTTGTACATTTTTGGTCGCCGACTTCAAGGCTACCCGCTAACACGCCTGCCGCGGAACTAACATGTGTAAAGACGGGCGCGAAAATGCAAAGGTCGATAAACTTTTTTTCTCTCCTCTTTTCTACCGCTTTGCTCCCTTTCTTTTCCCCCAAAAATTTAGCTTTAGGGCTTGGGGGGCACTAAACGCTTACCCAGCGAGTTCGAAGAAAACTTCGTCCGCAAATGCATTTTTACGCGCGAAAGCAGCTTCTGCTTTCAGCGCGTCTTAGCCATCGCAATTCTGTCTGTCTGTCTGTCTGTCCGTCTGTCCGTCCGTCTGTCCGTCACACGGGTGGATCAGTCAAAAACGGTGGAAGATAGGATCACCAAATGTTCACTTTCGGCTGCCTGGAAGACTCTAGTTTCAGAAACCGTAAAGCTTTTCCATAAATTCAAAGGGGGTCACCCCAAACGAGGACGCTAAATGAGAGAGTGGTTGGCAAAATTTGCTATTTTTAGCCAACAAGTCGCTGTATCTCAGTAACGGTGCGAGATAGGGCCTAGGTTACTATTAATCACTAATAGGAAGTCGTACACTGGCTCTCGATTGGCGCCGAATTCAATGACCTTGAATGACC
>Ga0056128_1012107_pt1 | contig 10573 bp, 4 predicted proteins | sample WorMetLIZISLAND2_FD_71113 | JGI IMG/M metagenome (GOLD analysis project Ga0056128, IMG submission 71113) | Marine gutless worms symbiont microbial communities from Max Planck institute for Marine Microbiology, Germany - Olavius geniculatus... ... | reverse complement strand
CTCTTAAAAGGTCTGACCTGTGAATGAGTCAAGGAAAAAAAGGCATATATAAATAAAAATTTTTGCGTATATTTCACCCATTTGCCGAGAAGCCCCTCTTGGAAGAATTTACTTAAAATTTTGCACGACGGGTCCCCTCCCCGACATAATTAACGGTGCCAAATTTTATTTCAATCGGGTCAGGGATTTTGATTCTCTGGGGGGTCGAATTTTTGGATTCCCCATAAGAAAGAGAAGTCGCCGTTAACACAGGGCTTGAACTACCGTTCAGCCTGTGATAACATGTCTACGTATAATTTCAAGACTATGTCTGATGGTTAAGGCGATTGGTAGTAATGTATATTATAACCGCATGAAAATGGCTGGTTTTTGTTACAATTATTTTATTAACAGTACACTTACCGAGGTTGAAATGTTCTTGTAAATTGCATGCCGATACGTTTATATTAGGTCTCATTTATACGTGACTTTGTTGGACTGTCTATACAGATATCGATGCATATTTGTTGTTTATTTATTTGTTGTTTATGTTCTTAACTCTCGCTAGATGTCGCTATTAGCTGTGTCGTTAGTTTGTTTATGTTGGTGAAATGTTGGTGAAAAAACCTGCTTCCAAACTGGCGCTAGCCAGATGTTACTCAATGACGTTGGCTGAGTGTGTCGTGACATTCTGTGGGCATACGCCGGTTCAAGCGCCGGCCTATACGCTTGGTCACGTGATTACGTCAGGTCACTTGACGGTGTCAGTTTGTCTAAACAGTTGTGAAAGCATGTGCTTCTGTTGCGATTTAGCGGTTGATATAGTTTCGAGTTTGATAATGGCGGTGGTTTGTGGCGATAACGTTAAATGTCGGTCATGCAGCTGCACGATACTGCAGTTTTTCTGCTGCGTTATGTCGTTGTTCTGGGCGAAAGACAATAGGTCTATTATCACTGCGTCGGGCTACTTTTTCGGCTGAACAAGGTAGGTTGGTTTCTTATTTGTTTGCTGTAATGCTGCTTCAGAAGTGACTGAAATAGGTAGAATTATTGTTGTTATGAATGTTTCAGACTAACTTAATTATAGAAAATTGCAAATAATTGATTATCGCGACCCGAAAAAAAGTGGAGGTTTGGGGTGAATTTTATCATTCTAAAGAGGGTTTTTTTCTGATAAGGCCCATAAAAAAGGTACACACAAAAATGTAAATGGTAAATGAACGACGTACTAAATCAAAGATAACAATAACTTAAAACTTAAATAAATAACACTGTGGCTTCAAAAGTTACTCAAATAGATATAATTCGTGTTATTATGCATGTTTTAGACCAACTTAAATATGCGAAACTATAAACGACAGAGCATTGAAGCCCGAGATTATTTCCTTGTTTACATTATGATGCTTATTCAGATTTTCACTTGTTTTTCGGACATTTATAGTTTTTTTTGTTCATTTTAGTACGTCATTTATTTGCTAAAGGACGCTGTTAAGCTGTTTTGGCTAGTTTTATGGGTTCTAGATGCAGCTTATTCAGTTATAAAGTTATTTTGTTTAATACTTAGTTTAGTACGTCTTTAATTCGCCAGGTGGCGCCACTACTCTGTTTTTCGTGTTTTTTTGTTTTCTCCTTTTTTCGTTATAGGCCCCATCAAAAAACCCTCTTTAGAATGATGGGATTCACCCAAAAATTGAACTTTGTTGTCAGGTCTCAATAGTCAATTATTTGTAGTTTCCCATTATTAAATTAGTTTGAAACATGCATAACAACACTAATTCTATGTATTTTAGTCACTTCTGAAGCAATATGGGGTGGCGGCTGTAATATACATTTTAGCAGGCGATTTTAGAAAACATAAAATTACTCGAATAACTCCATAGGCCTAACGGTACAAAAATGTAAAAAGTGACTTTCTGCAAAAAGTATCAGTTTTCGCACACGAAAACTAATTAATTATCAAGTAACAAATACATTTCTAACAATCAAACGTGATTAAAACAGATTTTGACAGTGGTTCGATAAAGTAGACTTGCCCACGTGACTAACGTCTGTCACAAAATAATAGGCCTATTAGCGTAAGCTCAGTTCACAATGCTGCCACAATATAATAAGCCTAAATAACATTCTGACGTTGACACATACCTGTATACATAAAGTGTTCTGTTACAGCATATTATAACTGTTTACTTTAATTTTACACAGCCAAGACCGCATTACAGTGCTATATGTGTTCTGACACAAGTGCCTGCAAGCATGTGCTTAGGCCTAATGCTTTGCATTTTGATCGTGTGACCTAGCCAGTGCGCTGCATACAGGTGTGTGTTATGTGCTACTGTGGGTTTTTTTTGATAAACGGGAAGTATAATAAGGGGAATTTCGTGAAAGCGTCTGCATTTTAATTACGACAGTTGTGGCATATAAAACCAATTATTGTAACTATTAAATAACAAATAAAAAACAGAATTACATGCAAAAATGTGTTAAAAGTGGACAAACGTGATTGGGGTTAACGGTATCTCTCGTGGTATCGGATGTGTGTAGAAAATTGCGGTAGTAGAAGGGTTAAATAGCCTGTTTATAGTAGCACAGTCGGCTAGCCAAATAACCGGGTGGGTACGAACGCTGCCATTGGAATTTGGAAATGCTAGTGCTCTAAGTTTTGGGGTTTTAAGTTCGACTTTAAAACACTAAATTTGTTTCCTTTAAAATTAATTACATAAGTTCTAGGCTTACTAAAAAAGATAAAGTTCGTTTTGCGAACTCTGCTTTTGGATTTTAAAAAAAAACACTTTATTACGACTTATGATTTATGTTTAAAACTCCATAGGCCTAACGGTACAAAAATATAAAAAGTGACTTTAGTAACGCACCAGAAACGCTGCGTACAAAGTTTAGAAAAGGTTAAAATTAGGCTTAAAGTAAGGTTAGGCCGTTAGAGTTAGGATTAGTGGTGGGGTTAGTTTAGCGGTAATTCAGTACGATTATTTCCTCTAAAATATTTTTTTGCAAAAATCTAATATAATTTGATGTCTGTTGCTAATTTTTAGTACGCATTTATAATGTGCGCCCAAAATGTCTTACTGTGTCATTTCAATTTTTTCCCTAACGACCCTGTTGCCATGGCAACAAATTTTATAAGACAAAATTAACTATAACTCGGTCACTGTAAAAGAATTGTTCGCTGTTTTTTCACATACTTTTGTTTTCGAGCCCGTGCTATCTAATGGTATCATTTAAATTCACATTCTAACAGCTTCTGTTGCTATGGCAAAAAACCGTCATTATTCAAAGATAACATTAGTTGCAACACGGCTTGTATTAAAATGTCTCAAATATCGTTACACTACACATAAATTTTTCGGCCATATCCAGGATTAGCCCCAGATTGGGCTTAATCTGGGGCTAATCTTTTAGTTCTAACAAACACTATAAAAACCACAAATATTTAACGTAGTCGTCATGTTATAATGTAACGCCACTACTTTAAATTACGTAACCAAAAAATTAAGTACGTAGACACCATGATAAAGGCCATACTGCGTTAATATATAACCTCTAGAAATAGCCCTATATAAGAACAAATAAATTACAAATAAACGACAAAAAGAGTGTTCTGGGGCTATTCCTGGAGGTTATGTACAAGATATATAACCTCCAGGAATAGCCCCAGATGGATACATTCGGGGCAATTTCTAGAGGTTATATATAACAGCAAAGCTATCACTCTATAGACGTGTTTAACTATGGAAACTACAAGCTTACTGGATTGCGTCATTCTAAAGAGGGTTTTATTGATAAGGCCTATATAGAAAAAAAAAACTAGGTCTTTTGGGGGAAACACAAATACATTACAAATAAGTTACAAATAAACGACAAAATGAGTGTTCTTAGGCTATTCCTGGAGGTTATATACAAGATATATAACCTCCAAGAATAGCCCGAGATGGCTACGTCTGGGGCTATTTCTGGAGGTTATATAAGAACGTCGGACTAATCTTCACTTATATATTACCTCCAGGAATAGCCCCAGATGGCTACATTCGGGGCTATTTCTGGAGGTTATATATAACAGCAAAGCTATCACTCTATAGACGTGTTCAACTATGGAAACTACAAGCTTACTGGATTGCGTCATACTAAAGAGGGTTTTTTTGATGGGGCCTATATAGAAAAAAAGTGGCTAAGTTTTTTGGGGGGAAAACACAAATAAATTACAAATAAATTACAAATAAACAACAAAATAAGTGCTCTGGGGCTATTCCTAAAAATTATATAAAAACGACAAATTAATCTTCACTTATATATAACCTCCAGGAATAGCCCCAGATGGCTACATCTGGGGCTATTCCTGGAGGTTATATAAAAGAGCAAAGCCATTATTTTATAGACGTGTTCAACTATGGATACTACAAGCTTACTGCATTGCGTCATTTCAAAGAGGGCTTTATTGATAAGGCCTATATAAAAAAGCTAGGTCTTTTTAAGGGAAACACGAATACATTACAAATAAGTTACAAGTAAAAGACAAAATAAATGTTCTTAGGCTATTCCTGGAAGTTATATACAAGATATATAACCTCCAGAAATAGCCCTAGATGGCTTCATCTGCGGCTATTCCTGGAGGTTATATATAAGAGCGAAGCTATCATTTTATAGACGTGTTCAACTATGGAAACTACAAGCTTACTGGATTCTGTCATACTGAAGAGGGTTTATTTGATGCGACCTATATAGAAAAAAGAGGCTAAGTCTTTTTTCGGGGAAACACAAATAAATTACAAATAAATTACAAATAAACGACATAATAAGTGTTCTGTAGCCCTTCTAGAGGACTTTCCAAAGACGTCGAAATATGTGGACCAAAGTCCACCAATTTCGAGAAAATTGGAATTATCGTCAAAATTTTACCTTTCATAACTTTTTTGTTTTTGAACTTTGGCCCACAATCTTTGGAAGTCTTGTATTTCTTTTTCAGACCTTTACACCAATGGCGAAATATGTAGACCAAAATTTACCAAATTCAAAAAAATCGAGACTAAAGCTCAAAATTTGATTACCCAATAACATTTTTGTTTCTAAACTTTGGTACACAAAGTTTTGGTGGCTTGTAGTCTTTTTTGAAGTCTTTCCAAAAACGTCAAAATATGTGGACCAAAGTTCACCAATTTTGAAAAATCGGAATCATTTTCAAAACTTGACCCCCAAAAACTTTTTTTTTGTTTTTGAACTTTGGCCCACAATATTTGGTTGCCTTGTAGTCCTTCACGAGGGCTTCTCAAAATTGCCGAAAAATGTGGACCAAAGTTCACCAGTTTCGAGAAAATCGTGACCAAATTTCAAACTTTGATCTCCAATATCTGCTTCCCCAAAAGGTATTGGGCGGCAATTTTGTCATTGCACGATAGGGGGCCTTAGCCCCTGTTTAAGTTTTAAAATTGGGGGACCTAGCTCCATCCCCAATTTTTGCGGATTTTTTTTTCGATTTTTGGTGTTTTCAACTTTGACCCCCAAAATCTCAAAATCTAAGTAATTGACTTTCTTTTTAATTTGCCGGTGGATTACTGGTCTACGGTAGTTCTTAGAACGCCAAAAAAATTAAGGGGGGAGAAGTTGTGAAGCCCGTTTTTGCGGTATGGGACCCCAAAATGACCAACCTCCAAATTTTCGAAAATTTTAAAAAATTATAATTAATTTAGATATTGGTCGAGATAGTTCAAAATATATATGTATACGACTCCGGTTATAGACTTTTTTTCGTAGATTTGTATGTATATCGATTGCAAAAGTCGTTTCCATTGATAGGCCTGGTCGAAATTGCTCTAGCCAGAAGAGCATCTACTATTTCTAGAGTTAATTTTTTTGTTCATAACTAATTAATAGCAGCGATGTGGACACAAAGCAATTTGTTATCTGCCGTGAAAATTCACGGAAAATAAGTAGTCGATTTTCGTTTTTGCCGCAATTTTGAATGCAAAGTTGCTGCCTGCAGGCAATCGACTACGTGCATCGAATTATGATACAAGTTGATCTTAGCGTTGATTGTAAACTGCAGGGTTCGATATAGCTGCGTCACTAAAGCTTATGCCGGTATATGCCGGTTTTTACGGTACTGTTTTCTGGGAAATCGTTTTCTTTCCGCGACCGGGAGCCCACAGTTTAATAAAGCCGTTTAAACGCATTACATCTACACGGTGCTGCACGAAAATAAATTCTGGCTGCTTGCAGATTTTCTGCGAGATTTTTTAATGTATTGTAACTAAACCGTACGTCGTTGGGGGTCGCCGATAGTATCGTTGGATCAAGTGAAGAGTTCCTATAGTTTGTCAATAGTAACCGTGTTTTATCTGCAGCGGTTTGGCCGCAATTTTGAATGCAAAGTTGCTGCTTGCAGGCAATCGCCTTCATGCGGCGAATTATGGTATAGGTTGTTCCTAACGTTGATTGTAAGCTGTAACATTTGATATAGTTGCGTTACTATAAGAAACTTAGCGTATGACGGTACATGTGGGTTTTTATGGTACCTTACTCTGAAAAATCGCTTTTTTCACATCCAAAAGTTGGCCGTTGGCCTTCGAGTAGAGCATTCGCGTTGCCACCTGGACAATCAGTATTCAACGTGCAGTATAATCAATATCTTTTTAAAAAGAGGATCCAAATTTGAGGCCTTCGTGCGCAAAACAGCTTGAGCCTAAGAGGTCGAAACTGAAACAATTCCAATCCATGCTAAAACTTTTACCCGCAGGTTGTCTTGGTCTGTCTGTAGTAATTTTGGTACGATTCAGACTGGAAATATGTATCGCAGCCTAAAATCCCCAAAAAAACACTAAACACTCGCTTGTCAGATTTCAGTGTCGTTGAAGGTCATCAATGTTGCGATGGCGGTCACCGCGAACCTACTTAGCCTTGCGCAACTCGCAAGGCTTCACATGATGCTGCACGTGTCAGTTATCGCCGAGGCGTTCGTCCGCGTGTGTGTCTTACCGGTATGACTACTTATCAAAACGGACCGCAACCATTCACGCTCGGAAGCGGGATAAGGGCAACGTGTAGGTTACTGGGTCATGTGTCAAAGTATGAGTTTCATTTTGCAGTTGCAGCTGGCTAGCGGGCCGCACAATTTACGAGCGGAGGCGCAAACGGTTAAGCGAGCGACTGCCAGGTCTAATGCCAATATCTTGAAGATAGTTAAACTGATAGTGAGCAATCGAGTGAATAAGTAAAACGTAGCTAAATAAGTAACTAATTATGTAAATTAGTATGCGACCATGGTCGTCTGCATAGGGGGTCATGTCAGCGTGGAAGTTACGTAGCTTTTGTTTTACGTCTATGGAAACAAGCGTCTGTGCGCAGGCGCCCCGCTTACAGTCTATCGTCCATACACAAATGGAAAATAGCGGTTTAGCTCCGCATATCTGTCCCTACGTATGAATGATGGAGTTTTTTGCAAACACATAGTTTGCATGCAGTTTTTACGCGCCACAGCACTTAGTGCTATAGCTTTTCTTAACTATTGTCGAGGCGTCCGTCTGTCTGTCTTTTCATCTATCCGTATGTTACACTCTGCGAATGTATCAAAACGGTGCAAGCTAAAAACACAAAACCTATACTTATAGCTAAGCGAAAAACATTAGTTTAAGATCCGTAAAGTTCCGACAATTTTCAAGGGGCTACTCCGATCTGCGGCGCTAAATCAAACGGAAATGCTAACAAAAAAGCCAATCTGTCGCTAGGGAAAACGCGCTACAGCCGATACAGTTTTTATTGTAATGCCGATTTTTACGGTCATTCAAGGTCAGTAATTTCCATTTCATCTGACAGCGCGTATGCCAATTCTTGTTAACGTAGTGCTTAATCGTAACTTTTGCCATACTTTTCATTATTTTCGAGATATGGCAAATTTTCCGTTGAAAATGTACATTTTTACATTCCTTTATTTAACCTCAAACTTTAAATTGTCTTCTTTGCACTGTATCGCTTACATTTCACATGTTTAGGTTCAAGATACAAAGGAAAATATTCGAGTTTTTGTTTGAGATTTACCGTTTAGCCACAATAAACTTTGGTCTACATATTTTGACGTTTTTGGAAAGCCCTCTGAAAGAGCTACAAGTCACCAAAATTTTGCGGGCCAAAGTACAGAATCAAAAAAGTTCTAGGGTAATCAAATTTTGAACTTTGGTCCCGATTTTCTCAAAATCGGTGAACTTTGGTCCACATATTTCGCCATTGGTAAAAAAGTCTGGAAAAGAAATACAAGGCGCCTAAAGTTTGTGGGCCAAAGTTCAAAAACAAAAAAGTTATTGGGTGATCGAGTTTTGAAATTTGGTCACGATTTTTTCAAAATCGGTGAACTCTGGTCCACATATTTCAGATTTGTTGAAAATTTCTCGAGAAGTACTACAAAACTCCCAAATATATTGTGTCAAAGTTTAAAAACAAGAAAGTTGTGAAAGGATCAAATTTTGAAATTTGGTCCCGATTTTCTCTAAACTGGTGAACTTTGGTCCACACTTTTTGGCATTTCTGGAAAGATCCGTGAAGGGCCTGAGATATTTCACAACTTCGTAGGCCAAAGTTTAAAAACAACAACGTTATGTGTCAAAAACCGTAAAATTATGGGGGTTTGGTCAGTTTGGGCCCATAGCAAAAAATCTACTTGATACATGTCCGAATTTGTTTCGTTTTTTTCAAAAGCACTTTGGACGGCGGCCTATCAAAAAAAAAAATAAAAAGTGGGGGTCTTCAAACTCGTTTTTGAGAATCCGGCGGTTAAATTCAAAAAAACCAAAATTTGAAAAAAAAACTAAAAATTTTGTTCCAAATTAACATGGGAGTCCCCGGTGTCCATACAAGAAGAAATGCGCGGACTGAAAAAAGACTATATCAGAATCGACTATCTGACGGGATATTCCTCCACGCTGTTGCGTAATCGGAATCAAAGAGGGTAATGCCGAGCGCCAAAAATTTAGCAGGAGGGGTAATTTCCGAGCGCAGAAACGTTTGTTAGAAGGCTCCAAAATGTCAAAAAACGTGACAATTATGGGGGATGGGGCAGTTTGGAGACTTTTAGCTCAAAAATTGACTAATGGACCCCCGATTTTTCTGTCGTTTTAAAAAAGCGTATTGAACTTTTTATTAACGTGCAAAGTTATAGAAACTTTCCGCTTAATTTCAAAAAAAATCAAAAGGTCAAATTTGGAGAACCCCAAAATTCGAAAAAAAATTTCCCCAAAAAAGGGGTTTGTGATTGGGTTCCCCAATTTTGGAACTAAAGTAAGGCCTAAAGCCTTCCGTCGCACCATGCCAAAATTTCCCCTTAAAATTCTTTGGAAAAGGAGATATTAAGGGTCAAAATTTAAAATTTGTCCCAAATTTGCCCAAAATTTATGAATTTTGGTCCGAATTTTCTCGAAATTGGTGAACTTCGGTCCAGATATTTTGGCACTTTTAAAACCTCTTGTAAAGGGCTACAAGCCCCCAAAATTTTGTGGCAATCCGCAATCAATCGGCAGAACAAAGCCTAGTAAGTCGTTTACTAAAACCTCTTAATTGCCGAAAAGTGGTGAACTTTGGCCCACATATTTTGGCATGTTTGGAAAGCCCTATAGAAGTTCTACTAGCCCTTAGTAGAATTGAATCGCACAGTTTCTTAAAAAGGAAATTTAGAAGGTCAAATCATGAACTTTGGTCTGGATTTTCTCGAAATTGGTGAACTTTGGTCCACATATTTTGGCACTTTTAGAAAGCCCTGGGAAAGGACTACAAGCCCCCAAAATTTTGTGGCGATCCGCTATTAATGGGCGAAACAAAGCCCACTAAGACGTTTATTAAAATACGGTTTTAATTTTTACCTGACTATCGCCACGGTTATAAAAATTAAAATGTTTCATATCTTGGAAACGGTTTGGAATTTTGACGTAAAATTTGGCGCACTCACTTGTCGGACTCAAAGGTTTTTCCAGACATAAACTGTACTTTCTAGGCCATCCGCTGCGTGAATTATAATTTTTTCCAAAAATTTGGGCCCCCTAGCTCAAAGCTAAACTCGTGGACCCCCAATTTTTTGGCGTTTTTAAAGCTTTTTGGACTTTTTGTCGATGTGCAAAGTTTGAAAAAAATCTTATTTATATAACTCGAGAATCAAGGGGTCAAAGTTGAAAAACCCAAAAATTATCCAAGAATTGCTGTTTGGAGGTAGGTCCCCCAATTTTGGAACTAAAGTAGATCTATATGCTTCCCATGGTGCGGTGCTAAAATTGGCCCCAAACACCACTTGGGGAGGAGATTTTGGGGGTCAAAATTTAAAATTTGGTTCACATTTTCTCGAAACTGGTAAACTTTGGTTCACATATTTTGGCATTTTTGGAAAGCACTTGGTAAGGGCTACAAAATAACTAAACAGCGTATTCATAAATAGCCCGTAACAAAACAGTAACAATACAGTGACGATGCATTAACCCTCAAACACCGCTAAAAAAAATCACGTTCGCGACAAAACGGGTCGATTCGACCCATTGCTGCATTCCCACAACTTCATCACAAATTGAGTCACAAATTGAGCTCAATTTGAGTTACAGTGTAATGTCTAATACAT